>ERZ1739169.178-NODE-178-length-16291-cov-14.772481_pt1 | contig 16291 bp, 12 predicted proteins | sample MGYA00581756_ERZ1739169 | MGnify/ENA primary metagenome ERZ1739169 (study PRJEB40789, sample SAMEA7425667) | Salamandra salamandra | biome: salamander skin | place: Germany | collected 2020-03 | study: cvxcv | reverse complement strand
TTGTTTTTATACATGTAGACAAGCGCATACGGGCTCTTTCGCTGTGACTGGAGTTTGACCAGGCAGTTGTCCACCAGGGCCGTCAGGCGTTCGATGCGGGCCGACTGGGCCGGGATGTCGACGGTGGACACGGCGCGCAGACGGTCCAGGTCGCCGTTGATGGCCTGTTGCAGGCTGGAGAAACGCGGCCGGTCGGCCCGCGCCAGGCGCGATTGCGCGGTTTCCAGCGCGACGATGGCGTTGGAGACGTTGCCGGCCAGGCGCAGCTGCTGGCTGCCGATGGTGAGCAGGCGCTCGACGTCGTTGGCCAGCAGCTCGTCGCTGGCGCTGTCGTTGAAGTTCTGCCAGGCCTGTTGCAGCGCGTTGTACTGGCTCTGGGTCTCGCGCACGCTGTCTTCGAGGTCACCCAGGCGGCCGGCCTGGGCTTGCGCCAGGGCCAGGGCTTCGCGGGTGTCCTTGCGCGCCTGCGCCACGTCGGCGGCCAGCGTGTCCAGTCGCGAGGCGACCTCGCGGCCGGCGGCGACGAACTGCGTGCGTTGCTGCCACAGGGCATAGCCCAGCCCGACGGCGAGCAGGATGACGATGATGAGGGCGGTGACCAGGGGGCCACTGCCGCGCTTGGCCGGACGGGCCTTGACGGAATCGGCCGGGGCCGATGCGGGCGCGCTGGCGCCCGGGGCGGCCGGGTGAACGGCCGGATCGGTAGCGGGAGTCTTGTCTGTCATGACGCGATTGTATTCGGTGTCAGTCCGAAGCAACGAATCAAGCAGCAACAAAAGCCTGGAAAATCGACTCGTCGTTGGGCAGGCAGATTTTTACCTTTGCTTGCGAACCCGGCCCGGATGCCGGCGACGGCACGCGCCGGGCCAGCGACGGATGGGTCAGGACAAAGCCGCAACCGTCCCACCAGGCGGCCAGCCCGGCCGCCCGCAACTGGTCGCGCACCGCGTCCGCGCCCTCGCCGCTGGTGATGAGCCAGGTGGCCGCCACGCCCTGCGCGGCCCAGCGCCGCAGGGGCACAAGCTCGGATTCGTCCCATTGTGCCGGCTCGCGCCGGTAAGCCGCGTGACGTGTCACGGCGACGCCATGTGACTGCAATTGTTCACTGAGCCAGTCGCGGCCCTGCGTGCCCCGCACCAGCAGCACGCGCGACGGCAGCCGCGGCAGGCCGCAAAGCACCTCCCAGAGCGCCTCGGAATCATGGCTGGCGGCCTGCTCGCCAGGGTGCAGGACTGTTGTATTCGCGCCAAAACACGGCAGCCCGGCCAGCCCCGCCGCACTGGCCGGCCCGACCGTGGCGACGGCCGTGCCCGCGGGCCAGGCCGCCGGGCCATCGGCCCGCGCCAGTTGATCCAGGTACTGCCGGGCGGCGTTGCCGCTGACGAACACCACCATGTCGTAGTTCGCCGGCCGCGGCAGGTCCGCGGCGGCGACAGGCAAGGGGTGGATATCGAGCGCGGGCAGGATGCAGGGCGTCCAGCCGGCGGCGCGCAGGCGGTCGGCCAGCGCCTCATTGCGGCCGGCGGGCCGTGTCAACACGGCCACGCGCGGCGCTTGGGCGGCGGCCCCGTCCATCAGTCCTCGGGGGACGCGTCTTGCAGCAGCTCGTCGAGAATGGCCTGGGCGCCGGCATCGAACAGCTCGGCGGCGACCGCCTCGCCGATGGCCTGCGCCTGGTCCACCGGACCGCTGCGTTCGGCGCGCAGCGTGCGCGTGCCGTCGGGCGACGCCACCAGCGCGCGCAGCGTCAGCGTGCCGTCGTCGATTTCGGCGTAGGCCGCCAGCGGCACCTGACAGGAGCCGCCCAGCCGGCGCGACACGGCGCGTTCGGCCAGCGAGATCGAGGTGGCGGTGGCGTCGTTCAGCGGCGCCAGCCAGGCGCGCATGTCGTCGCGGTCATCGCGGATCTCGATGGTCAGCGCGCCCTGCCCGGCCGCCGGCAGGCAATCGGCCGGATCGAGCAGGCAGCGGATGCGGTCGGCCAGGCCCAGCCGGTTCAGGCCGGCGGCGGCCAGCACGATGGCGTCGTATTCGCCGCGGTCGAGCTTGCCCAGGCGGGTGTCGAGGTTGCCGCGCAGCGGCTTGACCACCAGTTGCGGGAAACGCGCGCGGATCTGCGATTCGCGCCGCAGGCTGGACGTGCCGACGACGGCGCCGGCCGGCAGGTCGGCCAGCGTGTCGTAGCGGTTGGAGACGAAGGCGTCGCGCGGATCGGCGCGATCGAGCACGGCGCACAGCTCGAACGGCGCCTGCAGATCGACCGGCATGTCCTTCAGGCAATGCACGGCCAGATCGGCGCGGCCGTCGAGCAACGCGGTTTCGAGTTCCTTGACGAAGAGCCCCTTGCCGCCCACCTTGGAAAGCGTGCGGTCGAGGATCTGGTCGCCTCGGGTCGTCAGGGTGAGCAGTTCAACCGCGCACGCCGGGTACAGCGTGCGCAGCCGATCGCGCACATGCTCGGCTTGCCACAGGGCAAGCCGGCTGGCGCGGGTCGCGATGACCAAGCGTTGCGGCAGAGACACGAGGCGTCATCGAACGAAGTGGGAGACGATGACCGTCGCCACAACGCCGAGGATGGCCAGCACGAACAGGCCCTGCAGGAGGCTCAGGCCTGATTCGGTTTGCTGGGGATCGGCGGATCTACGCAGACTCATGTACGGATTCCTTGGAGGCGGTTTTGCGGCTTGCCAGCCACCGTCCAAGGACAACAACGAGCAAGGCGCCGAAAATTTCTACGCCGATTTTAACCGCAGTGGGCTGGACGCCGAATTGACCTTCGACAAACACGTCCGTAATCAGCATGCCGCCCGCGATCCAGCCCAGCAGCGCCGCGCCGAAAGTCACCACCAGCGGATAGCGGTCGATCAGCTTCAGGACCAGCGTGCTGCCCCAGATGATGATGGGCACGCTCACGACCAGGCCGAAGACCACCAGGCCGATCTGGTGGTCGGCGTGGGCGTTCTGGGCGGCGCCGGCGATGGCGATGACGTTGTCCAGGCTCATCACGAAGTCGGCGATGATGATGGTCTTGATGGCGGCCACGATGGATGTGCCGCCCTTCACGTTGCCGTGGGCGTCATCCTCGGGCACCAGCAGCTTGACGCCGATCCAGACCAGCAGCAGGCCGCCCACCACCTTCAGGAACGGAATCGACAGCAGGGTCAGCGCGAAGGCGATCAGGACCACGCGCAGCAGGATGGCGCCGGCGGTGCCCCACAGGATGCCCTGCATGCGTTGCTTGGGCTCCAGGTTGCGACAAGCCAGCGCGATCACCACCGCGTTGTCGCCGCCGAGCAGGATGTCGATGAGGATGATCTGGAATACCGCTGCCCAACTCAGCGTCTGGAAAAACTCAAGCAATTTGAACCCCCGAAGGCATTTATCAAAATATAAAGGCCGGCCCCGTGCCGGCCAACCCGCCGCCGCAACGAGCGCGGCGGCGGGCTTGGAACAACTTATTATTGTAGTTCAGCTTTCAGTCAGCTTTCTGGCGCAGCAGCAAAACTTTGCCGATGGCCAGGACCAGCACCGCACCCAGCGCGCCGCACATGAGCGCGAAGCTGTGTTGCGTCATACCCAATGCCGCGTCGATGCGCGCCACCGGTTCCTGCAGGGCCGGATCGCCCACCAGCAATTCGCCGGCGATGAAACCCAGCAGCGCCGCGCCCACCCAGACGATGAGGGGGAAGCGCTCGATGACCTTGAGCAGCAGCGTGCTGCCGAAAATCACCAGCGGAATGCTGATCGCCAGACCCAGCACCAGCAGGGTCGTGTCGCCCATCGCCGCGGCGGCCACGGCCACCACGTTGTCCAGGCTCATGACCAGGTCGGCGATCATGATCGTGCGGATCGCGGTCAGCAGATTGCCATGATTCTTGCCGTCGCCCTCTTCCTCGCCTTCCGGCAGCAACAGGGTCACGCCGATGTAGACCAGCAGCAATGCGCCGATGAGCTTGAGCCACGGCAGCATCAGCAGCTTGGCGGCCACCAGCGTCAGCACGATACGCATGATGATCGCGGCGGCCGAACCGACCACGATCGCTTTCTTTTGTTGCGCCGGCGGCAGCGAACGCGCTGCCAGCGCAATGACCACGGCGTTATCGCCCGACAGCAGAATGTTGACCCAAATGATCTGGAGCAACGCTAACCAGAATGCCGCTGAACTGAGTTCCATACCTCTCTTTCCTAGGACGTGATCCCCCTAGGACAAACCAAATGAATGGGTGAAAAAGACAAAAAGACGTACTGACCGTCTTGGTGCGAGCCCGACGGCATTCTTGCTGGGTACGTGCAGAATTTCTTTCATTATAGTTTCGTTCAGCTTTCCGTATGTTTCACCGGCCGCATCATGGACACGGGGTTTCCCTAGGAAAGAACGAAAAAAAGGCCCGCCGAAGCGGGCCTTCTTCATGCAACCAATCTTACAGCACCGACTTGAGCAGCTTGCCCATTTCGGAGGGGTTGCGCGTCGTGCGGATGCCGCAGGCTTCCATGACTTCCAGCTTGGCGTCGGCCGTGTCGGCGCCGCCGGAGATCAGCGCGCCGGCGTGGCCCATGCGCTTTCCGGGAGGGGCGGTGACACCGGCGATGAAGCCGACGACCGGCTTCTTCATGTTGTCCTTGGCCCACTCGGCGGCGTTGACTTCGTCCGGACCGCCGATTTCGCCGATCATGATGACGGCGTCGGTGTCGGGATCGTCATTGAACATCTTCAGGACGTCGACGTGCTTGAGGCCGTTGATGGGATCGCCACCGATGCCGACGGCGCTGGATTGACCCAGGCCCAGCTCGGTGACTTGCGCCACGGCTTCGTACGTCAGGGTGCCCGAACGGCTGACGATGCCGATGCGGCCCTTGCGGTGGATGTGACCGGGCATGATGCCGATCTTGATTTCGTCCGGGGTGATCAGGCCGGGGCAGTTCGGGCCCAGCAGCAGGGTCTTGCTGCCCTTGGCCTTCATGCGGTTCTTGACTTCCAGCATGTCACGGACCGGGATGCCTTCGGTGATGCAGATCACCAGATCCAGTTCGGCCTCGACGGCCTCCCAGATTGCGGCGGCGGCGCCGGCGGGCGGCACGTAGATGACGGACACGGTGGCGCCGGTGTCGGCCTTGGCGTCCTTGACCGACGCGAAGATCGGCACGCCTTCGAAGTCCTCACCGGCCTTCTTGGGGTTCACGCCGGCCACGAAGGCCGCCTTGCCGTTGGCGTACTCGCGGCACATGCGGGTGTGGAACTGACCGGTCTTGCCCGTGATGCCCTGGGTGATGACCTTGGTGTCCTTGTTGATCAGAATCGACATTTGTGAATCCTTGGATTTTCTTTGTACCGCCGGGCCGTCCCTAGGTGCAAAGCGCCCTCTTGGGGGGCAGCAAGCCACGAAGGGGCGCGGCGTGGGGGCATAGTTACTTGACGGCGGCTACGACGCGGGTGGCGGCTTCGGCCATCGTGTCGGCGCTGATGATCGGCAGGCCCGACTCGGCCAGCATCTTCTTGCCGAGTTCTTCGTTGGTGCCCTTCATGCGGACGACCAGCGGCACGTTCAGGTTGACGGCCTTGCAAGCGGCGATCACGCCTTCGGCGATGACGTCGCAGCGCATGATGCCGCCGAAGATGTTGACCAGGATGGCCTTCACGCTCTTGTTCTTGAGCATGATCTTGAAGGCTTCCGTGACCTTCTCGGCCGTGGCGCCGCCGCCGACGTCCAGGAAGTTGGCCGGCTCGCCGCCGAACAGCTTGATGGTGTCCATGGTGGCCATGGCCAGACCGGCGCCGTTCACCAGGCAGCCGATGTTGCCGTCGAGCTGGATGTAGGCCAGGTCGAACTTCGAGGCTTCGATTTCAGCCGGATCTTCTTCGTCCAGGTCGCGGTAGGCGACGATTTCCGGGTGACGGAACAGGGCGTTGGAGTCGAAGTTGAACTTGGCGTCCAGGGCGATGATGTTGCCTTTGCTGTCGCGGTTCAGGGGGTTGATTTCAACCAGCGAGGCGTCGGTTTCCATGTAGCACTGGTAGAGCTTCTGGAACACGTCCACGGCCTGGGCGGTCGAGTCGGCGGGCAGGCCGATCGCGTTGGCGATCTTGGTGGCTTGCTCGGCGGACAGGCCGGTCAGCGGGTCGATGTATTCGGTGATGATCTTCTCGGGGGTGGAGTGGGCCACTTCCTCGATGTCCATGCCGCCTTCGCTGGAGGCGATGAAGGCGACCTTCTGGGTGGCGCGGTCAGTGACCAGCGACACGTAGTATTCCTTCTGGATGTCGGCGCCGTCTTCGATGTACAGGCGACGGACCTTCTGGCCTTCCGGGCCGGTCTGGTGCGTGATCAGCTGCATGCCCAGGATTTCCGAGGCGAGCTTGCGCACGTCGTCCAGCGAGCGCGCCAGCTTCACGCCGCCGCCCTTGCCGCGGCCGCCCGCGTGGATCTGTGCCTTGACGACCCAAACCGGTCCACCCAGCTTTTCAGCGGCAGCCACGGCCTCGTCGACGGAAAGAGCGGGAATCCCGCGCGGCACCGGGATGCCAAATTGCTTCAGCAGTTCCTTGCCTTGATACTCGTGGATTTTCATGTGTTACCTGTCAGGACGTATGAGAAAGAGAAGGTGAATCGGAGGTCGAATCGGCCGATGCCTCAGCGCTACCCCCGGTGTACCACTTGGGATAGTGCTCAGCCACCACCGGGCCGTCGGTGCTCAGCGCATGACAGCCGTCCAGTTGGAATGGACGCCGGTTCGGGTTGCTTTCCTGCCGCCGGCGGTTGGCCATGGTCTGCACCGCCGCGGTGGGAAGCACCTGCGACAGCTCGGTCATGTGCGTACAGCCCTCGACATGGCCGAAGCGCTCCTTGACCTGGCGACGGAACCCCTTGAGCAGGTTCATGCCGATCAGGTCAGCGTAGGCGGATTCGATGGCCATGCAGTGCTCGCCGTAGGGAGCGGCATCATAGACGGCCTGCGCCGCCACGATGGTGAAATCGCCATCGATGGTGATGCGCAGGTGCATATGGTGGATGGGTTGCCCCGCCTTGAACATCTCGCCGTCGCGCTTGGGAAAATCGTACGCCTTGACGTCGATGAGCTCGGCCTCCAGGTCCCACTTGCCGTCATCGCGCGCATACGACTGCACGCGTATGGAACGCGTGTGCAGCGGCTGGCGAGGACAATCCGGCGGTGGCAAGGGCATGCTTGGGGCCTGCGGGGCGAAGACGGCCGGCGCATGGTGCGCGGCAACAAAACCTTCAAAGTATAGCGCAGCCCGCCCTGCCCCGACCGTCAAAATGCGCGCCGCGAACGCCCGCCGCCCGGGCGGATCGCGCCGCGCCGCCTCAGCCTTGTGTCCACGGAGTGGCCGGACTGCCCATCCAGGCCTGGCCCGCCGGGATGCTTTCGCCCTTGAGCACCAGGGTCAGCGGCCCCAGGCGAGCGCCGTCCTCGACCCGGGTGTCGTACAGGATGGTGCTGCGCGGCCCGACATTGACGCCGTTGCCGATGCGGACCTGCCCGATCTTCATGACGCGGTCCTCGAACAGGTGCGTCTGCGGCCCCGACCAGGCGTGCAACACCGCATCGTCCCCAATTGATACACAGTCGTACTCGGTGATGTCGGTGGTGTCCATGAACACCCGCTTGCCGATGCGCGCGCCCATGCAGCGCAGGGCCAGCGGCAGCCAGGGCGTGGCACGCAGGAAGTTGAAGAAGTTCGGCACCGCGATCGACTCGTACAGGCTGGTCACGGCCTCGCTCTTCCACACGAACGGCGTCCACATCGGCTCGGCGTGCGGCCGGTAGCGGCCGATCAGCAGCCACTTGAGCGCCACCAGGAACAGGAAGGTGCCGACGCCGTACAGCACGCCGGCCAGCATCAGTTCGTCGAACGCCGCCACGAAACCGTCGCGCACCGCGATCGGGATGACCTTCATGACCGTCAGGTAGCCCACCGCGATCACCACCGCCAGCGGCAGGATCATGCGCATCAACTCGACCGCGCCGCGCGCCACCTTGCGGCCCAGGCTGGGACGGAAGGTCAGGTGGTCGGGGAAGCCCGCCGCCTGCTCGCGCGCCGGCAGCGCCAGCGGCGGATTGCCGAGCCAGGTCTGGCCGCTGGCCATGCGGGCGTTGGCCGGCGCCCGGCTCTGCACCCCGATCAGCACGTCGTCGGGCAGGACCGAGCCATCCGGCACGTAGGCGCCGTTGCCGACAAAACTGCGGTTGCCGATGACGGTGGGCCGCATGGTCATCCAGCCGCGGTCGATTTCTTCGTCGCCCAGCATCACGCCGTCGGCGATGAAGCTGTCGCGGCCCAGCGTCAGCATGTCGGGCACGATGCCCATCGCGGTCGAGATCTCGGTGCCGGGCCCGACCTTGGCGCCCAGCAGCCGGTACCAGGTGCCGGCATAGATGGAGGCATACAGGCCGTGCAGCACGCTCAGGCTGGATTCCTGGATCTGGTTGGTGAGCCAGCGCCGCAGGTAGATCTGGCCATAGACCGGCCAGCGTCCGCCGCTCAAGCGCGGCAGCAACGCCCAGCGCAGCATGGCCGAGACCAGCACGGTCAGGAACAGCAGCAAGGCGCTGGCCGGCAGGGCCAGCAGCAGATAGGCCAGGAACGCATTCGGCCACCAGACGCGCGAGCCCATCAGGTCCAGCCAGCGCGCGTCGATCCAGTCGATCAGCACGAAGCTGGGGAACACCGGCATGAAGAACAGCGCCGCGATCAGCGTGCCGCCGGCGGCGTAGGCCAGCATGTCCAGCCGCGCCCAGCGCCCTTCGCGCACCGGCCGCTCGGGCAGTTCGGGGGCGCGCGCCTGCGGATCGTGCCGCGCCGGCGCGCCGCTCCAGATCTGGCCGGCGGGGATGCGCGAGCCGGTCGCCAGCGACGACAGGCCGTCGAGCCGGCCCTCGTCCTCGATGGTCACGTCGCCCTGCACCACCGCATACGAACCGACGTAGGCGTTCCGGCCCAGCGTGATGGGCGCCACGACCCAGTGCGCACCGTGCACCTCGAAGTTCTCCAGGTTCACCGCCGCGCCGACGCTGGCGCCATCGCCCACCGTCAGCAGGTCCGGGGCCCGCACCGAAATGCGGCTGATGGCGGTGTCGCGGCCGATGCGCGCGCCCAGCGCGCGCAGGTACCAGGCCTGCAGCGGCGAACCCGCCAGCAGGTGCGCGGGCGGAATGTCGAGGATCCGGTCGACCAGCCACCAGCGGTAGAAGGTCCAGCCGTAGAGCGCATAGCGGCCCGCCTTGAGGCGGCCCAGGATGCCCCACTTGCAGACCACCGCCACGCCGAAGCTGAGCAGGTTGCAGGCCAGGTAGCTGGCGATCGACAGCGCCACCGCGCGCCATACCGAATCGCCCTCGTCGCCGGTGAAGTAGTGGTAGGTGAAGAACGGCGTCAGCCAGATCAGCATGCGCACGCCGATCAGGAGCGGCAGCACCGCCAGCTGCGCCAGGCCGCAGGCCCAGCGGCGCCATTCTGGCGCGCGCTCGATCGGCGCCTGCTGGACCGGCGCCGCCGCGGCCGCCGATTCGGCCGCCAGCGCGTCGAGCCGCGCCGCCAGCGCGCCCAGCACGGAATGCTGGTAGAGCTCGTGCATGGTCAGCGCGGAAAACTGCGGATGCTTGCGCAGCGACGACACCAGCCGGGCCGCCAGCAGCGAATGGCCGCCCAGGTCGCGGAAGAAATCGCTGGCCAGCCGCAGCGGCTGGCCCGGGAACAGCGGCCGCAGGGCCTCGAACAAGGCGTGCTCGGCCGGCGAGACCGGCGTGTCGTCTTCGCCGCTGGGCTCGGATGCGGTGGCCAGCTCGCGCGCCTTCAGCGCCTTGCGGTCGATCTTGCCCGAGGTCAGGCGCGGCACTTCGGCCACCAGTTCGAAGCGGGCCGGAATCATGTAGGCGGGCAACTCCGCGGCCAGCGCGGCGCGCAGCGCGTGCGGATCGAGCCGCGCGTCGCCCTCCGGCGTCAGGAACGCCACCAGCTGGTCGATGCCCGCCAGATCGCGCAGCACCACGGCGGCGGCGCCGACGCCGGCCTGCCGATACAGCGCGGCCTCGATCTCGCCCAGTTCGACGCGAAAGCCGCGCACCTTGACCTGGTCATCGCTGCGGCCCAGGCACTGGATCTGGCCGTTCTCGTCGATGCGCGCCAGGTCGCCGCTGCGGTACATGCGGGTGTCATGGTCGCCGCTGGGACGCGGGTTGGCCAGGAACTTCTCGGCCGTCAGTTCGGGACGCCCCAGGTAGCCGCCGGCGACGCCGGGGCCGGTGATACAGAGCTCGCCGGTCTGCCCCTGCGGCAGCACCGCGCCATCGTCGCTGCGGATCAGCATGCCGTAGTTGGGCAGCGGCGTGCCGATGGTGACGGGCTGGCCGGGCAGCAGCTCGGCGAGGCTGGCCGACACCGTGGTCTCGGTCGGGCCGTACGTGTTGAACAGTCGACGGCCGGGCGTGGCCCAGCGCTGCACCAGGAATTCCGGGCACATCTCGCCGCCCAGGTTGACGATGCGCAGGCCCGGCACGTCGCGCGCGAACAGCGCCAGCAGCGTCGGCACCGCGTGCAGCACGGTCACGCCCTCGCGCACCAGCGCGTCGGGCAATGCCTCGGGATCGGTGGTCAGCATCTTGGGCGCCACCCACAACGTGGCGCCAACCAGGTAGCTGATCCAGATTTCCTCGAACGACATGTCGAAGGCCACCGAGAAGCCCTGGTAGACCTTGTCGCCATGGCGCACGCCCAGCACTTCGTTTTCGCTGCGCAGGAAATGGCAGATGCTGGCCTGGCTGATCGGCACGCCCTTGGGCTTGCCGGTGGAGCCGGAGGTGTAGATCACGTAGGCCGGGTGCTCGGGCAGCAGGCCGTCGCGCCGGCGCAGCGGCGCGTCGACCGCCACCGACAGTTCCCAGGTGGTCCAGGTGATCATGCCATCCAGGCGCACGTCCCCGCCCGCGACCAGGCCGCGCGCGCCCGCGTCCTGCAGGCACACCAGCATGCGGTCGGGCGGCGTGTCGGATTCGAACGGCAGCCAGGCCGCGCCCGCCTTGGCGATGGCGGCCTGCATGACGAGCAGGTCGTCGCCGCGCGGCAGGCACAGGCCGACGATATCGCCCGGCCGCACGCCGGCCTCGATCAGGTGGTGCGCGGCCAGGTCGGCGCGTCGCCCGAGCGTCTCGTAGGTGAGGGTTTGATCCAGCCAATGAATGGCCGCGGCGGTGGGATACCGCAGGATCGTGGCTTCCAGAATATCGGGCAGCGTCTCCGCGGCAAGCAGATCCGGCCGATAGGGGCCTTGGAGAATCATAGGTACGGCGACAATCCAGCAGAAAGGATGTTGTGCCTATTGACCCACAAGGCGCGATTTCGTTCAAGCGCCAATGAAAAAAACCCCTGCGCCGTGCGTCCCGCGCACAACACAGGGGTTCCGGGTTGCCGGACCCGGAAGGCCGGCCCGGACGCCTCCGGGCCGCGGCCCGACCGGCCGCCGCCGATCAGGGACCGCCGATAAGGGACCGCCGATCAGGCGGCGTCGCGCAGGGCGCGGGCGGCTTGCACCATGCCGATCAGCGCGGCTTCGGTCTCGGGCCAGGCACGCGTCTTCAGGCCGCAATCCGGGTTGACCCACAACCGCTCCTTCGGCAGGCGGGCGGCGGCTTTCTGCATCAGGCCGACCATCCAGTCCACGTCGGGCACGTTGGGCGAGTGGATGTCGTAGACGCCCGGGCCGATGTCGTTCGGGTAGCGGAAGTCCTCGAACGCCTTGAGCAGTTCCATGTTGGAGCGCGACGTCTCGATCGTGATCACGTCCGCGTCCATGGCGGCGATCGATTCGATGATGTCGTTGAACTCCGAATAGCACATGTGCGTGTGGATCTGCGTCTCGTCGCGCACACCGGCGGTCGACAGGCGGAAGCAGTCCACCGCCCAGTCCAGGTACGCCTGCCAGTCGGCGCGGCGCAGCGGCAGGCCTTCGCGGATGGCCGGCTCGTCGATCTGGATGACGCTGATGCCGGCGGCTTCCAGGTCCACCACTTCGTCGCGCAACGCCAGCGCCAGCTGGCGGCAGGTCTGTTCGCGCGGCTGGTCGTCGCGCACGAACGACCACTGCAGGATGGTGACCGGACCGGTCAGCATGCCCTTGACCGGCTTGTCGGTCAGCGACTGGGCGTACGAGGACCAGCCCACCGTCATCGGCGCGGGGCGGGCCACGTCGCCGAAAATGATCGGCGGCTTGACGCAACGCGAGCCGTAGCTCTGCACCCAGCCATTCCTGGTGAAGGCGAAGCCGGCCAGCAGCTCGCCGAAGTACTCCACCATGTCGTTGCGCTCGGGTTCGCCGTGCACCAGGACGTCCAGGCCGACCTTCTCCTGGAAGCGGATCACTTCCTCGATTTCCTTGCGGATGGCGGTCTCATAGCCCGAATCCGTCAGCGCGCCCGACTTCCAGTCGCGGCGCAGCGCGCGGATCTCGGCGGTCTGCGGGAACGAACCGATGGTGGTGGTCGGATAGGCCGGCAGGCCCAGCTCTTCCTGCTGGCGGGCGATGCGGCCGGCGAACGGCGCGCGGTCACGCGACACGCTGGCCGACGCGGCCATGCGCTGCGCCACGGCGGGGTTGTGGATGCGGGTCGAGGCGCGGCGCGCGGCCAGGGCGGCGCGCTGCCTGGCCAGGCCTTCCTGCACGCCGGCATCGGCGCCGCCGTCCAGCGCGCGGCCCAGCAGACTCAACTCTTCCAGCTTCTGCGCGGCGAACGACAGCCAGCTCTTGAGCTCGGCGTCCAGTTCGGTTTCGTTGGCCAGGTCCACCGGCACGTGCAGCAACGAGCACGACGGGGCCAGCCACAGGCGGTCGCCCAGTTGCTGCCGGACCGGCGCCAGCGTGGCGATGGCGGCGTCCAGGTCGGTGCGCCAGATGTTGCGGCCATTGATGACGCCTGCGGACAGCACCTTGTCGGCGCCCAGGCCGGCCAGCACCTCGGCCAGTTGCCCGGGGGCGCGGACCAGGTCCACGTGCAGGCCAGCCACCGGCAGGCCCAGCGCCGTGCCCAGGTTGTCCTTGAGGCCGTCGAAGTAGGTGGCGATCAGCAGCTTGACCGGGCTGGCCGACAGCGTGGCATACACCTGCTTGAAGGCGTCGCGCCAGGCCTGCGGCAGGTCCAGCACCAGGATCGGCTCGTCGATCTGCACCCATTCCACACCCAGCTTGGCGAAGCGCGACAGCACTTCTTCATAGACGGGCACCAGGTTGGCCAGCAGTTGCAGCTTGGCCGCGTCGGCCGCGCCGTCGGCGAAGGCATCGCCCTTGCCCTGGAACAGCCAGGTCAGCGGCCCCGGGATCACCGGCTTGACCGCATGGCCCAGCGCCTGCGCTTCGCGGATCTGCTCGAACAGCGACTCGCGGGCGATGCGGAAGGTCTGCCCCGGCACCAGCTCCGGCACGATGTAGTGATAGTTGGTGTCGAACCACTTGGTCATTTCGCAGGCGGCGGCGGGATTGCCCGACGGCGCGCGGCCGCGGCCCATGCGGAACAGCGTGTCCAGCGAAACCGGCTCATTGTCCTTCTGGCCGAACCGCGCGGGCACGGCGCCCAGCAGCGTGGTCCATTCCAGGATCTGGTCGTACCAGGCGAAATCGCCCACGGGCACGAACTTGACGCCAGCGGCGGCCTGCACCTTCCAGTGCTGGGCGCGCAGCTCGCGGCCGGTCTGTTCCAGCGCTTCGCCGGTCTGCTTGCCAGCCCAGTAGGCTTCGACAGCGCGCTTCAGTTCACGCTGGGCACCAATGCGGGGGAACCCCAAATTATGAATCGTAGTCATGGCAATCCCGTCGTTAGACAAAATCTGTTCAAGTGCCAGCCATTCTGAGGCCAAAGCAAAATGAATCAAAATCAATGTCTACATCCATAAGATGAGAAAACCTCATACAATATGAGCCCATTCCCTCCGGGGCCGGCAGCCCCGGCCGCTGGATTGCCGTGCCATCCTCACCGTTACCGCTCCAATGCTGGAAATCCGCCATCTCGAAACGCTGACCGCCATCCGTGAAGGCGGCAGCCTGCAGGAAGCCGCCGACCGCCTGCACCTGACCCAGTCAGCCCTGTCCCATCAGCTGCGCGACCTGGAGACCCGGCTGGGCACGCCGCTGCTGAACCGCCGCACCCGTCCCGCTCGCCTGACCACCGCGGGCCTGCGCGTGCTGGCGCTGGCCGACGAAGTGCTGCCGCGCATCCGCGCCACCGAACGGGAACTGCAGCGGCTGGCCGCCGGCCGCACCGGCCGCCTGCACCTGGCCATCGACTGCCATTCCTGCTTCCAGTGGCTGATGCCGGCGCTGGACGCGTTCCGCGTGCAATGGCCGGACGTGGCGCTGGACCTGTCGGCGGCGTTCTCGTTCGCCCCCCTGCCCGCGCTGGTGCGCGGCGACCTGGACCTGGTCATCACGTCCGATCCGCAGCAGCTGGACGCCGTGGAGTACCTGCCGCTGTTCAAGTACGAGCTGGTGCTGGCCGTGTCCGAATCGAATCCGCTGGCCGGCAGCAAGTTCGTCATGCCGGACCAGCTCGCCGACCAGACGCTCATCACCTATCCGGTGGACAAGCAGCGCCTGGATATCTTCACGGCATTCCTGGATCCCGCCGACGTCGAACCGGCCGCGATCCGCAAGGCCGAGCTGACGCCCATCATCGCGCAGCTGGTGGCCAGCAATCGCGGCGTCGCGGCCCTGCCCAACTGGGCCCTGACCGAATACATGAACCAGGGTTGGCTGCGCCTGTGCCGCCTCGGGCCGCAGGGTGTGTGGCGCACCTTGTACGCGACGGTGCGCAGCGAGGACACCGACGCCTCGTACATCGACGAATTCCTGACGCTGACGCGCGACGTCTGCTTCAAGACGCTGAGCGGCATCAAGTCGGCGAAATAAGCGCGGCAGCCGGCGCATGCCGCCGCGCTGCCTGCCAGGCGGGCGGCTCAGTCGTCGTCGCCCGCCCCCAGGATGCGGCGGATGACGTCGTGCGCGAAACCGCGGCTGGCCAGGAAGCGCGCCTGCTTGGCATAGGCGGCGCGATCCTCGGGTTTCGCGCCGAAGCGCTTTTGCCAGACCTCGAGCGCGCGCGCGTATTCGGTGGCGCGTAATTGCTCGCGCAGTTCGGACACCTGGGCATCGTCCACGCCGTGCTGGCGCAGTTCCTGCACGATGCGCGCCGCTCCCTGGCGCGAGGCGCGGCGATGCACCAGGCTTTGCGCGAAGCGCTCGGTAGACAGCCAGCCTTCCTTTTCCAGCGCGTCCAGCACTCGCTCGACTTCGTCGGGATCTTCGGCGTGGGGCGCGAGTTTGCGCGCCAGTTCATCGCGGGCATGTTCGCGCCGCGACAGATAACCGACCGCGCGCATCTTCAGGGATGGCCCCTTGGGAGGGGTGCGGGGCTTGTCTTCGGACGACGGCGCGCCCTCGCCCGCCGCATCGGCATCGCCCCCCTTGCCACGCCGGCCGCGCCCGCCGGCCGCGCGCCGCTCGGAACTGCGCTGCCACTGCGAGGCCGGCGCGCCCCCGTCTTCCGGCGCCGCGCCCTCCGGCTCATGACCGGACGCGGCGGCGGATTCAGCGGCCCGCCGCAGGTCCGACGTGCGGCGCAAGCCCTCGGGCTTGGCCACGGTCTCGAACTCATCGTCCAGCTTGGCGCGCAAGCGATCGGCGGACGTGACGGGCGGTTTCCAGCTCATGCGCTTCCTCTATGTGCCAGCGGCAGGCCTCCCGGAACGGGAGCCTGCCGCTGGCGGCCGGGCTGGCGGGCCCGGCGCAATCCGATGATGGCGCGACGATTACTCGTCGCTGTCGTCTTCGGCGGTGGGCACGAATTCCGCGGCGCGGCTGACGATGCCCTGGTTCTCGCGAACACGGTTCTCGATCTCGATCGCCAGTTCCTTGTGTTCCTTCAGGTATTCACGGACGTTGTCCTTGCCCTGGCCGATGCGGTTGCCGTTGTAGCTGTACCACGCGCCGGACTTGTCCACCACGTTGGCGGCCACGCCCAGGTCGATGATTTCGCCTTCGCGCGAGATGCCGGCGCCGTACATGATGTCGAACTCGGCCTGCTTGAACGGGGGCGCGACCTTGTTCTTGACCACCTTGACGCGGGTTTCGTTGCCGACGACCTCGTCGCCCTTCTTGATCGAGCCGATGCGGCGGATGTCCAGGCGCACCGAGGCGTAGAACTTGAGCGCGTTGCCGCCGGTGGTGGTTTCGGGGTTGCCGAACATCACGCCGATCTTCATGCGGATCTGGTTGATGAAGATGACCATGCA
>ERZ1739169.177-NODE-177-length-16383-cov-25.832190_pt1 | contig 16383 bp, 12 predicted proteins | sample MGYA00581756_ERZ1739169 | MGnify/ENA primary metagenome ERZ1739169 (study PRJEB40789, sample SAMEA7425667) | Salamandra salamandra | biome: salamander skin | place: Germany | collected 2020-03 | study: cvxcv | reverse complement strand
AGCTCCTACCCCTGAACTAGGAGAATGTTGACCCCCAACCGGAATCACCCCATTAAACCCATTCGAAGTTCCACTTCTAAATACAGCCGTTCTCCTCGCCTCAGGAGTGACAGTAACATGAACCCACCATAGCATAATACAGGGTAATCGGAAAGAAGCCATTCAATCATTATTCCTTACTATTATTCTAGGATTATACTTTACCCTACTTCAAGCAATAGAATATTATGAGGCCCCATTCACAATCGCAGACGGCGTTTATGGTTCAACCTTTTTTGTGGCGACAGGATTCCATGGCCTACATGTCATTATTGGAACATTATTTCTCTCCGTCTGCCTTCTACGACAAATTAAATTTCACTTCACATCCCACCATCACTTCGGATTCGAGGCAGCAGCATGGTACTGACACTTCGTAGACGTAGTCTGATTATTCCTTTATGTCTCAATTTATTGATGAGGATCATGTCTTTTTAGTATAATTAGTATAAATGACTTCCAATTATTTGATCTTGGTTAAAATCTAAGAAAAGACAATGAACTTAATCACATTTATAATTATTTCAACTGCCCTCTCGACCATCCTTATAGTTATTGGGTTCTGACTCCCTTTAAATAACCCTGACACCGAAAAACTATCCCCCTATGAGTGCGGCTTTGACCCACTTGGGTCGGCCCGTCTACCTTTTTCAATCCGATTCTTCCTTATTGCTATTCTATTCCTATTGTTTGACCTTGAAATTGCACTTCTCCTCCCCACCCCTTGAGCTTCGCAAATATTACCTTTAAATACCTTATTATGATCCTTTATTATTCTTCTTCTCCTCACCATCGGCTTAATGTATGAATGAATCCAAGGGGGCCTTGAATGAGCTGAATAAGTATTTAATCTAAATAAGACTTCTGATTTCGACTCAGTAAATTTTGGTTAATTCCCAAAAATACTTTATGTCATCCTCACTCTTTACATTTACCTCAGCATTTACACTAGGCATTATAGGTCTAATACTTCACCGAGTACATTTTTTATCCGCCCTGCTGTGTCTAGAAGGCATGATACTGTCACTTTTTATTGCCATTTCCTTATGATCTACAAAAACAGGCACAGCATCATACTTCTCTATCCCTATGTTTCTACTAACATTCTCCGCATGCGAGGCAGGAGTTGGTCTAGCCTTAATAGTAGCCACTACACGAACACATGGAACAGATCATTTAAAAAACTTAAACCTATTGCAATGCTAAAAATTCTAATTCCTACTATTATACTACTTCCAATAACATGATTAGCTAAGAAAAAATGACTTTGAACATACTTCACACTTAATAGCACAATTATTGCTATGATAAGCCTAATTTGATTTAATCTTCCATTTGAATTTTCAATAATAACTAATCTATGAATAACTGTGGACCAAATCTCATCCCCATTGTTAGTTTTAACATGCTGATTACTTCCATTAATAACCATAGCCAGTCAAAATCATATAAAACTTAACCCTTTTACCCGCCAACGAGCATACCTTACTATACTAATTATTCTTCAAGCGTCCCTAATCTTTGCCTTTTCATCAACAGAATTAATCCTTTTTTATATTGCCTTTGAAGCGACTCTGATTCCAACTTTAATTATTATTACCCGATGAGGTAATCAAACAGAACGACTAAATGCTGGCACCTATTTTCTATTTTATACCCTTGCAGGGTCACTCCCCCTCCTAGTCGCTCTATTAACCATACAGACCTCACTAGGCTCCCTATCCCTTATTCTAATTAGTATATTACAACCAACCATCTCGCAAGACTATATAAGTATAATTCTATGACTAGCCTGTTTACTAGCATTTATAGTTAAAATACCCCTATATGGGGTTCATCTATGACTACCAAAAGCCCATGTAGAAGCACCAATTGCTGGATCAATAATTCTGGCAGCAGTACTACTAAAACTCGGAGGCTATGGGATTATTCGCATTACTATTATACTTACCCCCTTAATAAAAGAAATATCATATCCATTTATAATTCTCGCTCTCTGAGGTGTCGTAATGACAAGCCTAATTTGTATACGACAAACAGATTTAAAATCCCTCATCGCATACTCATCTGTAAGTCACATAGGCCTTGTCATCGCAGCCGCTCTAATTCAAACCCCTTGAAGTATAACAGGGGCTATTATTCTAATAATTTCCCACGGATTAATTTCATCCGCCCTATTTTGCCTGGCAAACCTAAATTATGAACGAACCCATAGCCGTACCTTATTATTAATTCGAGGGGCTCAAACAATTATACCACTTATAGCCACCTGATGATTATTAACCAATTTATCTAATATAGCACTCCCCCCCTCAATAAATCTATGAGGTGAACTTACAATTATAATCTCTTTATTTAACTGATCTCTATGAACAATTCTGATTACCGGTATTGGAACCCTAATTACTGCCTTATACACCCTTTACATATTTCTTATAACACAACGAGGCCCAACCCCTCTCCACCTAAATCAAATAAACCCCTCACACACACGTGAACACTTTTTATTAACAATACATCTTATACCTATACTCCTATTAATCCTTAAACCAACTATTATCTCAGGTATCTTTACATGTGTGTATAATTTAAGTAAAATATTAGATTGTGATTCTAAAAACGAAAGTTAAACCCTTTCTTCACACCGAGAAGAGTTAAGAAACACAGAGACTGCTAATTATCTGCCCCTGCGGTTAAAATCCACAGTCTTCTCACTTTTAAAGGATAATAGCAATCCATTGGTCTTAGGAACCAAAAATTCTCGGTGCAACCCCAAGTAAAAGTTATGGATCTTATATTAATATTCAACTCTTCATTTATCCTCTCACTAATTACCTTAGCACTACCCTTATTTTTATCACTTTTTATAAAACCTAAGAAAATATGACCAACCAATGTAATAATCTCTGTTAAATACTCCTTTTTCCTTAGCCTCTTACCCCTGCTTATCTTTATAAACCATGGCCTGCAATCTACTACAATTAACTTCTCATGAATAACCATCCATAACTTCAATATTTTATCCAGCATTAAACTTGACCAATACTCAATTTTATTTACACCAATTGCACTCTTTGTTACATGATCAATTTTAGAATTTGCTATTTGATATATACACTCAGACAATGAAATTAACCGATTTTTTAAGTATCTTTTAACCTTCCTGCTAGCAATAATAATTCTGGTCTCAGCCAATAATATATTTCAACTATTTATCGGGTGGGAAGGTGTTGGGATTATATCCTTCTTATTAATCGGGTGGTGATATGCCCGCTCAGACGCAAACACCGCTGCAATGCAAGCAGTTTTATATAACCGTATTGGGGATATCGGACTTATCCTTTCTATAGCATGATTGTCTATAAACACAAACTCATGAGAATTACAACAAATATTTATAATTTATGATAAAGAATCCATAATTCCAATTCTAGGTTTAATCTTAGCAGCAATAGGAAAATCAGCCCAATTTGGACTTCACCCATGACTTCCAGCAGCAATAGAAGGCCCAACACCAGTATCAGCCCTTCTCCACTCAAGCACAATAGTTGTAGCCGGAATCTTTTTACTCATTCGATTTCACCCTATTCTTGAACAAAATAAAACTGCCCTTTCCATTTGCCTTTGCTTAGGAGCTTTAACAACAGTATTTACAGCCACATGCGCCCTAACACAAAATGATATTAAAAAAATTGTAGCATTTTCAACATCTAGTCAACTTGGCCTAATAATGGTTACAATTGGCCTAAATCAACCCCAATTAGCCTTCTTCCATATTTGTACACATGCATTTTTTAAAGCAATACTATTCTTATGCTCAGGATCAATTATTCATAGCCTAAATGATGAACAAGACATTCGAAAAATAGGAGGATTACAAAAAATAATCCCGACCACCACTACTTGCCTGACCATTGGTAGCCTGGCACTCACGGGAATACCTTATTTATCTGGATTCTTCTCTAAAGATGCTATTATTGAAGCAATAAACATCTCTAACTTAAACTCATGGGCATTAATTTTAACCCTAGTTGCTACCTCTTTCACCACCGTATATAGCTTTCGGATTATCTTCTTTGCATCAATAAATAATCCACGCACTGCCGTATTAACACCAATTAATGAAAATAACGGCCTGGTAATTAATTCAATTACACGTTTAGCCTGAGGGAGTATAGTTGCCGGAATACTTATTATCGGCTGCACCTCCCCCATAAAAACACAAGTGCTAACTATACCATTAATTCTAAAAATATCAGCAGTATTAGTAACCCTCGCAGGACTATTTATTGCCATAGACCTGTCAAAATTTTTACAAAAGCAAAAATTTTCTTTACACACATTTTCTAATATACTAGCCTTCTTCCCTTATATTTTTCACCGGATCGCACCAAAAACAAAACTTAACCTTGGACAAAACATCTCAACCCATATTATAGATATTACCTGATATGAAGAAGCAGGACCTAAAAACACAGCCCACTTACAACTGCCCCCTATCAAAACCATAACAAATCTTCAGGAAGGTTTGATTAAAACCTATATATTAACCTTTTTAATTTCTATTATATTAATTATTATAGTATCTCACAGCCCGTAACGCACCTAAAGACACCCCACGTGTAACCTCTAATACAACAAATAAAGTTAAAAGAAGTACCCAACCTGTAATCATCAACAATAAACCTGCAGAAGTAAACATGATCCCAATACCTCCCCAATCATAACCTGACATGTGTAAATCTATACAATTACCACTAAACACAAACTCAACTGAAAAACTACACCCAACTACCAAAACCCCAACCAATAAAAAAATAATATATATGCACACATAAGCCACAACAGACCAATTTCCTCATGCCTCTGGGTAAGGCTCCGCCGCTAAAGAAGCAGAATAAGCAAAAACTACCATCATCCCCCCCAAATAAATTAAAAGCAAAACTAATGATAAAAAAGACACCCCTGAATCAACTAATAAACAACAACCACTTAGAGAAGCTAAAACTAAACCAAAAGCCGCAAAATAAGGAGATGGATTAGAAGCCACAGCAATTAACCCAACAATCACCCCAATTATAGACACAAAACTAAAATAAATCATTATTTTTACCCGGACTTAAACCAAGACTCCTGACCCGAAAAATCAATGTTGTATTCAACTATAAAAACAATGGCCCACATCCTACGAAAAACACATCCCCTCCTAAAAATTATTAATAACTCCTTTATTGACCTTCCCACCCCATCAAACATCTCCTACTGATGAAACTTCGGCTCTCTTTTAGGCATTTGCCTAATTACCCAAATCTTAACAGGTTTATTTTTGGCTATACACTACACGGCAGACACATACTTAGCATTCTCCTCAGTAGCACACATCTGCCGAGATGTAAACTACGGCTGATTAGTACGAAACATTCACGCAAACGGCGCCTCCTTATTTTTTATCTGCATTTACCTACACATTGGGCGAGGCCTTTACTACGGATCTTATATATATAAAGAAACATGAAACATTGGAGTAATTTTATTATTTTTAGTCATAGCCACAGCCTTTGTAGGATATGTACTTCCATGAGGACAAATATCATTCTGAGGCGCTACAGTTATCACTAACCTTCTCTCGGCAGTTCCTTACATAGGCGACACCCTAGTTCAATGAATTTGGGGCGGATTTTCAGTAGACAAAGCCACTCTAACCCGTTTCTTTGCATTCCATTTCCTTTTTCCATTTCTAATTACAGGGGCAAGCATCGTCCACCTCTTATTTCTACATGAAACAGGATCAAACAACCCTACTGGAATAACCTCTAACCAAGATAAACTTCCCTTTCACCCATACTTTTCATTTAAAGACATCCTTGGATTTATTATTCTACTTATAATATTAATGGTAATCTCACTGCTTACTCCCAATCTTCTTGGAGACCCGGAAAACTTCACCCCTGCTAACCCTCTAGTCACTCCCCCACACATTCAGCCAGAATGATATTTTCTATTTGCATATGCAATCCTCCGATCTATTCCTAATAAACTGGGAGGGGTAGTAGCACTACTATTATCTATTTTAATTCTTATAATCTTTCCAATACTCCACACATCTAAACAACGAGGCCTAATATTTCGTCCCCTCTCACAGACCATGTTTTGAGCCCTAGTAGCCAATACCTTAATTCTTACCTGAATTGGCGGTAAACCTGTCGAACCCCCATTTATTGAAATTGGCCAAATCGCTTCAGTAATTTACTTCTCGCTATTCACCCTTATTATCCCTATATTGGGATTATGAGAAAATAAATTAATAAAATGATAAAATAATAAAATGATATTCAGATAGTTTAAACAAAAAACACCGGTCTTGTAAACCGAAAACTGAAGACTAAAAATCTTCTCTGAGTCATATCCGGGCGCCGCCAATCACTAATAGAATATCTTTTAAAAATTACCAGAAAACACCACCAATAATTACCTTCCTTAACCACCGGGCTCCGCCAGTTTTCAACACACCGAAAAGAGTCTCGCCTTCTCCCAAACTCCACATAACAAATTTTACGCGCTAAAAATTATCAAGGGGGGAGGATTTTCACCTCCGCCATTGGCACCCAAGGCCAAAATTCTGGACTTTTAAATTACCTCTTGCTCTATTTTCCTAAGATTTCATTTATGTGGTGACATATTATGCTTAATAGTGCATTCATCTACCTGCCCCATGGCTAGTGTTTATGTAATAACCATATCCATAACCGCACACTCAAGCGAGAAACCACCAACCCGCCCCTGTCGACGCCTCGCCCAGATTTCACGGACATTACTGTAGAGTGGTTTTAATTTCACTGTATCCGGCATCTGGTTTGAATCTATGAACAATTATTAGAAGAGTTACTACAATTGAACTTGAACCGGCATCTGGTAAATGCACTTTCTTACTAGATGGCCCATGCCCAGCATAACTGATCTGGATTGCATTCAGAATTTTTTTCTCTGTGAGATCAATCCCCCATATAGTCTTGAGCCGGGATAACCTGCTCTAAATCTGAACATCATATGAGTATGTAAAATTAACAGATTAAAAACTGCGGATTAACTTTTCATGTTGTTCGGACATAGTATTTATTTCCCCCCGGTTTGGGATCATTTTATTTTTTCTATTTTTCCATTTAACTCATTCGTTGAATAAAAAAAATTTTGAACATTATCTAAAAGTTTATTCCTTAAAAACCCCCCCACCCCCCATATTAACCTAATCAGCACCTTAAACTTTGAGTCAACCCCAAAACTAAAAAGCCCTATTTACTTACGATTATTAAGACAAACTAAGAAATTTATAATAAATGCACTTGCAATTTTTTAATTACAGTGTTACACTGTAAGTTTATATGGCTTAAATTAAAGCGTGGCACTGAAGAAGCTAAGATAGATTTTAAGGCATCTTGTAAACATAAAGGTTTGGTCCTGGCCTTGTTATTAATTTTAACTATATTTACACATGCAAGTATCAGCACTCCCGTGAAAATGCCCTCTTACACCATCAAGTGAATGAGGAGCGGATATCAGGCTCTTACCCTGCCAAAGACATCTTGTTTAGCCACACCCTCAAGGGAATTCAGCAGTGATTAACATTGAAACATAAGCGTTTAAAGCTTGAATCAGTGACAGTTTACAGAGTTGGTTAATCTCGTGCCAGCCACCGCGGTTATACGAGAAACTCAAATTAATAAAAACGGCTCAAAGGGTGGTTAAAGATAAGCTATAATAGAATAAAAACCTAACTCTGCTGTCGCACGCAATAGTTAGACAAGAGCACACCATCGAAAGTGATTCTACCATTCTTGAACCCACGACAACTAGGAGACAAACTGGGATTAGATGCCCCACTATGCCTAGCCATAAACTTTGATTATCCGCCAGAGTACTACGAGCTACAGCTTAAAACTCAAAGGACTTGGCGGTGCTTTACACCCCCCTAGAGGAGCCTGTTCTATAATCGATAATCCCCGATAAACCTCACCACCTATTGCCAATACAGCCTATATACCACCGTCCAGCCCGCCCTTTAAAGGGTAAACAGCAGGCATAATTATAAACATAAAAACGTCAGGTCAAGGTGTAGCAGATAAGGTGGAAAGAAATGGGCTACATTTTCTAACTTAGAAAACACGGATGATTCTATGAAATAGTTTCTGAAGGAGGATTTAGCAGTAAAAAGAAATAAGAGTGTTCTTTTTAAAACGGCAATAAAGCGCGCACACACCGCCCGTCACCCTCTTCAAATAATTTAAAAAAATCTTAAATAAATAAAGTCAGTAAGTAAGAAGAGGCAAGTCGTAACATGGTAAGTCTACCGGAAGGTGGACTTGGAATATCAACTCGTAGCTTAATTAAAACATCTTGCTTACACCAAGAAAATACCCGTTAAACCCGGATCAAGTTGAGTTATAATTCTAGCCACCTAATATACCCAACAATTCTATTAACCATTAAAATAAATCATTTAATTATGGAAGTATAGGCGATAGAAACCATCATTTGAGCAATAGAAATAGTACTGCAAAGGAAAGATGAAATAAAAATGAAATAAATAACTTAAACGAATAAAAGAAAAGACTAACTCTTTTACCTTTTGCATAATGGTCTAGTAAGTCAAATTTAACAAAAAGAAATAAAGTTAACCCCCCCGAAACTAGACGAGCTACTTAAGAGCAGCATAAAGGAGCCAACCCTTCTCTGTGGCAAAAGAGTGGGATGACTCTTAAGTAGGGGTGATAAACCTAACGAGCCTAGTGATAGCTGGTTGCTCGAAAAATGAATTTTAGTTCAGCTTAAAGCACTTTAAAATTTAATAAAAATAATAATAGAACTTTAAAGTTAATTAATAGAGGTACAGCTCTATTAATAAAGGATACAACCTATAATATGAATAAAGAATATAATAACGAAAGAAATTAATAATGTAGGCCTAAAAGCAGCCACCATAAAGAAAGCGTCAAAGCTCTTTTCTAAAAAACTTATTATACCACTAATTAATCTAAATTCATAAACACTATCGAGCCAATCTATTTTATAGATGAGCTTATACTAGAATGAGTAATAAGAAGAAATTCTCTAAATGCACGTGTATATCAGAACGAATAACTCACTGATAATTGACGACAAATATAATACCTAACAAGAAAAATATATTAACTTAACCGTTAATCCAACACAGGAGCATTAAAGAAAGATAAAAAGATTAAAAAGGAACTCGGCAAGCAAGAACTTCGCCTGTTTACCAAAAACATCGCCTCTTGTCTTTTAAGTATAAGAGGTCCCGCCTGCCCAGTGATCTATTTCAACGGCCGCGGTATTATGACCGTGCAAAGGTAGCGTAATCACTTGTCTTTTAAATAAAGACCTGTATGAATGGCAAAACGAAAGTTCAACTGTCTCTTTAATCCTATCAATAAAATTAATTTTTCCGTGCAGAAGCGGAAATAAATTTATAAGACGAGAAGACCCTATGGAGCTTAAAACATAAAATTAATTATATTTATATATTAACCGACAGGTAAAAGATAAATTTGTATAATATAATTTAAGTTTTGGGTTGGGGCGACCACGGAAGAAAAGAAATCCTCCGAGATAAACAATTTAGAAATACATTTCGAAAACTAAGACATTTATTATAAATGATCCACTAAGTGACCAACGAACCAAGTTACCCTAGGGATAACAGCGCAATCCTTTCTAAGAGTTCATATCGACGAAAGGGTTTACGACCTCGATGTTGGATCAGGACGCCCCAATGGTGCAGCCGCTATTAAAGGTTCGTTTGTTCAACGATTAAAGTCCTACGTGATCTGAGTTCAGACCGGAGTAATCCAGGTCAGTTTCTATCTATATCCTAATTTTTTCTAGTACGAAAGGACCGAAAAAATGGAGCCAATGATAACCTAAGCTCCTCGCACTATTGAAAACAAGTAAAATAGACACAAACTCACTATCCTTAGAACAGGGAATGTTAAGATGGCAGAGCCCGGTAATTGCAAAAGACCTAAGCCCTTTCTACCAGAGGTTCAATTCCTCTTCTTAACTATGTATTTCCTGACCTCAATAATTATTAACCCTTTGCTATATATTATTCCGGTTCTCCTAGCAGTCGCATTCTTAACCCTCGTGGAACGAAAAGTATTAGGCTATATACAACTACGAAAAGGGCCAAATATTGTAGGACCCATGGGCCTACTTCAACCGATTGCAGATGGATTAAAACTGTTTATTAAAGAACCCGTACGTCCCTTAACATCTTCACAAACTTTATTTATCCTTATACCTGTTATAGCATTAACACTCTCATTGGCCATCTGAATTCCTCTACCCTTACCTTTTTCCTTATCAAATTTAAACCTTGGAATACTATTCCTACTAGCATTATCGAGCCTAGCCGTTTATTCCATCCTTGGATCAGGATGATCATCCAACTCAAAATATGCATTAATTGGAGCACTACGCGCAGTAGCACAGACAATCTCATATGAAGTTACCCTAGGATTAATCCTCCTCTGCCTAATCCTAATAACCGGAAATTTTACACTAACAAACTTCAACATTACTCAAGAATTCATATGATTTATAATTCCTGCCTGACCAATAGCAGCTATATGATTCATTTCAACACTAGCAGAAACAAATCGAGCCCCATTTGATTTAACAGAGGGGGAATCTGAACTAGTCTCAGGATTTAACGTAGAATATGCAGGTGGACCTTTCGCATTGTTCTTCCTTGCAGAATATTCCAACATCCTCCTAATAAACACCCTATCTGCCATTCTATTCTTAGGCTCCACCATAGACCACTTCCAACCAGAATTATCAACAATCACCTTAATTATAAAAGCTTCTACATTATCAGTACTATTCCTATGAGTACGAGCATCATACCCCCGATTTCGATATGATCAATTAATACATCTTATCTGAAAAAACTTCCTCCCCCTTACAATTATAATAACACTATTTCACATCTCATTACCAATTATTATAGCAGGGATCCCCCCTATATTATAGGATATGTGCCCGAAAGATAGGGCTCACTTTGATAGAGTGATCTATAGAGGTTCAAACCCTCTCATCTCCTGCATTAAAAAAATAGGACTCGAACCTACCCAAAGGAGATCAAAACCCCTCGTGCTCCCACTACACTATTTCTTAAGTAAAATAAGCTAATTAAGCTTTTGGGCCCATACCCCAAATATGTTGGTTAAACCCCTTCTTCTACTAATGAGCCCCTATGCATTATCAGTACTTATATCAAGCCTAGCAATTGGAACAATTACCACATTATCAAGTACTCACTGATTCCTAGCGTGAATAGGATTAGAAATTAATACATTAGCAATTATTCCTTTAATAACTAATAAACACCACCCACGGGCAACAGAATCCGCAACAAAATATTTTCTCACACAAGCTACTGCCTCCGCCCTAATCCTATTTTCAACCGCCATTAACGCATGAACTTTAGGAGAATGAACAATTACCAACTTAAACCCAATATCCTCAACAATTTTAACAATTGCCCTAGCAATAAAACTAGGAATTGCACCGTTCCATTTATGACTGCCAGATGTACTTCAAGGACTAAATTTAATAACAGGCTTGATTTTATCAACATGACAAAAACTAGCCCCAATAGCTCTACTTATTTTAATTAATCACCAACTTAACTCCAACTTACTAGTAACAATAGCCATCTTGTCAACAATTATTGGGGGGTGGGGGGGCCTAAACCAAGTTCAAATGCGAAAAATCATAGCATATTCCTCAATCGCTCACTTAGGGTGAATAATATTGATTTTAACTTTTTCACCCACTTTAACTATCTTAAACCTTATAATTTATATTCTCCTTACAACCTCAATATTTATAATAATAATTAATCTTTACTCAACTAATATTAATAAATTAGCGACCTCCTGATTAAAAACACCAACCATTTCCGCATCAATAATAATTACACTCATAGCCCTCGGAGGACTCCCCCCAACCTCAGGATTTTTACCAAAATGACTTATTCTTCAAGAAATAACAAAACAACACATAAGTTTAATTTCAACAATCATAGCTATATCAGCTTTATTGAGCCTATTCTTCTACCTCCGACTGTCATATACCATTTCACTGACTACCGCTCCAAATATCTCAAACTCTAATTTAATATGACGAACACAATTAAAACCCTTATCTGCCCTATCTACTACTATTGTACTTTCCTTACTATTAATACCAATTACTCCACTTTTGCTAACAATCACTTAAAGACTTAGGATAACTAGACCAAAGACCTTCAAAGTCTTAAGCAGGAGTTAAAATCTTCTAGTCTTTGATAAGACCTGCAGGACTCTATCCAACATCTTCTGAATGCAACCCAGATACTTTCATTAAGCTAAGACCTTCTAGATTAGCAGGCTCTTACCCTACAACCTTTTAGTTAACAGCTAAACGCTCTATCCTACGAGCTTTAATCTACTTCTCCCGCTTGTTGGGGGGAAAAAAGCGGGAGAAGCCCCGGCAGAAGCTATTCTGCTCTTTAAAATTTGCAATTTTATATGCTAAACATCACAGGGCTTGATAAAAAAAGGACTTTAACCTTTATTATAAGGGCTACAACCCTACGCCTACTTCGGCCATTTTACCAGTGATAATAACTCGATGATTGTTTTCCACAAATCACAAAGACATTGGCACCCTCTACCTAATTTTTGGTGCATGAGCTGGTTTAGTTGGTACAGCCCTTAGTCTCTTAATCCGGGCTGAATTAAGCCAACCGGGCGCTTTTCTTGGAGATGACCAAATTTATAATGTAATTGTGACCGCACATGCTTTCGTAATGATTTTTTTTATAGTAATGCCTGTAATAATCGGAGGCTTCGGAAACTGACTTGTCCCCTTAATGATTGGGGCCCCAGATATAGCCTTCCCTCGAATGAATAATATAAGTTTCTGACTCCTTCCCCCATCATTTTTACTATTACTGGCCTCATCCGGAGTAGAAGCCGGTGCAGGGACAGGATGAACAGTCTACCCCCCCCTTGCCGGAAATCTGGCCCATGCAGGCGCCTCCGTTGACCTAACAATCTTTTCTTTACATTTAGCAGGGGTCTCCTCAATTCTTGGGGCAATTAACTTTATTACAACTTCGATTAATATAAAACCCCCCTCAATAACACAATATCAAACACCACTGTTCGTATGATCTGTCCTAATTACTGCAATCCTACTCCTCCTATCTCTCCCTGTGCTCGCAGCAGGAATCACCATACTACTTACAGATCGAAACCTAAACACCACATTTTTTGACCCTGCAGGAGGTGGAGATCCAGTTCTTTACCAACACTTATTCTGGTTTTTTGGTCACCCAGAAGTATATATTCTAATCCTCCCAGGATTCGGAATAATTTCCCATATCGTCACTTATTACTCTGCAAAAAAAGAGCCATTTGGGTATATAGGAATAGTATGGGCCATAATATCTATTGGACTATTAGGCTTTATCGTATGAGCCCATCACATATTTACAGTGGACTTAAATGTAGACACACGAGCCTATTTTACATCGGCCACAATAATTATTGCTATTCCAACAGGGGTAAAAGTATTTAGCTGACTTGCAACAATACATGGTGGATCAATCAAATGAGACGCCGCCATGCTTTGAGCCTTAGGCTTTATCTTTCTTTTTACAGTAGGGGGTCTAACCGGAATTGTTCTAGCTAATTCCTCATTAGATATTGTCTTACATGACACATACTATGTCGTAGCCCACTTCCACTATGTATTATCTATAGGTGCTGTTTTTGCCATTATAGGCGGATTTGTTCACTGATTCCCGTTATTCTCCGGCTATACACTTCACTCAACCTGGTCTAAAATTCACTTTGGGGTTATATTCATCGGGGTTAACCTAACATTTTTCCCCCAACACTTTTTAGGTCTTGCCGGAATGCCACGACGTTATTCAGATTACCCAGACGCCTACACATTATGAAATACAATTTCATCAATTGGGTCACTTATCTCACTAGTTGCAGTAATCATAATAATATTTATTATTTGAGAGGCATTTGCATCTAAGCGAGAGGTAATAACAACAGAACTAACATCAACTAACATTGAATGACTTAATGGCTGCCCTCCTCCTTATCACACATTTGAGGAACCCTCATTTGTACAAGCACGAATATATTAATAAGAAAGGAAGGAATCGAACCTCCTTAAATTAATTTCAAGTTAATCATATGACCAATCTATCACTTTCTTAAAGACATTAGTAAAACTATTACAAGACCTTGTCAAGGCCTAATTATAAGCTAAAACCTTGTATGTCTTATATGGCACATCCATCACAACTAGGTTTCCAAGATGCAGCATCACCAATTATAGAAGAATTACTACATTTCCACGACCACACATTAATAGCCGTTTTCTTAATCAGTACATTAGTACTTTATATTATTACAATTATAATAACTACTAAGTTAACAAATACCAGTGCAATAGACGCTCAAGAGATTGAAATAGTGTGAACAATTATACCAGCAATTATCCTAATTGTCATTGCCTTACCTTCCCTACGAATCTTATACTTGATAGACGAAATTAATGATCCTCATTTAACAGTTAAAGCCATTGGCCACCAATGATATTGAAGCTATGAATTCACTAACTACGAAAACCTTATATTTGACTCATATATATTGCCAACACAAGACCTATCCCCAGGTCAATTCCGACTCCTCGAAGTAGATAACCGTATAGTAATCCCAATAGAATCCCCAATCCGAATACTTATTTCCGCAGAAGATGTCCTACACTCCTGAGCTATTCCCTCAATAGGCATTAAAACCGATGCTATCCCAGGTCGATTAAATCAAACTACATTTATTGCATCACGTCCCGGAGTATATTATGGCCAATGCTCTGAAATCTGTGGGGCTAATCATAGCTTTATACCAATTGTTGTTGAAGCTACCCCATTAAACCACTTCCAAGAGTGATCTTCATCAATGCTGGAAACATCATTAAGAAGCTTTCATGGATAAGCAATAGCCTTTTAAGCTAAAGATCGGTGCTCACCAATCACCCTTAATGATATGCCACAATTAAATCCTGGCCCATGATTTGCTATTTTTTTATCGTCATGAATTATTTACCTTACAATTCTTACATCTAAAATAAATAATTTTAAATATCAAAATGACCCAGTATTACAAGACATAAAAAAAGAAAACCCACAACCATGAAATTGACCATGAATTTAAGTTTCTTCGATCAGTTCTTAAGCCCAACTATAATAGGTATGCCCCTTATAGGTCTCGCCCTACTTCTACCATGATTATTGATCCCAAAACCAATACACCTTTGACTTGGTAATCGACTTACAACATTACAATCTTGATTTTTTGGCACCTTTACTAAACAACTAATATTACCTATTAATCTTAAAGGACACAACTGATCTCTTCTCCTCGCCTCTTTAATAATATTCCTAATTACTATTAACCTTTTAGGGCTTCTTCCTTATACATTCACTCCAACTACTCAATTATCCCTGAACCTTGGATTTGCAGTCCCATTATGACTTTCTACTGTATTAACAGGACTGCGTAATCAACCTACAACGACTTTTGGCCATATACTCCCAGAAGGTACTCCTACACTATTAATTCCCGTACTTATCATTATTGAAACCATTAGCCTATTCATTCGACCTTTAGCGCTTGGAGTCCGACTCACTGCTAATTTAACAGCAGGCCACCTTTTAATTCAACTAATTTCTACAGCTGTCCTTGTTCTAATACCGCTTATACCCGTGGTATCTTTATTAACAATAATTGTACTTCTCTTATTAACCCTTCTAGAAATTGCTGTAGCTATAATTCAAGCCTATGTATTTGTTCTATTACTTAGTCTTTATCTACAAGAAAACGTATAATGGCACACCAAGCACACGCTTATCACATAGTAAACCCCAGCCCATGACCACTAACAGGAGCTATCGCAGCATTACTTCTTACATCAGGCTTAGCAATATGATTTCATTTTGGATCTATTATCTTAATAACCTTAGGATTAATCATTACATTACTAACTATACTTCAGTGATGGCGGGATGTTATTCGGGAAGGAACCTTTCAAGGACATCACACTATCCCTGTCCAAAAAGGCCTGCGTTATGGAATAATTTTATTTATTACTTCAGAAGTATTCTTCTTCTTAGGTTTCTTTTGAGCATTTTATAACTCAAGCCTAGCTCCTACCCCTGAACTAGGAGAATGTTGACCCCCAACCGGAATCACCCCATTA
>ERZ1739169.176-NODE-176-length-16411-cov-16.182380_pt1 | contig 16411 bp, 13 predicted proteins | sample MGYA00581756_ERZ1739169 | MGnify/ENA primary metagenome ERZ1739169 (study PRJEB40789, sample SAMEA7425667) | Salamandra salamandra | biome: salamander skin | place: Germany | collected 2020-03 | study: cvxcv | reverse complement strand
CCAGACCGACCAGATGGCGCGCTCGCTCGATGGCGTGGTGGGCGCGCACCAGGGGCTGCGGTTGGCGACGGTGCAGGGCACGCGCGGTCCGGGCGCCAGCGCGCTCGATGGCGACAAGGCGCCGCTGGCGGCGATGCACCGGGCGGTCTCGGGCACGGTGGCGGGCGACAGCGTGGACGGCGCGCGCGGCGACGCTTCGGCCAAGCATACCGACGCGGCGCAGGGCAAGGTGCCGCACGCGACCGATCCGGTGGTGCTGATGGCGGCGCGCGCCGGGTTGGCGCAGATCGCCGGGCAGCACCTGCAGTACACCGCTGGCGAGGCGGTGCACTGGTCTTCGGGCAAGGACCAGAACCTGGCCGTGATGGGCGCGCTGCGTCTGCACACGGGGCAGGGCCTGGGCATGGTGGCGGGCCTGCAGCAGGGCGGGGCGGGCTCGGGCCTGGACCTGATCTCGGCCAAGGGCAACGTCGACATCCAGGCCCAGCACGACATCCTGCGGGTGCAGGCGCAGCAGGACCTGACGGTCGGCAGCGCCCAGACCGCGGTGGAATACGCCGCGCCCAAGCGCATCCGCATCGCGACGGCGGCGGGCGCCAGCATCGTGCTCGAGGGCGGCAACATCACTGTCACCGCGCCCGGCCGCATCGACGTCAAGACCGGCAACAAGCAGTTCGCCGGGCCGGACCAGCTGCCGTATCCCTTCCCGCAGTTCCCGCAGAGCGTCTGCGTCAGCTGCGCGGTGGAGGCGGCCGCGGGCGGTTCCGCGATGACGGTGAAGAATGCTTGAGGACCGCGACACCTGGATCGATCCCGCCGCGCCGGACGTGGCGCGGGCCTTGCACGACGCCGCCTGGAACCACCCGGACGCGCCCGAGCGCTACGTGCTGCTTGACGCCGCTTTCTCGCCGCGCCTGCCCGAGCGGCTGGCGCGCTGGCTGGACGCGGAGGACTATTGCTCGCTCTACGCCGGCCGCTACCAGGGCGAGGGCCTGGACCAGGTGGCGCCGTACCTGCTGCGACTGCCCTGGGTGCCGGCGCTGCGCGCGCCGCTGTGCGACAAGCTCCTGCAACTGACGCGGGGCCGGCCGATGTTGAGCCTGCTGACCACGCCGGCATCGCTGGCGCAATTGGCGGATCACCTGGGCCGGCAGATCGAGGCGGTCGACGCCGACGGCAAGGCGTACCTGCTGCGCCTGGCCGACACGCGTTCCTTCGCCGCGCTGCTGGATGTGTTCGCGCCGGCCCAGCGCCAGCGGTTGCTGGCCGGCATCGAGCGCTGGTCGTACGCGGACCGCCACGGCGCGCTGCGGGTGGCGCAAGGGGATCCGCGCTTCGATCCGGCCGCGCCGACCGACCCCTATGTGATCGCCGCGGACCAGCAACGCCATCTGCGCCTGCTGGCGCTGCCGGATGCGATCCTGCGTTTCGTGCAGTTGCGCGCGCCGTTGTTCGGCGCGTTGAATGGCCCGCCGTCGACCGCGTACCAACTGATCCTGGAAGGCGTGCAGCGCCTGGCGCGGCGCGGGCTGGACAACGAAGCGCTGGCCTATCGGCACGCGCTGGCGTTGCTGCGCCGCCGCGGAATGCTGGCGCCTGTCAACCCGATGCCGTCTCTGGCCGCTTCCAGCACGGAACTGTCCTCATGACTTTCAAATTCCGCTTCGCCGGCCCTTGCCGCGAGATTCCCTCGAACCTGGATTTCCGCGAACAGCGCAAGGCCTGCCAGCGCATGGGCGAAAAGGCCGGCACCGACTGTTCGATCGAATTGTTCTTCGGCTTCTTCTTCGATGGCACGCGCAACAACATGTACATGTCGGAGCGGGCCGGCAACCACACGCAGACCAATGTCGCGCGGTTGTATTCCGTGTTCGACGACGCCGTTGATCCCAGCTACAGCGCGCGTCAGCATCGTTTCCGTTCCTATGTCGAGGGCGTCGGCACCCCTTGCGTCGAGAAAGTGGGCGATCCCGGCACAGGGGCCCATGCGCAGGCCGGCGCCGCCGCCGGGTGGGGCGGCGAGGCTCGTATCAACTGGGCGTTGCTGGAGTTCCAGAACCACCTGCACCAGCACTTCACATCGCGCGCCTTGACGGCGGCTCTGGGCCAGGACACCCGCGCCCTCGTCCGGGAGATGAGCGCGGACATGTCCCTGTCGCGCCTGCAGATCGAGGACCTGGCCAAGGCCGCCAAGATCCCGTTGGCCGCCTATACCGGGATGAGTCCGGGCGATGGGGCCGATGTCCTGGCCCGGCGCACGCAGGGTTTTCTGGACACCTTGTTGCGTGTCCGGGAGGTCAACAACACCGAACCGAAGGACATGGGACGCTATACGGTGCTGGCGCGGCGCAACCGGGACCTGCGGACCATGCTGGCAGGCTATCTGGACGCCAAGCCGAAGATCGAGCGCATCCGGGTATCCATCTTCGGTTTCTCGCGCGGCGCGGCGGAGGCCCGGGTCTTCGCCAACTGGCTCAAGGATGCGTGCGATCCGCCCGAGGGCATTTCGTTCTATCAGCCCCGCGGCGATGGCGTGCTGCGCCTGGCGGGCATCAAGGTCGACCTCGATTTCATGGGGTTGTTCGATACCGTGGCGTCCGCGGGCATCGCCCAGAGCGTGAGCGAGGACGTCTGGGACGGCCACGGCGCCTGGGCGCGCAAGAAAGACCTGGAGATTCCGAGCGCGGTGTCGCGCTGCGTTCACATGGTCGGCGCTCACGAAGTGCGCGGGTCTTTTCCGCTGGACCTGATCGATGGGCCGAGCTACGAGGAAATCGTCTATCCGGGCGTGCACTCGGACGTGGGCGGCGGCTATAAGCCGGCGGAGCAGGGCCGCGGCACGAGGGACAGCGACAAGCTGTCGCAGATCCCGCTGTGCGATATGTACCGGGAAGCCGTGCAGGCCGGCGTTCCGCTGCGGCTTCATACCGCTCCCGGACCCGCGCAGGCCCGATTCCAGGTGTCGGCGGAACTGCGCGCCGCCTTCAACGCCTACGTGACCGCGACCGCCGACATTTCGCAGAAGCAGACGTCGACCCGGCGCATCATGTACAACCACTACGTGCAGTATCTGCGTTGGCGGCGCTTGCGCGCCGATCGCGGACCGGAGTGGATCGGCGGCATTCCCAGCTCGCTGCGGGCCAGGGCCAACTATCCGCAGGACTACGAAGACTTGGTGCGGGCCAATGACGAACTGCTGCTGGAAGTGCGCAAGCTGACGACGGACAATGCGCTGGAGCGCACGTCGACGCCGACGGCCATGCCAGGCGCCGGGGGCGGAGGCGCCCGGCTCTACGACAGCGTCATGCTGCTGCTGCGAGGAAACAAGGAGAAGATGTGGCTCGATCAACTCCGCACCGTCTGGAATCTCCCCGGCCGTCCGGCCGCGGCGGTAATCGACCTGCTGGACAACTTCGTGCATGATTCGCGCGCCTGGTTCAAGCCGCTGGGCAAGGATGACGACGTCTGGATCGCGATGCAGAAGGACCGCATCAAGCAGCTGGAAAAACGCGAGAAAGAGGCCGAGGAGTATGTTGCCGTCGGGCGTCCCGACCTGGCGCTGATCGCGCGCCCCAACAAGCAGGAACAGGCGGAACTGGCACGCTACCGCGCCAACCCGGACGATCTGGTGTTGCAATCGGACGGGCGGGAGTTTTATTGGCAGTGGGGATATCTGCGCTGGCGTTCGGTTTACGCCAATCCCCAGGTTCGTGCGCAAAGGGAAGCGCAGCAGGACCGGGAGCAAACGCAGCGGGCCTTGCAGAACATGCCGATGAATTTCAACGCCTTGCCCCGGTTCTAGTCATGCGGATATCAAGCGCGTCACGGAGTTGCTGGTTCACGCCGCGGGGCCTGATCGCCTCGGGCCGCTATGCGTTGGTCGGTGTCTTGCTGGCCGTTCAGGCGTGGGCGGGCCAGCCGGCATGGGCCCAGTCGATGCCGATACCCGAGACGCTTGGTGTCCGGCTCGGCATCATCAATTACCTTGGTGAAGGCCTGGATCCCGTATATATCAATCAAGGCTGGGCCGGGAACGCCCGGCCGCGTTCTCATAGTTCGGGCACCTGCTGCGTTGCCATTCCAACGCAGTGGAAGCCCGGCATGACAATGCGCATCGAGTGGCGCACGGATTCCATGTTCAAGCGCGGGGAAACCCAGCTGATGGTGCGTGATGCGCCCGTGCTGCCTTATGAACCCTTCCACGATGGCTATGCCTGGGCGGTGTTTCTGCCGGGCGGAGAGATCTTCGTGCAACCGTCCGACTACGGTCCGGGAGGCCCGGGTTTCCTGCAGGGGCTGCCGCAGCCGGCGGACGCGACCGAGGCGGACCTGAAGCGTTTCCTCGACAAGCACCCGCCGCCACCCGCCATGGCGCCGTCGCGCTAGCTCCGCGGCAGCGCCAGCAATTCACCCATGCGCACCGGTCCGCGCACCGACGGCGTGTCGGCCCAGCGCACCTTGTCCGGCCCGAACAGCACGATGGCGGTCGAACCCAGTTTGAAGCGGCCCATCTCGGCGCCCTTGTCCAGGTGGATCGGCGCGCGGGCGGCGTCGTCGTAACGCACCGCCTTGACGCGGCGCTTGTACGGCGTGACCAGGCCGGCCCAGACGGTTTCGATCGAGGCCACGATCATGGCGCCGACCAGCACCACGGCCATGGGGCCGTGCTCGGTGTCGAAGATGCAGACCACGCGTTCGTTGCGCGCGAACAGGCGCGGCACATTGCGCGCGGTGAGCGGATTGACCGAGAACAGCCGGCCCGGCACGTGGATCATCTCGCGCAGCGTGCCGGCCACCGGCATGTGGACGCGGTGATAGTCCTTGGGCGACAGGTAGATGGTGGCGAATTCGCCGCCCTGGAACGGCGCGGCGCGTTCGGTGTCGCCGCCCAGCAGGTCGGTCAGGCCATAGCTGTGGCCCTTGGCCTGGAAGATGCGGCCATGCTCGATGGCGCCCATCTGGCTGATGGCGCCGTCGGCCGGGCACAGCACGCCGCCGGGCTCATCGTCCAGCGGCCGCGCGTCCGGCTTGAGGGCGCGGGTGAAGAAATCGTTGAAGCACTCGTAGGCCAGCGCGTCTTCCTGCTCGGCTTCGCGCATGTCCACGCCATACTTGCGCACGAAGCGCGAGATCATCCAGTTCTTGACCGCGGGTTCCCGGCAGTCCGAGGCGTATCCGAAGAAACGCGACACCAGGTGATGCGGCGCGAGGTACTGGCTGGCGAGGAAGATCTGGTCTTTGATGGGCATCTAGGAGCGCTAAAAAACGCGTCCCGCGGACAGCGGGACGTGGTTGGAGGTTGTCGCGCACGGGGCGGTGTCGATGGCTGCGTGGCCGATCGCGCCCGGGCGTGCAATTCGCGGGATTGTAACGCGTCCGGCCGCGAATGGACCATGGGGCGGACAGCTTTCGTCGTGCGATTTGACGGGCCGCGGCGCGCTATGCCGGCCGTGCCGTTACGCCGCCTGGGCCGTATCGGCCGGCGCGACGCCCTGGCGCCGGTAGGCGCCCGGCCCGGCGCCGAAGTGCTGCTTGAAGGCGCGCGCGAACGCGGCTTCCGATTGGTAGCCGCATTCGGCGGCCACGCGCGCCACCGACCATTTGCGGCGTTCCAGCTGGCGCGCGGCGTGTTCCATGCGGATCGCGGTCAGCAGGCGCAGCGGCGTCAGGCCGCTGGCGCGGACGAACTGGCGCGCGAAGGTGGCCCGCGACAGATGGCAGCGTTCGGCCAGCGACGCCAGGGTCCATGGCTCGGTGGGCGCCAGCAGCATCGACTGCACCGCGGGCGCGAGCCGCGCATCGGCCATCAGGGCCAGCAGGCCGCGGGTCTGCTGGCCGTCATGGACCAGGGCCCGCAGCACCAGCGTGAAGAGGGCGGTGGACAGCTGATTGATGATGGCCGCGCCGCCCAGCCGCGGCTGCTCGGCCTCGGCCCGCATCAACCCGAGCAGGGCGGCCAGCGCGGTGTTGCCGCCGATGGCGGCGGCCCGCAGCACCATGGCCTGCGGCAGCGCCATCAGCAGCAGGCCGCCGGCGCGGCCCAACGTGAATACGCCGCACAGCATTTCCAGGCGCGGCCCCGGGCCTTCCTGGGTCAGTTCGGTCAGGACGCCGTTGTGGCGGATGTCGGCGGGCGGCGAGGCGGCCGGCGCGGTGTCGTCGATGCCGCGCAGCAGGTGCGAGGCGCCGTGCGGCAGCAGCAGGATGTCGCCGGCCCGCAGCGCCAGCTCGTCGCGCCCGACGCGGGCCACGCCTTCGCCTTGCAGGATGACGTGGTAGGGCACGTGGCCCGCCGGCGCCTGCGGGTGGTCGGCGCGCCAGCGGCCGCCGTAGCGGCACAGCAGGTCCACCGTGCCGGCGGGCTCGACCGTCGACAGGAGCTGGCTCAGGCTGTCCATGGGTTCAGGGCATGAGAAGGCGGGCGCGACCGCCGCGGCGCGGCGGGACATGCCTGCGATTCTATGCCGGTTCGGCGCGCGCGGTCAGGCCGCGGCCTTGGCCGACAGCTTGGTCTTGTAGAGCCAGTCCTTGTAGTCGTCCAGGTCGCCGTCGAACGGGCTGAAGCGGCCGTCGGCCACGATGATGAACTGGTCGGTGGTGGCGCGCAGCAGGTGGCGGTCGTGCGACACCAGCACCAGCGTGCCTTCGAACTGCGCCAGCGCGGTGGTCAGCGCTTCGCGGGTCTCCAGGTCCAGGTGGTTGGTGGGCTCGTCCAGCAGCAGCAGGTTGGGGCGCTGCCAGACGATCAGCGCCAGCGCCAGGCGCGCCTTCTCGCCGCCGGAGAACGGCGCGATCGAGCTGGTGGCCATGGCGCCGTTGAAATTGAAGCTGCCCAGGAAGTTGCGCAGTTCCTGTTCGCGCACGGTCGGCGCGATCTTGGTCATGTGCCACAACGGCGATTCGTCATGGCGCAGCATCTCGACCTGGTGCTGGGCGAAGTAGCCGATCGACAGGCCCTTGTTGAACTGGGTGTCGCCCGCCAACGATTGCAGCTCGCCGGCGATGGTCTTGATGAAGGTCGACTTGCCGGCGCCGTTGATGCCCAGCAGGCCCAGGCGCTGGCCCGCCTGCAGCGAGAAGTCGATGCCCGACACGATGATCTTGTCGGACGTGAGGCCGCTGTCCTCGTCGGTGTTGCGGTAGCCGGCGCTGACCTTGTCCATCGTCAAGAGCGGATTGGGCGCGCGCAGCGGTTCGCGGAACTCGAACGAGAACTCGGCGGCGGCGCGCAGCGGCGCCACTTCCTCCATGCGGGCCAGCGCCTTGATGCGGCTCTGCGCCTGGCGCGCCTTGCTGGCCTGGGCCTTGAAGCGGTCGATGAACGACTGCAGGTGCGCGCGCTGGCGCATCTGCTTTTCCATCATGCCCTGCGCCAGCTCCAGCTGGGCGGCGCGCTGGCGCTCGAACGACGAGTAGTTGCCCGAATAGCGCTTGAGCTTGCGCTCGTCGATGTGGACGATGACGTTGACCACGCCGTCCAGGAAGTCGCGGTCGTGCGAGATGACGATGAGCGTGCCGGGATAGCGCTTGAGCCAGTCTTCCAGCCAGATGATGGCGTCCAGGTCCAGGTGGTTGGTGGGCTCGTCCAGCAGCAGCAGGTCGGACGGGCACATCAGGGCCTGCGCCAGGTTCAGGCGCATGCGCCAGCCGCCCGAGAAACTGGTCAGCGGCAACTGCATCTGCGCCTGCGTGAAGCCCAGGCCGGTCAGCAATTGTTCGGCGCGCGAATGCACGGTGTAGGCGTCGGCGTCGGCCAGCGCGGCGTAGATGTCGGCCATGCGCAGGCCGTTCTCGGCGCTCTCGGGTTCCGCTTCCAGCGCGGCCAGTTCGGCTTCGAGCCTGCGTAGCGTGACGTCGCCGTCGATGGCGTATTCGATGGCGGGGCGGTCGAGCGCGGGCGTTTCCTGCGCCACGTAGGCCATGCGCCAGCTGGCGGGGTAGTCCAGGTCGCCCTGGTCGGCGTGCAGCGTGCCGCGCAGCAGGCCGAACAGGCTCGACTTGCCGGCGCCGTTGGCGCCGATCAGGCCGATCTTGTCGCCGGGGTTCAGGAGCAGGTCGACCTTGTCGAACAAGGGCTTGACGCCGCGCATCAGTGAAACTTGTTGGAAGCGGATCATGAATCGTGTGGCTGGAGGGTGCCGACCGGGGTGGCGTGAAATAAGCGCGGCAAGGCTCCCGCCACAAAGTGCGGCGCAAAAAGAAGGAACCGTGGAGCGATCGCGCCGGCGGCGCGACATGCGGACCGCGTCGGGCGCGGCAGGCGGACGGGGCCGATGCCCATCCGATCGCGGGCGCTATTGTAGCCGGCCGCGCGGACCCGCGCCCGAGGGCGGGTTCAGCCAGTCGTGGCGCGGCTTCAGGCCGGGGCCGAGCGCGCGGCGATGGCGTCGGCCAGGGCCAGCAGGCGTTCGGCCTCGCGCGCGTGCAGGTTCTCGACCAGCGCGCCGTCCACCACCGCCACTCCCTGGCCGGCGGCCTGGGCGGCGCGCCAGGCATCGAGCCGCTTGCGCGCGCTGGCCAGTTCGGCATCGGTCGGCGCGAAGGCCGCGTTGGCGGCGGCGATCTGCTTCGGGTGGATCAAGGTCTTGCCATCGAAGCCCTGGTCGCGTCCCTGCCGGCAGGCGGCGGCCAGGCCGGCATCGTCATCGAGATCCAGGTGCACGCCATCCAGCACCGCCAGGCCATGGGCGCGCGCGGCCAGCACCGCCAGCGAGCGTGCCAGCAGCGTCTCGTGGCGTTCGGGCGTGTGGCGCGCGTGCAGGTCCTTGACCAGGTCGGAGGTGCCCACCACGATGGCCGCGAGCCGCGCGTGGCCGCCGGCGATGGCGTCCAGGCGCAGGAAGCCCAGCGGGGTCTCGGCCATCGCCCACAGCGGCAGCGCGGCGGGCGCGCCGGCCGCGTCCAGCGCCTGCGCCAGGGTTTCCAGTTCGGCCGCCGATTGCACCTTGGGCAGCAACACCGCGTCGGCGCCGGCCTGCGCGATGGCGCGCACGTCGTCCAGGCCCCACGGCGTATCCAGCGCATTGACGCGCACCACGCATTCGCGCCGGCCATAGCCGCCGGCGCGCAGGGCCGCGGCGACCTGCTGGCGCGCCAGCGCCTTGGCGTCGGGCGCGACCGCGTCTTCCAGGTCCAGGATCAGCGTGTCGGCATCGAGGCTGCGCGCCTTGTCCAGCGCGCGCGCATTGGCGCCCGGCATGTAGAGGACGGAACGGCGGGGACGGGCGGCGAGGGACATGGATTCAACTCTTGGGATTGCTGATGACCTGCACGGGCATGGTGCAGACATAGCCGACGCCATACACCGTGCGGATGCCCATGTCGCCGCCGGCCTGCGCGCGCAGCTTGCGGCGCAGGCGATGCATGTGGGCGTCGAGCCGGTGGGTGTCGTAGGCTTCGGCGCTGGCGCCCAGCGCCTCGACCAGCCGGCCGCGCGACAGCGGCAGCGGCGCGGCCTGGATCAGCGCGCCGATCAGGCGGCTCTCGGTGTCGGTGATGTCGACATGGATGCGCTTGGGCGACACCAGCATGCGGCGCGCCGGATCGAAGCGCCAGACGTCGGCGCTGGGCGCCTCGGGGCTGTTGGCGGGCACCACGCGCAGGCGGCGCGACAGCGAGACGAGCGTCGCGCCCAGTTCGGCCAGGTTGACGGGCTTGGTCAGGTAATGGTCGGCGCCCAGGCTCAGGCCGGACACCTTGTCCTCGCTCAACAGGCGCCCGGTGAGCATGATAATGCCCATTGAGGGATAGGTGGTGCGCAGGTGGGACACGCGCGCCAGTCCGTCGCCGTCGGGCAGCATGGCATCCAGCACCAGGATGCCGGGGGTGACGCTCAGCAGCAGTTGGTCGAGTTCGGACAGCGAGCCCGCGGTGAGGATGGCTTCGCCCAGGCCGAGGTCGTGGATGAATTCGGCGATGGTGTCGCGCCAGTCCCCGTGATCGTCGACGATGATGATGGTCACGGCGCCGGTCGAGCAGGCGGTTGTGCGCGAGGCGCTCCAAGGGCAAACACGCTTTCCGCTCCTTTCATGCTACGGCTTCTTATTGGTGTGAGTGAGTCCGCCTGGCGCGGGCCGGATACGGCGCCATCGGTGTGATCCCCTCGAGGCGCTCTCGCGGAGAATATCATTATCGCCGTTGCGGCGGCGCGGCATATTGCGGTGCAGCGAACGCTGTTGCAAGGCGCCCCGAACCGCGCCCATGCCGGTGGTCAAAAAATGATCAGCCCCGTCAACGGCGCCGTAACGGCCAGCAGCCGTGCGCCCGCGAATTTCTTATCCACAGTTTCTGTGGATAAGAAAGCCGCCTGACAGTTGTTCAGCGGTTCAGCGCCGCCGGGTCATTGCGGCGGCGTCGTCGAGTCCGCCAGGTATTCCACCGGCACGCCCTGCGGCACCGTGCGCACGCGATCGCGTTCGATGCGGGGCGGGGCGAAGCGCGTCTTGCGGGCCGCCGCGTTCTGCAGCAGCACCGACAGCACCGCGCCCTTGTCCTGGATCCATTGGGTCTTGCCGCGCAACAGCTTCATCGCGTTCTCGGCGGTTCCCAACTTGTAGGACATCGAGTTGATCTGAACGGAATTCTTGCCGTTGAAAGCGGACTCGTCCTGCTCGGCAATGGCCGCGGCGTCGAGGTTGCTGCTTTCGTGGTCGACGCGGTAGATGAACTTGAGGCTGCTGAACGGATCCTGCACCACGACGAGCTTGTCCGAACCCGAGACGTCCGACAGCATGCCGATGACCAATGATTCCACCAGCTGGTTGCCCCGTTGTTCTTCGGTGTAGATGAAGATGGTGCGCTGGTTGTGCCCGAGCGGCGAGGGCGGGGCGAGGGGAGAACGATCCATACCTGACTTGAAAGAGGCGGGGCGGGTGGAAACTTGCTCCGCGGTACTGCGTTAACGGCGTCAAGTTGCGTGAACTTGAGCGCCGGCCTTGATGTCAACAAAGAACAATGCCCCGCCCGGGCTACGGCGCGCGCCGCAGGCGTGCCAGCAGGCGCGCTTTGGCGGCGGGCCAATCCTCGTCGAGGATGGCGAAATAGACCATGTCGCGGGTGCGTCCGGACTGCGCGATGAGGTGCTTGCGGAACACCCCTTCCTCGACGCCGCCGATACGGAGAATGGCCTGCCGGGATTGCAGGTTGGTCACTTCCGTCTTGAACACAACCCGCATGATACCAATTGTTTCAAAGGCGTGCTGCAATAAAAGATATTTGGCTTCGGTGTTGGCGCCGCTGCGCTGGCTGGCGGGGGTGAGCCAGGTGGCGCCGATCTCCAGGCGCTTGTGCGGCAGGGCGATATCCATATAACGCGTGGTGCCGATGACCTGGCCGTCGGCGCGGCGCACGATGGCGAACGGCAGGCAGGCGCCGGCGGCCTGGCCGTCCAGCGCGCGCTCGACATAGCGGCGCATGTCGTCGGCCGATGCGACCGGTTCGGGTTGCAGCCGCCACAGTTCGGGATGCAGTCCGACCTCGGCCAGCGCGGCGGCGTGCGCCAGGGTCAGGGGTTCGAGCCGGACGATCTCGCCTTCCAGGGTGACGGGCGGCAGGCGGGCGGGGGAGGACATGACGGGAGACTCCGCGGGCGCGTCGCGGTCGGGCGCGCGCCGTCATGGCGGCGTCCCGGACGCCCAGCGATTCTACGCCCGCCGTCGGCGGCTTGCCGAACCCCGCGCCCGGGCGCAGAATGCGGCGCATGAAAACAGACGTGGTTGTCCTGGGCGCGGGCATCATCGGGGTGAGCGCCGCGCTGCACCTGCAGGCGCGCGGCCGTTCGGTGGTCCTGCTGGACCGGCGCGGTCCCGGCGAGGAAACCAGCTACGGCAATGCCGGGCTGATCGAGCGCGCCAGCGTCATTCCCTATGCCTTTCCGCGCGACTGGCGCAGCCTGCTGCGCTATGCCGGCAACCGCACGCCGGACGTGCGTTACCACGCGCGTTTCCTGCCGCGCATCGCGCCCTGGCTGCTGCGCTATTGGTGGCATTCGGCGCCGTCGCGGCTGGCGCGCGCCGCGGCCGCGATGCTGCCGCTGATCGAGCGCAGCGTGGCCGAGCACGATGCGCTCAAGGACGCCGCCGGCATCGGCGCGCTGTTCCGCCGCAACGGCTGGATCGACGGCATGCGCAGCCAGCAGAGCCTGGACCGCGCCGCGGCCGACGCCGCCGCGCTGGCCGATTACGGATTGGATTACCAGGTGCTGGACCGCCAGGCCCTGGCGGCCCTGGAACCGTCGTTGTCGCCGCGCATGGTGGGCGCGATTCACTGGCGCGACCCGGTCAACGTGTCGGATCCCGGCGCGGTGGCGCGCGGCTACGCGGCCCTGTTCCAGCAGCGCGGCGGCCAGTTGGCGCGGGGCGATGCGCGCAGCCTGGAAGCGGTGTCCGGCGGCTGGCGCGTGCGCGGCGTGACCGGGCCGGTCGAGGCGCGCGAGGCGGTGGTGGCGCTGGGGCCGTGGTCGCCCGACGTGCTGCGGCCACTGGGCTATCGCGTGCCCATGGCGGTCAAGCGCGGCTATCACCAGCATTTCGCGTTGGAAGACGGGGCGGCGTTGTCGCATCCGGTGGCGGATATCGACAGCGGCTTTGTGATGTCGCCCATGACGCTGGGCCTGCGCCTGACCACCGGCGCCGAGTTCGCGCCGCGCGACGCGCCGCCGTCGCCGGTGCAGGTGGCGCGCACGCGGGCGCTGGCGGCGCAGTTGCTGCCGCTGGGCGAGGCGGTGGAGAAAACGCCCTGGATGGGCTGTCGGCCCTGCATGCCGGACATGCGTCCGGTGATCGGCGCGGCGCCGCGCCATGCGGGTCTGTGGCTGGCCTTCGGCCACGCGCACCACGGTTTCACGCTGGGGCCGGTGACCGGAAAGCTGCTGGCCTGCCTGATGACGGGACAGGCGCCGGACATGGATCCGGCGCCGTATGCATTGAACCGCTAGGCCCGCCCGGGACGCGGGCGGTTGCCGGGGGCCGCCCGGTGCGTGCGCCGCGACGCGGCGCGGACCGGGGCGGCGGCAGGCCGCTTCAGGCGGCCTTGGTGCGGCGCTGGCGCACCGCGTCGGCCAGCAGGTCCAGCACCGGCAGGGTCTGGCTCCAGCCCAGGCAGGCGTCGGTGATCGATACGCCATGGCGCAGCGGCTGGCCGGGCTTGAGGTCCTGGCGGCCTTCCTCGAGATGGCTCTCGATCATCACGCCGGTGATGCGGCTGTCGCCCTGGGACAGCTGGGCGGCGATGTCGCGGGCCACGTCGACCTGGCGCAGGTGCGACTTGTTGGAGTTGGCGTGCGAGCAGTCGATCATGACCTGTTCGCGCTGGCCGGCGGCGCGCAGCACGGCGCAACAGGCGTCGACGCTGGCCGCGTCGTAGTTGGGGCCTTGCTTGCCGCCGCGCAGGATCACGTGGGTGTCTGCATTGCCGCGGGTTTCGAAGATGGCGGCCATGCCCATCTTGGTCATGCCCATGAAGGCGTGCTTGGCGCTGGCGGCGACGATGGCGTCGGCCGCGATCTGCACGCCGCCGTCGGTGCCGTTCTTGAAGCCCAGCGGGCAGCTCAGGCCGGAGCTGAGCTGGCGGTGGCTGGGGCTTTCGGTGGTGCGCGCGCCGATGGCGCCCCAGGCGATCAGGTCGGCGATGTACTGCGGGCTGAGCAGGTCGAGGAATTCGGTGGCGATCGGCAGGCCCAGGCCGCTGATGTCCAGCAGCAGTTCGCGGGCGCGGCGCAGGCCTTCGTTGATGCGGAAGCTGCCGTCCAGGCGCGGGTCGTTGATGTAGCCCTTCCAGCCGACGGTGGTGCGCGGCTTCTCGAAATAGACACGCATCACGATCAGCAGGTCGTCACGGTACTGGTCGGCGGCGGCGCGCAGCTGGCGCGCGTATTCCATGGCCTGGCCGTGGTCGTGGATCGAGCAGGGGCCGACCACCAGCACCAGGCGGTCGTCGCGGCCATGCAGCACGTCGGCGATGCGGGCGCGGCTGTCCTCGACCAGCGTCTGGATCTCGGCCGACACCGGCAACTCGTCCTGCAGCAGGGCGGGCGAGATCAGCGGACGCACGGCGCTGATGCGGGTGTCGTCCGTGCGGGTGTTGTCCTGGGTGGCGTCGGCCGTGCCGACCTCGCGGTCGTGCAGGGGATCGTCAATGCGGGTCAAGGGAAGCTCCGTGCCGTAGATGCGGGAAAGACCGCCATTATCGCACCGGCGGGCGTCGTCCGTCCGGGCTATGTCCCCGTGTGCCCTAGGACGATCGATGGCGACCGGGCGGCAAATGGGCCTAGGACGTGTTCGGTGGCGCTACAGTCGGGGAAGATGCCTTAGCATTGACCCAACGCGTTCCCGCGACCGCGCCCCGGCCTGGCGGCCCACGCCAGGGTCACCGCATGCCGATACGCCCGAGGACATGACCGATGCCCAAATCCGACGCCGGCGCCTCTCGACGGATTCTCCTGGTGGAAGACCACCCGGTGGAGCGGGCGTATCTGCAGAACATGCTGCTGGCCCTGGGGTACCGGCGGGTGGCCGGGGTCGGCAGCAGCGCCGAGGCCATCGGCGCCCTGGCGCGCCAGGCCTACGATGTGGTGATCAGCGACATCGTCATGGGCGAGGGCGACGGCACCCGCCTGCCCAACGAACTGCGCCAGCTGGTTGACGGCGGCCGGCTCAAGAGCATGCCGCCGATCGTCTGGATCAGCAGCCTTTCCGACGAACTGTTGCAATCGCATGTGCGGCTGGCGCTGCAGGCCGGCTGCCCGTCGTCGCAGGCGCTGGCCAAGCCGGTGACGCGCACCGCCATGCAGCACGCCATCAAGACGGCGCTGCACAGCCTGGACGACGATACGGCGTCGCCGCGCCGCACCGCGGTGCGGCGCGAGGTGATCGAGGCCGAGCTGGGCCGCGCGCTCAATTCCGGCGACGGCATGAGCGTGGTGCTGCAGCCGCAGGTGGACCTGACCACCGGTCGCGCGGTGGCGGCCGAGGCGCTGTCGCGCTGGGATCATCCGACGCTGGGCGCCATTCCGGCGGTCGACTTCGTGCCGGCGGCGCACCGCCTGGGGCTGGACCGGACGCTGTTCAACCGCGTGGCCGACTGCGTGGTCGAGGTGCTGGCCGAGATGCACGCCGAAGGCATCGCGGTGCCGATCGCGATCAATGCCTCGGCCTCGACGCTGTGCGCGCCGGGGCTGCCGGACGGCCTGGAGCAGCGGGTGGCGCAGGCCGGGCTGCCAGCGCGGCTGGTCAAGGTGGAACTGACGGAGGACGAGCCGGTCACCGACTGGCTGGCCCTGTCGTCGGCCCTGAACCTGTTGCGGGTGCGCGGCTTCGAGCTGGCCATGGACGATTTCGGCGCGGGCATCGCCTCGATGCGGCTGTTCTCGGCCATGCCGTTCACCGAACTGAAGATCGACCGCGACTTCATCGTCCACATGCACCGCGAGCCGGCCTCGCGCGCGGTGGTGGCGGCGGCCATCGAGATGGGGCGGGCGCTGGGACGGCGGGTGGTGGCCGAAGGGGTCGAGCAGGAGCGCGACATCCTGCTGCTGCGCGAGCTGGGGTGCACGCTGGCGCAGGGCTACGGCATTTCGATGCCGCTGGCCCCGGCCGATTTCATTGCATTCTGCCGCCGGCAATGAGGCCGGCCGGCGGCGCCGCGATCGCCGCTCAGAGACCGGCCACGTCGATGTCGCCCGGATAGTCGACCGAGAACTTGAGCACCGCGTCGCGCGACTTGCCGGGCTCCATGTCCCAGTTCCACACCAGCACGCCATCGTCTTCGCGCTTGATGTCGCGGTCGGCCGGCGACAGCAGCTTGACCTCGATCTTCTCGTTGCGCGAGATCGGCAGACGGTCCTTGAAGCTCACCTGTTCCTTGGTGGCCTTGTTGTTCTTGACCGTGATCTTGTATTCGTAGGTCACGCGCTTGCCGTTGCCGGAGAAGCCGGTGCTTTCGGTGAACCGGTTGACCAGCTGGCGCTTGATCGAGATGCCGTCGTCGGCGCCCAGGGCCAGCTCGACCTTTTCGCCGGGCATCACCGGCTTCATGGACGAGGCGGCCACGAAGGCGTCCTCCAGGAAGGTGTTGAGCGTGCCCGCCAGGAACGGGTATTCGGTGTTGTTGTTGGCCAGCGCGGTCAGAAAGGCGGCCTCGCGTAGCGCCGGGGTGGACTGGTATTGCAGCGTGGCCGGCAGCTTGGCGGTGGTGATGGCGACGCGCTGCGTGCTGTTGTCGGACGGCAGCGTGGCGGGCTGGCGGATCTGGAACGAGGCGCTGGTGGCCTCGGACTGGACCTCGGCGGTCGAGACCTTGGCCTCTTCCAGGACGGGCGCCATGTCGGCGGCGGCCGCCTCGGCGTAGGCCGCCTTGGGGCTCTGGCGGGCCCGCGGCTCGGGGCGCATGGCCGGCGCCGCGGCCGCCACCGGGG
>ERZ1739169.175-NODE-175-length-16648-cov-16.602845_pt1 | contig 16648 bp, 16 predicted proteins | sample MGYA00581756_ERZ1739169 | MGnify/ENA primary metagenome ERZ1739169 (study PRJEB40789, sample SAMEA7425667) | Salamandra salamandra | biome: salamander skin | place: Germany | collected 2020-03 | study: cvxcv | reverse complement strand
GGGCGCCAACGCGCCGGTGCACATCCTGACCTCCAGCTCGACCGTGCGCCGCATCATCAACATGACGGCCCTGACGGTGCTGGACGCCAACCGCGTCGAAGCCTGATCGCCGCGCGGTCGCGCGCGACCGCAAGGCAAAACGCCCGCTTCATCGCATGATGAAGCGGGCGTTTTTCATTGCCGGCAAAGCCGGCCGGCGGCTTAGTTGGCGCTGGCCTTCCAGGTGCCGTCGGGCTGCTTGCAGAACCAGAACTTCCAGGTTTCGGTGGTGCTGGTGCGCGCGAAATCGCCTTCCAGCAGGCGGCAGGTGCGATCGCCCGCCGTGCTGGTCTGCAACGGCGTGATCTTGGCCGTGATCGGCGCGGCCTTGCGCTTGGGCGTGCTGGACCAGTTCACGCTCTGGCCGTCGGCGGCGCTGTTCAGCGCTTGCGCCACCGCCTCGTGGAAGGCCGGTTTGTCGGCCTTTGAGATCTGCGTGATGAGGGCGTTGTTCAACATGACGGCGGGCGCCGCCAGGACCGGCCCGGACGCGACGCCGGCGGCGAGTGCGAAAGCGATGAGACGGATGGTTTTCATTGCGGACTCCCTCGTTGTTGTCAGGGCCGCGCGGGCAGCCCATTGATGGTCAGGACCGATGGTACGCGAAGCGTCGGCGTCTTGTCTCGATCCGCCCGCGGCCAGGGGCCGCGGCTTGCGCACACGCAAAAAAAGCCGCCCGGCAGGGGCGGCCAAGGTACAACAAGGGGAGGGGTAAATCGATCGGCGCCGACTCAGTTGGCGCGGTGGTAGGCGCCCGAGAACGGCATGTCGTTGGGTTCGACGTTCGAGACCTGGCCGGCGGCCTTGGCGGCGGCCAGTTCGGCTTCCACCTGGGCGCGGGTCACGCCCGATTGGGGGGCGCCGTACACGCCCTGGAACGGCATGTCGTTGGGTTCGACGTTCGAGACCTGGCCAGCGGCCTTGGCGGCGGCGAGTTCCGCCTGCACCTGGGCACGGGTCGGGCCTTCATACGGGGTGCCGTAGACGCCCTGGAAGGGCACGTTGTTCGGTTCGATGTTCTGCGAGGCGTAGGCGCCGGCGCTCAGGGCGGCCAGGGACATCAGTAAAGCGGTGGCAAGGGTCTTTTTCATGGTGAATCTCCGATTTCAGAAGCCGGGGAGCGAATCGGCGGCCTATCCGTCGTAGTTCGTTGTTGTTTCCCGATGGCTCTATAGTGCGCCGGATATCACTAGGGATAAACCCGTATATCGGTAAAAGATCTTTCCATAAATGGAAGGAATAAGTAATTTCGAGCAATTAGTCGCCATCAATGGCAGCGATAGCCGGCGCAACGCCTTGCTGGAGCGCGGCGTGGAGAAGGGGGGAATGGCACGATGCCGGCAACAGGCGGCAGGCGATCCGGGCAGGCCGGGCGAGCTGTGGCGGGTGGGGGCGTTGGGGCAGACGGGAGCGACGGGACGCCCTGGAGCGGCCGGGCGGCCGCCCGCGGCCGGGGTCAGTAATGCGGCGGCAGTTCGTCGCGCAGGCTGCGGAACGGCGCCGCGCCCTCGGGCGCCTGCTGGCGCAGGTCGGCCACCTCGCGTTGCAGGCGGTCGATCTGTTGTTGCTGGCGCACGATGATCTGGTTCAACTGTTCCAGCAGGTCGTCGGCGAAACTGGCCTTGACTTCCAGGTCCAGCAGCCGGCGTTCGATGTCTTGCGAGTTTTCCATGGGAGTATTAGAACCCATTCCCCGCGACCCGCGCGCAAGGAGATCCGATTGACCGACGCACGACGCCGCCGTGGCGTGTTGGCCCGCCCGATCCTGCACAGCCTGCTCGGCATGGCGCCGGCCGTGGCCGCCATGGCCGAATCGCAGGCGCCGCAACTGGCGCCGGTCGTGGTGAGCGGCACCCGCCTGGGCGCGTCGCCCCTGGAAACCCCGGCCTCGGTGGACATCGTCGAGGGCGCGGAGATGCGCCGCGCCCAGCCGGGCATCAACCTGTCCGAGGGCCTGGCGGGCGTGCCGGGCCTGCAGATCCAGAACCGGCAGAACTACGCGCAGGATCTGCAGCTGTCCAGCCGCGGCTTCGGCGCGCGCTCCACGTTCGGCGTGCGCGGGGTGCGGCTGTATGTGGACGGCATCCCGGCCACCATGCCCGACGGGCAGGGCCAGACCTCCAACATCGACATCGGCTCGCTTGGCCGGGTCGAGGTGCTGCGCGGCCCGTTCTCGGCGCTGTACGGCAATTCCTCGGGCGGCGTGATCCTGGCCTATACCGAGGACGGGGCGGTGCCGTCCGAAATCGGCGCGTCGGCCTGGGCCGGCAGCGACCACACCTGGCGCTACGGCGCCAAGGCCTCGGGCACGTCCGGCGACCTGGACTACGTGCTCGATCTGTCGCGCATGACCACCGACGGCTACCGCGACCACGGCGCGGCGCGCAAGAACCTGGGCAACGCCAGGCTGGGGGTGCGGCTGGACGACGCCAGCCATTTGACGATCGTGGCCAACAGCGTCGACCTGACGGCGCAGGACCCGCTCGGCCTGACCTACGCGCAGTTCCAGGACGCGCCGCGCAGCGCCGACCTGGCCGCGCAGTACGACACCCGCAAGACCGTGCGCCAGACGCAGGGCGGACTGGTCTACGAACGCCACGTCGACGGCGCCAACACCTTGCGCCTGATGCTGTACTACGGCCAGCGCGACACCACCCAGTTCCAGGCCATCCCGCCCGCGGCGCAGGCGGCGCCGACCCAGGCGGGCGGCGTGATCGACCTGCGGCGCCGCTATGGCGGCGCCGATCTGCGCTGGACCTCGGAGCTGGGGCCGGCGCAGCGGCCGCTGACCCTGGTCGGCGGCTTTGCCTACGACACCATGCGCGAGAACCGCAAGGGCTACCAGAACTTCACGGGCGAGGGCGCCAGCCGCCAGCTTGGCGTGCAGGGCGCGCTGCGGCGAGACGAAACCAACACGGTCTACAACGCCGATCCCTACCTGCAGGCCTCGTGGCGGGTCGCGCCGCGCTGGACGCTGGACGCCGGCCTGCGCTACAGCACGGTGGACTTCCGCTCGCGCGACCACTATGTCGCGCCCGGCAATGGCGATGACAGCGGCGACGCGCGCTACCGCCGCGCGCTGCCGGTGGCCGCGGTGCGCTACCAGCCCGATGCGCGGACCAGCCTGTATGCCTCGTACGGCCGGGGTTTCGAAACCCCGACGCTCAATGAACTGTCGTACCGGCCGGGCGGCCTGCCCGGCCTGAATTTCGCGCTGGCGCCGGCGCTCGGCACCCATGCCGAAGCCGGCGTGAAGACCGGCCTGGCCGGCGGCCAACTGACCGCCGCGGTGTTCCATGTGTCGACCGAAAACGAAATCGTCTCGGCCGGCAGCACGGGCGGCCGCGCCACGTTCCGCAACGCCGGCCGCACGCGCCGCGACGGCGTGGAGCTGGGCTGGTCCGCCGGATTCGCCGGCCATTGGCGCGCGCAGCTGGCGTACACCTGGCTCGATGCGCGCTACCGCGACGACGGCGGCGGCGACATCCGCGCCGGCAACCGCATCCCGGGCATCGCGCGGCAGTCGGCCTACGCCTCGGTCGGCTGGGCGCCGCCGCAGGGGTGGCAGGCGGGCATCGAGGCCCGCTACCTGAGCCGCCTGTACGCCAACGATGCCAACGACGCGGTCGCGCCGGGCTATGTCGTGGCGGCGTTGTCCGCCGGCTACGTGAAACAGGCGGGGCCGTGGGAATGGCGCGCCCATGCGCGGGTCGACAACCTGTTCGACCGGCGCTATGCCGGATCGGCCATCGTCAACGAGAGCAACGGCCGCTACTACGAACCGGCGCCGGGACGCGGCGTGGGCGTGGGGCTGGGGGCGACGTATCGCTATTGAGGCAGGCGCTGGCGCGGGACGCCGCGGCGCGCGCGCCGGGAACGAGGGCAGGCCGAAATGTCGGACGGTTTGCCGGGTCGAGGCTTTAGGGGTGACCGATAAAATAGTTTTTACATTCTGATCATCCGGGAGCATCGATCGTGGCTGCAAGACTGAAGGGGCCACGCGCCTGGATCGCGGGGCTGGTTGCTGTCCTTGCGCTGTTGCCGAGGCTGGGGCATGCGCAAGCGGGTGTGCAAGGATGCAGATTGCTCGATGGTGGCGACACCGTGACGTTCCAAATACCGCCGTCGGTCAGTTTCGATCTTGATCGCCAGTTGCCCGGCGGCTCCATTATTTACATCAGCAAGAGCTATGAGTTCAGGTATCGCTGTTTCAACAATGCCACGACTCCGAAGCGGGTGGCGCTCGTGGTCCTTGGCGACTATGAGCCGATCAGGAACTCCCTGAGAGAAGCCTCGTTGAGGCTGTCAATCGTTTACGACAGCCTTTTTAAGGGGCAATGGAGCCCGGATCCCTTGTATCCGACGTACTTACCCTACTTCAGTGTCGATGAGCCTTACCTGGGGGATACCGGCGAACGCATCGGGCGCATCCTCATGGTTCTGAATTTGGAACAGAGGGTCTTGAAGCCCCTGCGTGCGTTCCTACCCGCCACGCATGCGTTCAAGTTGGTCGCGGATGAAAGCTCCTTGACGGCGCCTGGCATTTTCTTGAACACCACGCCCTCGCGTTTCCAGTATGTCCCCTCCTGCGTCGGCTCGGTCAATGTCGATAACACGGTCACATTCGACACGGTGTTGACGACGGCAAGCTACAACGGCAAGTTGCCGCAGGCCAAGCCGTTCAATCTGACGGCGCGCATCAATAGTCCGGCGGCCTGCCCGGGGTTGGAGTCGCTGACAGGCCCGCCGGCTTCCAGCAATCCCCTGGACGGGTTCTTCTTGCCTACTGTCGTGTCATTCCTGCCGCAAAGCGGCGAACGCACGGATATTTTCGACCGGGAGATTTTCCTGAAGAATGCCAATGGTCAGGAGAACGGCCTGAAACTGACCATCACCAATGCCGCCAACCAGCAGGTCAAGTTCGGTCCCGTTCCGATGGATCAGTACGGCATATCAGATGTCCGTTACGTCGGCAATGCAGGCCCGACACTGTACGGCACCAAATTGTCAGCGACCCAGGCGTACACGGCGCATCTCGAACGGACTGGCGCCGAGCTGAAGACCGGTAGCTACAGCGCGCAGGTGCTCGTCAAGCTAACCTGGTTCTGAGCCGGCGCAGGGCGCAGGCGCCGCGCGCCCTCAAGCGCCGGCTCAACGCGGGCCGCCATCCCCATAGCAGAACCCATGGTCCTCGCAGTCCGCACAGCCGGGCGCGGCGGCGGCGGGCTGGCCGGCATGCTCGAACGCGGAATACGCCAGGAACTTCTTCCAGCGCAGATTTTGCGTGTTGCGCGCCACCAGGCCAGGATAGTGGCGCGTCAGCAGCGCGGTGACGTCCTCGCGTCCGTTCAGGCCCAGGTCGCGCCACAGGTGGTCGGGGCGCAGGCAGGCTTGCGCCAGCACGCTGGTGACCCAGGCGGTGGTCGAGGCCTGGCCGCTACAGGCGTCGAGCAGCACGCGCAGCAGCCGCGTGAAATCCGCTTGCGGGCTGGCCAGGCCGCGCGCCGCGTAAGCCAGCAGTTGCGCCCGCAGGTTGGCATAGGCCGGCGCGGAGCCGGCCTGCGCGCCAGGGAACAGGTTGGCCAGCACTTCGGCCAGTTCGGTCGGCGACAGGCCGGTGCGGGCCAGGTCGCGATGCGCCAGGCTCTTGCCGATCACCGTCGCGAAAAAGCGGGTGTCGGGATGGCCGGGCACGGCCTGCTCCAGCAGGCTACAGGTCAGGGCATCGATGTCCCGGGCGGGCGGGGCGGCGGTCAGGACGGCATCCATGGCGGTTCAAGGCAAGATTTGAAGGAATCGTTATATGCTGAAATATATAACGAAGGGGGGATGACCCTTTCTGCGATGTGTCAAAGCCGCCGGCATCGGGCGCGGCGGCGGACAGATGGGGCGGTATCATCGGCCCGCTTCCCATTACAGGTCCCCACGATGTCCCGTCTTGCCCCTCTTGCGGTTCCCCGCCGTTTCGGCGCCGTTGCGCTGGCGCTGGCCGGCCTGTTCGCCATGTCCGCGCCGCCGCCCGTCGCGGCGCACGACATCGGCGCCGCCATCGAGGCCATGCGGCTGGGCCGCTATCCGCTGCGCGAGCCCGAGCGCCGTGTCTGGGGCACTGAAAATGCCAAGGACGCCTTGCTGGTCGGCCAGCTGGAAAACCGCCTGTTCCTGTATCGCTATCTGCGGCCGGGCGGCGCGGGCTCGCCGTCCGAGCTGGCGTTCCGTTCGCGGGCGCTGGTGATCGACCCGGCGGCGTGGCGCGCCGACCGCGCGGAAAATGTCAGTGTCACGGCGCCCCGCGACGGCCAGGTCTTCTATTGGGTGACCTACACCTATCCCGATGCCGCCGAGGGCCGCGCCGATGGCTTCCTGGTGGATGCCTCCGGGGCCGTGATCCGCGTGCAGGCCGATGCCGCACGGGTGGTGGCGACGGCCGACCAGCCCTGGGACGAGACGCGCCGCGCGCAGGCGCTGGCCACGCTCAAGCCGGCGCTGGCGGGGTATCCGAGCCGCTTGCCGGCGTGGCCCGCGGACGTGCGCTTCGAGACGCGGCCGGCGGGCGATGTGCCGGTCGCGTTTCGCGCCTTGCACCAGGCGGTGCGCGCCATCCCGCGCGCCAAGGCCGCCGAGTTCGGCCGCGCGCTGGCGGACCTGCGGCGCTTCATGCTGGAACACGACTATCGCGAGATCGACCCGGCGGGCAAGGACGCCGAGGCGCTGACCGCGTTGAACGACTATGGCTTCTGGCTGGGCGAGTCGGGCCGGGGCGGCGAGCTGGCCGAAGCGGAGCGGGTGCTGGGCGAGGTGCTGCGCCGCGACCCGGCGCGCACGCCGGCCTACCTGAACCGCGCCGATGCGCGCCTCAAGTTGCGCGACCGGCAGCGCGAACTGCGCGACTATTACGAGACGCTGGCGCGGGAGGACTTCCGCCAATACTGCTCGCGCCGCCTGGCGGCGGGCGAAGCGATGCCGGCGAACGTGGCCGCCCGTATCGGCGCTGCCCTGGACGCCAGGACGCTGGATGCCGCGGCGTGCCGGCCGCGGCTGGCGATCTTCGAGGCCATTCGCGCGGGCGACCTGGACGCGGTGCGCGCCGAACTGCGCGGCGGCCAGGATCCGAGCGGCGTCAACGAGTACGGCGTGTCGGCGCTCAGCGCCGCCACCTATGGCCGCCAGCCCGGGATGGTGCGGGCGTTGCTGGTGGCCGGCGCCAAGGTCGACGGTCCCAATCGCGGCGCGCCGCTGCTGGCCGCGGCCCTGCCGCCGTCGGGCGACAGCCGCCCGGCGGCCGAGCGCTATGCGTTGGCCGACGTCCTGATCGCCGCCGGCGCTTCGCTGGAGGCGCCCGACTCGAATGGCACGCCGCTGCTGCTGCGGCGGGTGTCGTACTCGGCCGAGGACAAGGACACGCTCGACTACCTGCTGGCCAAGGGCGCCAACCCGAACGGCCGCGACAAGAGCGGCCGCTCGGTGCTGCACGCGGCCATGGGCAGCCCGTCGAAGTTCTGGTTCGCCGACAAGCTGCTGGCCAAGGGGGCGGACATCAATGCCGTCTACATCCGCATGTATTACGGCGACCAGGCCATGTGGGAAACGCCGTTGCTGGAAGCGCTGCGCGAGTCGCCCAGCGGCGAGCTCTCGCCGCAGACCGTGTATCCGGTGTCCGAGCGCGTGGCGTTCGCGCTGGCGCACGGCGCCGACCCGACGGTGGGCGGCTATGGGCCGAAGGGCGGCCATCAGCGCGCCGGCATGGACGAGGCCCTGAGCCTGGCGGCGCGGCAGATGTCGCCGGAACTGGTGGACCGCCTGGCGCAGGCCGCCGCCGGCAAGCCGCGCGCGCCGCTGACGGCGGCGCCGCTGTCGAGCCTGCTGCGGCAATGGAACGAGGTCGAGAACCGCGCCGACGCGCAAGGCAATGGCCCGCAATGGGATGGCCTGCGCGCGCGCTTGCGCGCCACCGCCGAGCGGCTGCTGGCGGCGGGGGCGCCGCTGGCCTATGACGGCAACCCCTCGGGCGTGACCCGCCGCGATGTCGCGCCGTTGTCGCTGCCCTGGCTGCCCGACGATCTGTACCTGGCCTGGTTGCAGGCGGGCGCCAATCCGTCGGATCGCAGCGACGGCGACCTGCGGCTGCGCGGCGTGGTGGACGCGGACGCCTTGCCCCTGGTCATCATGCTGCGGCTGGGCAACGATGCCAAGGCGCGCATGCTGCTGGAGCACGACGCCGGCCTGTACGCCACGCCGGCGCGCTGCGGCATGGCGGTGGCGGACATGCTGGCCTGGAAGCTGGGCGACAACGGGCCGCTGGGGCCGTCGGCCGCGCGGGCCTTGCGGCAGGTGCTGGATGGCGCGGCCAGGGCGCCGGCCTGCGACCTGGAGCAGGGCGCGCGGGTGCAGCCGTTCGTCGGGGTCAGCGCGCGTGAACTGGCGCAGCGCGCCGGCGTGACGCTGGCGGTGAAGGCGCCGGACTGAGCCTCGGGCCATGTCCGCCCGGTTGCGGGCGCGGCCCGCCAAAAAAAAACAGGCGCCTCGCGGCGCCTGTCTGTCGTCATCGGATGACGGGTCTTACATGGCGTGGCCCATGTTGACGTTCATGTTGTACAGCACCCAGGCCGAACCCCCGACGATGATGGCGATGATCATCACGGTGAAGACGAACGTGGCCAGGTTGTCGCGGGCCGATTTCGAAGCGCCCATGTGCAGGAAGTACACCAGCTGCACCAGCAGCTGGAGCACGCACAGCGCCACCACGCCGATGATGGTGATGGTGTGGGACAGCGCGCCGCTCATCACCAGGCCGAACGAGCCGAAGGTGAGCAGGAGCGAAAGCACGAAACCGATGATGTAGGACTTCACGGTGCCGTGGTCGGCGGCGTGATCGTCGTGGCCGTGTGCGGCCGCAGCGGAGTGCGACATCAGAGGGCTCCCAGAAGATAGACGAAGGTGAAGACGCAGATCCAGACGATGTCCAGGAAGTGCCAGAACAGGCTCAGGCACGCCAGACGACGCTTGTTGATCGAGTCCAGGCCATGGCGGCGGATCATGTCGATCATGACGACGATCCAGATCAGGCCGAACGTCACGTGCAGGCCGTGCGTGCCGATCAGCGTGAAGAACGCCGACAGGTAGGCGCTGCGGCCGGGGCCCGCGCCTTCGGTGATCAGGTGATGGAATTCATAGACTTCCATCGCGATGAAGCCCGCGCCGAACAGGAACGTGACCATCAACCAGCCGATTGCGCGGCTCTTGTTGTTGGCGTGGACGTTCAGGTTGGCCATGCCGAAAGTGAAGCTCGAGAACAGCAGCAACAGGGTTTCGACCAGCACGAACTTCAGGTCGAACAGTTCCTTGCCGGTGGGGCCGCCCGCGGTGGCGTTGGCCAGCACCGCGAACGTCGCGAACAGCACCGAAAAGATCAGCAAGTCGCTCATGAGGTAGACCCAGAAACCGAAAACGGTCTTGGATCCATCGTCATGGTGCGCGTGATCGTCGTGACCCGCGTGGGGGTGAGTGGCTACGGCTTGAATCATGGCTCAGGCGGCCTTCTGCATTTTTTCAAAGTGGGCGTTTTCGATGCGTTCGACTTCCGCGGCCGGGACCCAGTAGTCGACGTCGCGGTCATAGGCGCGGACGATGAACGAACCGATCATGCCGACGAAACCGACGATCGACAGCCACCAGATGTGCCAGATCAGGGCAAAGCACATGACCAGGCCGAACGCGCCGATGAAGACGCCGGCGGCGGTGTTCTTCGGCATGTGGATGTCTTCGTACTTGGCCGGGCGCTTGTAGGCCTTGCCGCTCTGCTTGTCTTCCCAGAACTGGTCCAGTTCATCGACGTGAGGAACATGGGCGAAGTTGTAGAAAGGCGCGGGCGACGAGATCGACCATTCCAGGGTGCGGCCATCCCAGGGATCGCCGGTGATGTCCTGGTTCTGCTTGCGCTGGCGCACGGACACGAACACTTGCTGCAGCAGGAACCAGATGCCCAGCATGATCAGCGCGGCGCCGGCCAGCGCGACCAGCAGGTAGGGCTGCCATTCGGGGTTGTCGTAGTGGTTCAGGCGACGCGTCATGCCCTTGAAGCCCAGGATGTACAGGGGCATGAAGGCCAGGAAGAAGCCGACGAACCAGCAGTAGAACGAGTAGCGGCCCAGGCGTTCGTTCAGCTTGAAGCCGAAAGCCTTGGGGAACCAGTAGGTCATGCCGGCGATGCAACCGAACACCACGCCACCGATGATGGTGTTGTGGAAGTGGGCGATCAGGAACAGGCTGTTGTGCAGCACGAACGACACGCCGGGGATGGCCAGCATCACGCCGGTCATGCCGCCGATGACGAACACCAGCATGAAGCCCAGCGTCCACAGCACCGGCGTGGTGATGCGCAGGCGGCCGCGGTAGATGGTGAACAGCCAGTTGAAGATCTTCGCGCCCGTCGGGATCGAGATGATCATTGTGGCAATGCCGAAGAACGCGTTGACGTTGGCCCCCGCGCCCATGGTGAAGAAGTGGTGCAGCCAGACCAGGAACGACAGCACGCCGATGGCGGCCGTGGCGTAGACCATGGACTTGTAGCCGAACAGGGTCTTGCGGGCGAACGTGGCGACCACTTCGGAGTACACGCCGAAGGCCGGCAGCACCAGGATGTAGACCTCGGGGTGGCCCCAGATCCAGATCAGGTTCACGTACATCATGACGTTGCCGCCCATGTCGTTCGTGAAGAAGTGCGTGCCCAGGTAGCGGTCGGCGGTCAGCAGCGCCAGCGTGGCGGCCAGCACCGGGAAGGCGGCCACGATCAGGACGTTGGTGACCAGCGAGGTCCAGGTGAAGATCGGCATCTTCATCAGGGTCATGCCCGGCGCGCGCATGCGCAGGATGGTGACGATGAAGTTGATGCCGCTGAGTGTTGTACCCAGCCCGGAGATCTGCAGCGCCCAGATGTAGTAGTCGACCCCGACACTTGGGCTGTAATCGAGCCCGGACAGCGGCGGATAGGCGAGCCAGCCGGTCGCGGCGAATTCACCGACGAACAGCGAGATCATCATCAGCGCGACGCCGGCGCCGAACAGCCAGAAGCTCAGCGAGTTCAGGAACGGGTAGGCCACGTCGCGGGCGCCGATCTGCAGCGGCACCACGATGTTCATCAGCCCGGTGATGAAGGGCATCGCCATGAAGAAAATCATGATGACGCCGTGGGCGGTGAAGATCTGGTCGTAGTGGTGGGGCGGCAGGAAGCCGGCGGAGTCGGCCGAGGCGACGGCCAACTGGGTACGCATCATGATGGCGTCGGCGAAGCCGCGCAGCAGCATGATCAGCGCGACGATGATGTACATCACGCCGATGCGCTTGTGGTCGACGGAGGTCAGCCATTCCGTCCAGAGGTACTTCCACTTGCCGAAGTAGGTGACGGCGCCGAAGACCGCCAGGCCTCCCAGGCACACGGCGGCCAGCGTAACCATGACGATGGGTTCATGGTACGGAATGGCCTCTAGGGTGAGTTTCCCGAACATTATTGATTCAATCCTGCGATCAGATTATTCGACGTGGGGGTGCACGTGGCATCGTCGACGCCGGCCATCTTGGACATGGTGCTGCCCAGGATGTAGTCGAACATGGACGGCGGCACCGAGGCGTACTTGACGACCGGGTTGCGCTCGCTGCGCTTGGTCAGTTCCTGGTACACCGCCGGGGTCAGCGAGGCGCCCGAAGCCTTGGCTTCCTTGACCCAGTTGTCGAAACCTTCCTGCGACGTGGCGATGGCCTTGAAGCGCATGCCGGAGAAACCGGCGCCGCTGTAGTTGGCCGAGATGCCGGCGTAGGTGCCGGGCTCGCGCGCGTTCAGGTGCAGCTTGGTCTCCATGCCGGCCATCGAGTAGATCTGGCTGCCCAGCTGGGGAATGAAGAACGAGTTCATGACCGAGGCCGAGGTGATCCGGAAATTGACCGGGACGTCGACCGGGAACGCGATCTCATTGACCGTGGCGATGTCGTACTCGGGGTAGATGAACAGCCACTTCCAATCCAGCGACACCACCTCGATGGTGACCGGCTTGTGCTCGGAGACGAGCGGCTTGTAGGGATCGAGCGCGTGCGTGGAGCGCCAGGTGATCACGGCGAGGATCGCCACGATGATACATGGCACGGTCCAGACCACGACTTCGATCGCCGTGGAGTGGGCCCACTTGGGCTGGTAGTCGGCTTTGGTATTGGATGCGCGGTATTTCCAGGCAAACGTCAGGATCATGATGATGACCGGGATCACCACGATGAGCATCAGACCGGTTGCCGTGAACAGCAGGGTCTTTTCCTGAGCGCCAATGTCTCCCTTGGGGGAGAGGATTTCCATGTTGCAGCCGCCAAGCAGCATGACCGCGCCGACGCCGAAAATGCGCGTAAGGGTCGCAAGGAGGGGGTGTTTCACGTACAGCCTTGGATGGATGGTGGGAAATGCTGCGGAGCAGCAGACTGGAATGCTGCTAGGCAGCAACGTCCATCCTATCGGGTTGATTTGGGTCAAGGCTGCGACGAATGGTCGCATTGCCCGGCAGGCTTTTGCCCCCAAGGCGCCGTGTTAAGGGTTTTCCCAGGCGGGAGCGGGCTTTGCGGGGAGGGCAGGGGTGCGACGATATGTCGCACCTGCACAAAGCAGGATTGTTGCGATGTGTCGTATCCGCGCCAATCAGTCGACCAGGACCTCGCGTTCCGGCCCCGGTTTCTTGGCCAGCTTGCGCTGCAGGGAGCGCCGGTGCATGCCCAGCAGGCGGGCGGCGGCCGAGACGTTGCCGCCGGTCTCGTGCAGGGCCTGGTGGATATGCTCCCATTCTAGGCGGTGCAGCGGCGTCATGGTGCTTTCGATCGTAACGCTTTCCGGCTTCACCAGGCCCAGGGTGCGCAGGATCATCGGCGCGGTGGCGGGCTTGGGCAGGTAGTCGTCGGCGCCGCGCTTGATGGCCTCGACCGCGGTGGCGACGCTGGCGTAGCCGGTGACCAGCAGGATGCGCATGTCGGCGCGCAGGGCGCGAAGGGGACGGATCAGGGTCAGGCCGGAGTCTTCGCCCAGGCGCAGGTCGACCAGCGCGAAGGCCGGGCGGATCTCTTCGGCCACGCGCAGCGCTTCGGCGATGCCGGTGGCGGTTCGGGTTTCCAGGCCGCGGCGCGACAGGCTGCGCTGCAGGGTGCGCACGTAGAGCTCGTCGTCGTCGATCAGCAGGCCAAGATCGGTGGGATTCAACATATCAGGTCCCGGGAGTGCCGAGAGGCAAATAGAAACGGATGCGGGTGCCGCCACCATCGGCGGCGGTCATGGTCATTTCACCGCCCATCTGCTCGACGGTGGCGTGCGACAGGGCCAGGCCGACGCCCAGGCCGCCCGGCTTGCCGCTGTTGAACAGGCTGATGGCCGGCAGCAGCGTGTGGTCGGGGTCGAAACCGCCGCCGTAGTCGCGCACTTCGCCGCGCAGGGCGCCATAGCCGTACTCCAGATGCAGGTCCACGCGCGGCTCGCTGGCGGCTTCGCCGGCGTCGGCCGCGTTGTTCAGCAGCGCCTGCAGCAGGTGGGCGATGGCCGGATCGACCCGCAGGCTGGCCGGCAGGGTGCCCGAGCGCTGCAGGTCGATGGTCGGCCGGATCAGGCGCCATTGCCCCACCACGCGCACCAGGTCCACGGCGGTTGGGACCGCCAGATTGCGGATGCGTTCCCGGCACAGGGCCAGCAGCTGGCTGAGGGTGGCGACATCCTGCTTGAGGTCGGGCTCCTTGACCTCGGCGGCGATCTCGTCGGCCAGCAGGGTCATGGTGGCCAGCGGGGTGTTCAGTTCGTGCGCCATGGCGGCGGCGTGGGTGGCCAGGGCGACGATGCCCTCGTTGCGGGTGAAGCGCTCGCGCAGCCGCGCCAGTTCGCGCTCGCGCGCCCGCAGGTCGGCGGCCAGGCGGGTGGTGAACACCAGCACGACCACCACGGAAATCAGGAAGTTGGCGCCCAGGCCCCACAGCAGCAGGGTGTGGGTGTTGACGTCGCCGCGCAGCGGCTGGCCGAAGATGGCGGCGGCGAAATAGCCGGAGATCCCCGCCAGCGCGGCGGCCAGCGCCCAGTTGCGCGGCAGCGCCAGCGCCGCCAGGGCGGTGAGGATCAGGAACATCATGCCGAACGGATTGCTCAGGCCGCCGCTCCAGCCCACCATCCAGGCCAGCACGGCCATGTCCACCAGCAGGTGGCCGAAGGCGGTGGCGTGCGACAGGTCGCGGCTGTGGCGCAGGCGCAGGCTGGCGTAGACGTTGAAGCCGATCAGCACGCCCACGCCGATCCATAGCGGCTCCAGCGGCAGGGCCAGGCCCAGCACGCTGCTGGCCACCAGGATGGTGGCGGCCTGGCCCGCGATGGCGAGCCAGCGCAGGCTGCAGAGGGTACGCAGGAAGGAAAAGGCGGAACTACCGGGCATATCCAGACACAGAGTTGCCGGTCTATCGCCGGCGGATCAGGCGTCCGGCTGCGCGGAACGCTGGCATCCGGCGCGGCGTGGGGCGCCGCGCTGCCGCCGGGCCCCGCGAGGCCGCCGGCGGCGGATGTGTGCTGGCATTGTATGAGGAATCAGGACGGGCCGCAGGTTGCGGTGTGTCCCTGTTATTGAATGGCGGACGTACCGCTATGGGCCATCGGCACCGGCGGATAGCTTTCCTGGTCGGACGCCATCTGGCCCTGCATCTCGGCGGTCTGCAGTTCCTGTTCGACCTGGGCGCGGCTTTCCCCGGGGCCGTTCGAGGCGACGGCGGGCGGATAGTCTTCCTGGCCGAAGGTGTACTGGCCGTCGGCCTTGGACTGGGCGAGTTCGGCGGCGACCTGGTCCGAGGTCTTGGCCGTGGGCGCCGGATAGCTGACACGCCAGTCGCCGTACAGGTCACGCTTGTACTGGGCGGTCGGGGCCATGGTCTGGGTTTGCTGGGCCTGTACCGCCGCGGTGGCGGTGAGACCGGCGCAGAGCAACAAAGTTACTGTCAAGGTCTTCATGAAACGCTCCTGGCAATCAAAGCAAACGGCCTGGGGGCAGGCCGCGCCGTCGTCTCCGGTGCGGCATGGGGACGATTTCCTGAGAGGCGGGGAATGCGGTGGATGCGTAGGAAAACGGCGCACCCGGTGTTCTTGATTCGACCGGGCGCGCGTCTTGGCGTTGCAAAAAACGCGGGTTGTGAGGCAAACAGCTATTTCAAGCTTGAAATACAGGTGTCAATGCGCTTGCAATGACACGGTCCCTGTTAATCAGTGTCCATGCTTGGCGGCGGGGGCCGCGCCGCCCGCCAGCGGCCGCGCGGTGGCGGTCACCGGCACGCGGCGCTGCTGGCCGTTGGCGTCTTCCACCACCAGCGTCAGCGCCACCGGGTCGCCCGCCGACACCTGTTTGGCCAGGTCGATCAGCATGACGTGGTAGCCGCCCGGCTTGAGTTCCACCGGCTGGCCGGCGGGCAGGTCGAGGGCGGGGATCTGGCGCATTTTCATGACGTTGTCCTGCATCGCCATTTCGTGCACCTCGACGTGCTTGGCGGCGTCGGATTCGACGCCGACCAGGCGCGCCGGGGCGGACGAGGTCAGGCGCATGAAGACGCCGGTGGCGTGCTGGCTGGGCACCGTGGCGCGGACCCAGGCGTCTTCCACCTTGAGGGTGGCGTCCTGCGCCAGGGCGGGCGCCTGGACCAGGGTCAGGGCGCCCAGGGCGACGGCGGCGGCGAGGGATTTGAAGGCGGTCATTTTCATGGGATTTCCTTGGATCGGGGGGCGGTTCAGATCACCGTGCGCAGGTCGGCGACGCATTCCTCGGCGCTCTGCTGGTGGCGCAGGGCCACGCGCAGCTTGCCTTCGGCGTCGATGATGTAGGTCAGCGCGGTGTGGTCCATGGTGTAGGACGAGCCGGTCGGGACCTTCTGGTAGAACACCTTGAACGACTGCGCGGCGGCGCGGGTCTGCTCGGCGTCGCCGCGCAGGCCGACAAAGGCGGGGTCGAAGGCCTGCATGTAGGCCTGCAGGATCTCCGGGGTGTCGCGCTCGGGATCGACGGTGATGAACAGCACCTGCAGCCTGGCGGCATCGGCGCCCAGCAGGTTCTTGATCTCCAGCGCGCGGGTCAGCGCGGTGGGGCAGATGTCCGGGCATTGGGTGAAGCCGAAGAACAGCATCACGGTCTTGCCGCGGTAGTCGGCCAGCTGGCGTTGCCGGCCCTCGGTGTCCCGCAGCTGGAAATCGCCGGTGGGCATGCTGGTCAGGTCCATGCCGTTGAGCTTGGGGGCGTCGGGGCCGCAGCCGGCCAGCGGCAGCAGGGCCAGGGCCGAGAGCAGCCGGCGCCGGTGGCGGTCGGGCGCCGGCGCGGCGCCCGCGGGGGCGCAGGTCATGGGCACGGGGTTGAGGGGCGCACTGGGCATGGGCACAGGCACTGTGGCCACCTTACTGTTACTCGCTGGGAGGTCCACGACAGGTCCTGGTCCAGCTGCCATGCCATGGTGGGGTGGGTTGGTTTGAGACGGGGGACAGACAGACAAAAAAAGATAAATTAAAAGGGTCAAAACCTTTCAAAAACAAAAAATAAAGACACTGGGGAGTCAGGAACAAGTTAAAACAATAAATGTGGTG
>ERZ1739169.174-NODE-174-length-16901-cov-15.730975_pt1 | contig 16901 bp, 12 predicted proteins | sample MGYA00581756_ERZ1739169 | MGnify/ENA primary metagenome ERZ1739169 (study PRJEB40789, sample SAMEA7425667) | Salamandra salamandra | biome: salamander skin | place: Germany | collected 2020-03 | study: cvxcv | reverse complement strand
CACCACGCCCGCGGCGCGGGTGGCGCCGATGGCCTGCGCGGCCAGCGAGCCCAGGCGTTGCGCCACGGTGTCGGCATCGAGTCCCGCGAGCTGGCCTTCGGGGGCCAGCAGCAACAGGGGGGCGGCATCGGCCGCGCCGTCCCGCGCATGGCCCCGCAGCAGCGGTTCGCTCCAGGCGCGCCAGGCGGCGTCATCGGCCAGGTCCGTCAGCGCCGGCGCCCAGGTGCGGGCGCCGGCGGCCTGCAGCGCGGCGGCCTGCGCGCGCGCGGCGCTGTGTTGCGAGGTCACGACCACGACCACGGGAGCGGTCTGCTCGGCGCCGGCCCAGACGCGGGCCAGCGGCACCGCCAGGCCGCCCGCGCCCACCGGCAGGGCGCGCCGGCCCAGCAGGCCGATGGCGCGCGCCAGCCGTTCCAGGTCGGCGTCGTCGCGGGCGTCCACCACCACGGTGGCGCCGGCCTGCGCGATGCGCGCGGCCAGCGACTCGGGCGTTTCGCCGGGAAGGGCCGCGACGTGGGCGCAGCCCAGCAGGGTCGGGATGTGGCTTTCGGTCACGGGCGTGACCGGGTCGGTGGCGGCCGAGGTGGCCGTGACCGGCAGGCCGCTCACCATCAGCACGCCGTCTTCCACGGTGCGGCCGGTGGCGGGAAAGGCCGGGCACACCACCGCGATGGCGTCGTCGCCCCAGGCCTCGCGCGCCGCGTCGATCTCGGCCTTGAAGGCGCCGCGCAGCGTCGAGTCCACTTTCTTGTACAGCCGCGCGACGCCGGCGGCGCGCAGCCGCTGGACGTTGCGCCGGATCACCGCGCCGGCTTCACTGGCCGGCAGGGCGCGGCTGTGGGTGGTGACCGCCAGCACGTCGACGTCGTCGGCGGCCGGCGCGGCCAGCGCCTCGTGCGCGCCGTCGATCGACAGGCGGGTGGTCCAGCCGGCCCGCACGAACTGCACGGCGGTGTCGCCGGAGCCGGTCAGGTCGTCGGCGACGATGGCGATGGCGGGCGTCACAGGGCCTCCCCGCGGGCCTCGCGATAGCCGCCGGCGGGCGTTTCGTCGCTGGCGTCCACCGGCTTGAGTTCGCCGGCGCGCTTGAGGAAATACGAGGCCAGCACCGGCGCCAGGATCGAGCTGATCAGCACACATGCGGCCACTTGCGCGGTGGCCGTGGCCACGTATTGCTGGAAGTTGGGATCGGCGGCCGCGACCACGGCGGGCGTGGCGATGGCGTTGCCGGCGGTGGTGCCGGCCGCGAAGCCCAGGCCGCTCTTGCCGCCACGGCGCAGGATCAGGCGATAGCCCAGGTAGACCAGGCCGCCGGTGATGGGGCTGATGATCAGGCCCAGGATCAGGCCGCTGACGCCGCCGCTGACGACCGCGCCCAGGTTGATGCCGGTGCCCAGGGCGAAGGCGAAGAACGGGATGACGATGTTGGGCACGGGCTTGAGCACGTCGCGCCACTTGGGATCGAGGTTGCCGACCACCACGCCCAGCAGGAACGGCACCAGCGCGGCGACCAGGGCGATCATGGGAATGTCGGCCAGGCCCGAGGCGCCCAGGAACAGCAGGCTGAAGAAGGGGCCGTCGTTGATGGCGCTGGCGACGTAGGCGCCGCGGTCGCGCGCATCGCCGTACTGGCCGGTGTACGCCAGCCACAGGCCGCCATTGCTGTTGTCGAAGGCCGCCAGCATCGCCAGGATGGAGATGCCCAGCACGCCGTCCAGGCCGACATAGGCGCCGAGGATGATGATGAGGGTGGCGGGCACCAGCGTCTTCATCAGCAGGATGGTGCCGGCGGTGGCCAGGATCGGGCCGCCGGTGCGGGTGTTGACCTGGGTGCCGGTGGCGAAGATCAGCAGGGCGATCAGCGGCAGGGCGCTGTTCTTGAACAGGGCGGTGGTGAAGCCGCCGATGGCCAGCGCGTCGGGCGCGAAGGTGCCGATCAGCGAACCCAGGATCAGCGGTACCAGCATCAGGCCGCCGGGGATTTTCTGCATCGTGCCAAAGAAAGGCGAACGGGTGGTTTCGGTCGTCACTATCGGAGTCTCCAGGGGGATTTTCTCGCGGCGCAGACGTTCATGTGTGCGTCTGTCAGGGGGTTGAAAGCCGCCAGTGTACACCTGTACGTACAGCATGTACGTACAGGGTCTTCCCGTGTGGCGCGAGCGCGACGCCTGCCGGCCCGCTCAATCCAGCCCGACGAAACCGCCGGTCTGGTGGCTCCACAACCGCGCGTACAGCCCGCCCTGGGCGATCAGGCTGGCGTGGCTGCCGGATTCGACGATGCGGCCGCCGTCCAGCACCACCAGCCGGTCCATGCGGGCGATGGTGGACAGGCGGTGCGCGATGGCGATGACGGTCTTGCCCTGCATCAGCGCCTCCAGGCTCTCCTGGATCGCGGCCTCGACCTCGGAGTCGAGCGCCGACGTGGCCTCGTCCAGGATCAGGATGGGCGCGTCCTTGAGCAGCACGCGGGCGATGGCGATGCGCTGGCGCTGGCCGCCCGACAGCTTGACGCCGCGCTCGCCGACGTGGGCGTCCAGGCCGCGGCGGCCGTCGCCGTCGACCAGGGCGTCGATGAATTCGGCGGCGCGGGCGCGCTCGATGGCGTCGCGCACCTGCGCCTCGGTGGCGTCGGGCCGGCCGTACAGCAGGTTGTCGCGGATCGAGCGGTGCAGCAGCGAGGTGTCCTGGGTGACCACGCCGATCTGCGAGCGCAGGCTTTCCTGGGTGACCCCGGCGATATCCTGGCCGTCGATCAGGATGCGGCCGCCTTCCACGTCATACAGGCGCAGCAGCACGTTGACCAGGGTCGACTTGCCGGCGCCGGACGGGCCGATCAGGCCGATCTTCTCGCCCGCATGCACCGTCAGGTCCAGGTGCGGGATGATCTGGCGGCCGCTGCCGTAGTGGAACGACATGTCCTCGAAGCGCACCTCGCCTTGCGTGATGCGCAGGGGCACGGCGTCGGGGCGGTCCAGCACCTGGCGCGGCTGCGCGATGGTGGCCAGGCCGTCCTGCACCATGCCGACGTTTTCGGATATGCCGTTGACTTCCCACATGATCCAGGCGGACATGTTGTTGATGCGGATCACCAGGCCCAGGGCCAGCGTGATGGCGCCCAGGCTGATGCCGCCGATGCTCCACAGCCACAGCGCCAGGCCGGCGGTGCTGGTGATCAGCACGCCGTTGAGCGTGTTGATGGACACGTCCATGGCGGTGATGACGCGGGTCGACAGGCGCTGTTTTTCGGTCTGCTCGGTCATGGCCTGGCGCGCGTAGTCCTCCTCGCGGCGGGCGTGGGCGAACAGCTTGAGCGTGGAGATGTTGGTGTAGCCGTCGACGATGCGGCCCATCAGCTTGGAGCGCGCTTCCGAGGCGATGACGGCGCGCGCCTGCATGCGCGGCACGAAGTACGCCAGCATGCAGCAGTAGATGGCGATCCACAGCACCAGCGGGATCACCAGGCGCCAGTCGGCCTCGGCGAACAGATAGAGCGCGCTGGCGGCGTACAGGATCACGTGCCACAGCGCGTCCACCGATTGCACCGCGGAATCGCGCAGCGAATAGCCGGTCTGCAGCACGCGGTTGGCGACGCGGCCGGCGAAGTCGTTGTGGAAGAACGCCAGGCCCTGGTTCAGCACGTAGCGGTGGTTCTGCCAGCGCACCAGCGTGGTCAGGCTGGGCGAGATGGTCTGGTGCGACAGCAGGTCGTGCGCCGCGATCGACAGCGGCCGCAGCACCATCACCACGAACGCCATCCACGCCAGTGTGTAGGCGTGCTCGCGGAAGAAGTCCGCCGGCGGCGTGTGTTGCGCCATGTCGACCAGGTCGGCCAGGAAGCTGAACAGCGCCACTTCCACCAATGCGCCGCCCAGGCCCACCAGCAGCAGGATGGCGAAGATCGGCCAGACCTGCCGCAGGTAATAGGCGTAGAAGCGCAGCACGCGCCCTGGCGGGGTGATGTCGGGGGCGTCCCGGAACGGGTCGATCAGGTTTTCGAAGTAACGAAAGACGGGATTCGAGGCGGGGTTCGGTTTGGCGCCGGGCATGGGAGGTCCATAGGAGGAGGCCGCCCAAGCGTATCAGGGTAACCCCTTAAAAATAAAGGGGTCGCGCGCCGTCAACCGTATTGCGCGCGCCGCGTTCCGCCTTCGCGGCGGCTGGCCTTTTCCGCCACGATGTTGTCCTGCGCCATGCGCCGGCCGCGCTGCTCGATGCGGGTCAGCAGGTCGCGCAGCAGGGCGACCTCGGCGGCGTCCAGGTCCTGCACCAGCAGGTCGTTCAGCCGCATCACCTCCGGCAGCAGGGCGCGGTAGCGGTCCAGGCCGTCGGCGGTGGCCTCGATGCGCACCACGCGCCGGTCGGCGCTGTCGGGCAGGCGCCGCAGCCAGCCCTTTTCGCACAGCGCGCCCAGGGTGCGGGAGGTGCGCGCCAGGTCGAGCTTGGCGGCGGCGGCCAGTTCGGCCGAGGTCATGATGCCGCCCTCGACCGCACAGGCCAGCAGGCGCCATTCGCGCCGGGTGATGCCGAAGCGGCCTTCGCACAGGCGCACGAAGACGGGGTTGGACTGCGCCCAGGCCTGGTACAGCTGGTACATCAGCATTCCGGCCAGGGGATGTTCGACGGGGTGGTCCATATCGTTATGGCAAGTACTGGATTAGATCAAGCAATCGTCGCGGCGCTACAGTCGTCTCGCCTATCCAGGCCAGGCCCGGCATGCATAAACATAACCGACAGCGGGCCATTGTCACCAGGAGACTAGCGTGCGTAATTGGATTTCCTGCGTCGCGTTCGCGGCGTTCGCGGCGGCTTCGGCCGCGCCGGCCTGTGCCCAGCAGGCGCCGCTGGACGGCGCCCTGACCATCGTGGTGGGCTACCCGCCGGGCGGCAGTTCCGACCGCATCGCGCGGTTGGTGGCCGACCGCCTGAAGGACCGGCTGGGCGTGACCGTGGTGGTCGAAAACAAGACAGGGGCCGGCGGCCGCATCGCGGCCCAGGGCCTGCATGCGCTGGCGACGCGGCAGAACGTGCTGATGCTGGCCAATCCGGCGGTGATGGTGGTGGCGCCGCTGGTCTACGCCGAACCCGGCTACGACGCCCGCCGCGACTTCCAGCCGGTGTCGCTGGTCAGCCGCTACAAGTTCGCGCTGGCGGTGGCGGCCAATTCGCCCATCCGCGACGTGGCGGGGTTGCGCCAGTGGCTGCGCGACAACCCGCGCCAGTTCTCCGTGGGCGTGCCGGCCACCGGCAGCCTGCCGCACTTCTTCGCGCTGATGCTGGGCCGCCAGATCGGCCAGGAGCCCGAGGTGGTGGGCTACCGGGGCTCGGCGCCGCTGATCTCCGAACTGATCGGCGGCGTGCTGCCGCAGGCGGTCGACACGCTCGACACGCTGCTGCCGCAGCACCGCGCCGGCAAGATCCGCATCCTGGCGACGTCGGGCGAGAGCCGCGATCCGCTGCTGGCGGACGTGCCGACCTTCCGCGAGGCCGGCGTGGACCTGGCGGCCGACGGCTGGAACGCGTTCTTCGCCTCGTCGGCGATGGCGCCGGCCAAGGCCGCCCGGCTGGGCGAGGACATCGCCGCGGTGATGCGCGATCCGGCCATGCAGCAGGCGGTGCGCGAGTCGTATCTGGAGCCGGTGACGGCGGATGCCGCCGCCACCGGGCGCGAGCTGGACGCCTACCGGGCCCAATGGGAACCGGCGGTGAAGGCTTCCGGCTTCACGGCCACGCAATAAGGCGGGCAACGATGAGCACGGTGCAGAATGTGTTGTTCATCATGGCCGACCAGCTGCGGGCGGATCACCTGAGCTGCTATGGCCATCCCTATTTGCAGACGCCCAGCCTGGACGCGCTGGCGGCGCGCGGCGCGCGCTTCGACCGCGCCTTCGTCAATTCCGGCGTGTGCGGCCCGTCGCGCATGAGCTATTACACGGGGCGCTATCCCTCGCGCCACGGCGCCACCTGGAACCGGGTGCCGCTGTCGGTCAACGAGATCACGCTGGGCGAGTACCTGGCGGGGCAGGGGCGCGACCTGGCGCTGGCGGGCAAGACCCACGTCATTCCCGACCGCGCCGGCATGGAGCGCCTGTCGATCGACGGCGGCTCCGAGCTGGGCGCGCTGCTGTCGCGCGGCGGCTTCATCGAGGTCGACCGCTACGACGGCCACCACGAGCCGGGCAAGGAGAGCGGCTATCCCGCCTTCCTGCGCAGCCAGGGCTACGACAGCGCCGACCCGTGGACCGATTACGTCATCGCCGGCGTCGACGCGCATGGGCGCGTGGCCAGCGGCTGGAACATGCGCAACGTGCACCTGCCGTCGCGCGTGGCCGAACCGCATTCGGAAACCGCCTACATGACCGACCAGGCGCTGCGCTTCATGCAACAGCGCGGCAGCCAGCCCTGGGTGCTGCACCTGAGCTACGTCAAGCCGCACTGGCCCTACATGGCGCCGGCGCCCTATCACCAGCGCTACACGGCCGACCAGTGCCTGCCGGTGCGCCGCAACCGCGAGGAGCTGGCCGGCGCGCATCCGGTGGTGGCGGCCTACCGCCAGCACGAGGAAAGCGTCAGCTTCTCGACCGACGAGTGCGTGCGGGTGGTGCGGCCGGCCTACCAGGGGTTGATCCGCCAGCTCGATGACCATCTGGGGCGGCTGTTCGACTACATGGAAGGCGCGGGCCTGATGCGCAACACGCTGATCGTGTTCACGGCGGACCATGGTGACTTCCTGGGCGACCACTGGCTGGGCGAGAAGGAACTGTTCTACGACACCGTGCAGCGCGTGCCGTTCATCGTCATGGACCCGTCGGCGGCGGCCGACGCCACCCGGGGCCAGGCGCTGGCGGACATGGTGGAAAGCGTGGACCTGGTGCCGACGGTGCTGCGCGCGCTGGACGCGCCGCGGCCCTGGCACCGGCTGGAGGGGCGCGAGCTGCAGACCGTGCTGCATGGCCGCGGGGCGGACGAGCCCTGGCGCGACTGCGTGTTCTCGGAGCTGGACTACAGCTTCCGCCAGGCGCGCATCCTGCGCGGCAAGACGCCGCAGAACGCGCGCGCCTGGTCGGTGCGCACCGACCGCTGGCGCTACGTGTACTGGCTGGACGAACCCGAGCAGCTGTTCGATCTGCAGGCCGACCCCGACGAGTTCCAGGACCTGGGCGCCAGCGCCGGCCATGCGCCGGTGCGCGCCCAGCTGCGCGAGCGGTTGTTCGACTGGATGCTGCGCGGCAAGCGCCGCACCACCATGAGCGACGCGGCGGTGGAGCAGGGCACCAACGCGCACAAGCGCGCCGGGGTGTTCTTCGGCCAGTGGTGAAAGACCCTGGGCGGCGGCGCGGGCGGATCGCCCGGCGCCGCGCCCGCGTCGGCATCAGGCGCCGGCCGTGTCCTTCTGCGGCGCCGCGGCGGCCGGCTTGAGCTCGCGCCGCAGGATCTTGCCGACGTTGGTGCGCGGCAGCTCGTCGCGGAACTCGATGTAGCGCGGCACCTTGTAGCCGGTCAGCTGGGTGCGGCAGTGCGCGATCAGCGTCTCGGCGTCCAGGTTGGGATCCTTGCGGATCACGTACAGCTTGACCGCCTCGCCCGAGCGTTCGTCGGGCACGCCGATGGCGGCCACTTCGCGCACGCCCGGATGCAGCGCGGCGGCGTCCTCGACCTCGTTCGGATAGACGTTGAAGCCCGACACCAGGATCATGTCCTTCTTGCGGTCGACCAGGAAGACGTAGCCGGTCTCGTCGACGTAGCCGATGTCGCCGGTGCGCAGGAAGCCGTCGGACGTCATGACCAGCGCGGTCTCGTCGGGCCGGTTCCAGTAGCCGCGCGTCACCTGCGGGCCGCGCACGCAGATCTCGCCGCGCTCGCCCAGGGCCACCTCGCGTCCGTCGTCATCGCGGATCGACAGGTCGGTGGAGGGCACCGGCAGGCCGATCGAGCCGGTGAAGACCTTCACGTCGAGCGGATTGATGGTCACGGCCGGCGAGGTCTCCGTCAGGCCGTAGGCCTGCGCCAGCGCCCGGCCGGTGACGGCCAGCCAGCGCTCGGCCACGGCGCGCTGCACCGCCATGCCGCCGCCCATCGTCAGGCGCAGGCGCGAGAAATCCAGCTTGGCGAAGTCGGGGTGGTTGAGCAGGGCGTTGAACAGCGTGTTGACGCCGGTGAAGGCGCTGAACGGTACCTTGCCCATCTCCTTGATCAGCCCGGGGATGTCGCGCGGGTTGATGATGAGCAGGTTGCTGGCGCCGATCTTCATGAAGGCCAGGCAGTTCGCCGTGAGCGCGAAGATATGGTAGAGCGGCAGCGCGGTGACGATGCACTCCTCGCCGTCCTTGACCAGCGGCTTGATCCAGGCATGGGCCTGGGTCACGTTGGCGGCCAAGTTGCCGTGCGTCAGCATGGCGCCCTTGGCCACGCCGGTGGTGCCACCGGTGTATTGCAGGCAGGCCAGGTCGTCCTGGGTCAGCGCAACTTCGTCGAATGGCGCGTCGCGCCCGGCGCGCAGGGCGTCGCGCAGCCGTATCGCGCCGGGGATGGACCAGGCCGGCACCATGCGCTTGACGCGCTTGACCACGAAATCGACCAGCCGGCCCTTAAGCGGACTGAGCAGTTCGCCGATGGAGGTCACCAGCACCTTCTCGATGGCGGTGGCCGGCAGGGCCTTCTGCACGGTGGCGGCGAAGTTGTCGGCCACCACGATGGCGCGCGCGCCCGAGTCGGCCAACTGGTGCTCGAGTTCGTGGGCGGTGTAGAGCGGGTTGCAGTTGACCACGACGCAGCCGGCGCGCAGCGCGCCGAACAGGCACACCGGATACTGCAGCAGATTGGGCATCATCAGCGCCACGCGGTCGCCCTTGCGCAGGCCGTTGGCGCGCAGCCAGGCGGCGAAGTCGCGCGTCAGGGCGTCGAGTTCGCCGTAGCTCAGGGACTTGCCCATGCTGATGTACGCGGTCTTGTCCGCGAAACGCCGGCAGCTGTCGCGCGCGATCGAGACCAGCGTGGTGGCGTCGTCCAGCTCGATCTCCGCGGGCACGCCCGGGGGGTAGCTCTTTTGCCAGATTCGTTCCATCTTTACGGGGTTCCCAGTAGGGCTTTTTTCAGGGAGGACTGCGCCGGGTTGTCGCCCAGCCAGACCCGCAGCAGGGCGCGGGCGAAGGCGGGATCGTCGATGCGGCCGCGCTGTTTGCCGTTGTCGGTGATGGTGACGCCGCGGGCGTCGAAGTCCAGGTCGATCACGTCGCCCTCGCGCGCCGAGCCGATCTCGGCCATCAGCGATGACAGGCGGTCGGCATGCGCCTGCAGCGCGGCAAGCTCCTGCTTGTGGGTATTGTCCCGCAATCCGTCCTGCAGCGCCGCGTCCAGGCTCTTGCTGTCGACATCGCGCAAGAGTTGCAGCCGCATGCGGCGCGGTTCATTGCTGTTGATCAAGGCCGCGGCGTCCTGGCTCCTGGCGCTGGCGTACAGCGCCGCCACGTAGACCTTGACCACGAACTTGGTGCGCAGGCCGGCGCCGTTGAGCACCAGCGCATGGCCGCCTTCCGACAGCTGCTCGGGAACGCGCACGCCGGCGACCTCGACGTCGGCGCGCGCGGGGGCCGCGGCCAGGCAGGCGGCCAGGATCAGGCTCAGGGCGGTGGCGCGCCCTCCGGGGATGATGTCACGCATGGGTCTCCTCCAGTCGTTTTCTGCTTGTAGTACTTCTTGTCGGCGATGTAGATCGTGCGTTCCACGACGGCGTAGACGACGCCGTCCTTGTCCTTCAATTCCACGGTGTAGGTCCGGGTGGTCTCGTGGTCGCGGGCCAGCACGGCCCGGATGTCCGCGATTTCTCCCGGCGGCAGCCGGAAGTCCACATACAGCGTGGTGTAGGCGGGCTTGCGGTAGCGGATGGACGCCGCCTTGTCCCACACGATGTGGTCCGCGCCCAGCGCGGCCATCAGCATGGTGGGGTGGGCGCCGTCGGTCACCGCGAACAGCGAGCCGCCGTACATGGAGCCTACGATGTTGCGCGTGCGCCGCAGCAGCGGCAGCTTGATGCGGATGTGCTGGAAATCCGGCGACACGTGCAGCACCCGGCCGCCGGTGGCGCGGAACGCCGGATGCAGGTTGAATCCCACCCGCATCAGGCGCGCGCGCCAGGTCGGCGACAGGCGTTTGAACCAATAAGGCTTCATGGTTCTTCTATCCGGCCTCGGTCACATGGCCTCGAACAGGCCGGCCGCGCCCATGCCGGTGCCGATGCACATCGTCACCAGCCCATACTTGCCGCCGGTGCGGCGCAGGCCATGGGTCAGGGTGGCGGTGCGGATGGCGCCGGTGGCGCCCAGCGGGTGGCCCAGCGCGATGGCGCCGCCCAGCGGGTTGACCTTGGCCGGGTCGAGCTTGAGCTCGCGCATCACCGCCAGCGATTGCGCGGCGAAGGCTTCGTTCAGCTCGATCCAGTCCAGGTCGTCCTGGGCGATGCCGGCGCGCGCCAGCACCTTCGGGATGGCGGCCATGGGGCCGATGCCCATGATTTCCGGCGGCACGCCGGCCACGGCGAAGCTGACGAAGCGCGCCAGCGGGCTGAGGTTGAACTCGCGCAGCACGCGCTCGGACACCAGCACCACGGCGGCGGCGCCGTCGGACATCTGCGAACTGTTGCCGGCGGTGACGCTGCCGCGGGCGGCGAACACCGGCTTCAGGCGCGCCAGGCCCTCGGCGCTGGAATCGGGGCGCGGACCCTCGTCGACCTCGACCAGGCGGCGGGTCTCGCGCACGTCGCCCTTGGCGCCGCCGGGCAGGCGCGTCACGACTTCGAACGGCGTGATCTCGGCGCGGAAATGGCCGGCCGCGATGGCGGCGTTGGCCTTCTGCTGCGAGGCCAGCGCGAAAGCGTCCTGGTCCTCGCGCGACACCTTCCACTGCTCGGCGACCTTCTCGCCGGTCAGGCCCATGCCGAAGGCCATGCCGATGTTCTCGGGGTGCGAGAAGATGGCCGGGTTGAGCGACACCTTGTTGCCCATGATCTGCGGCATCGCGCTCATCGACTCGGTGCCCGAGCCGATCATGATGTCGGCCTCGCCGGTGCGGATGCGGGCGGCGGCGTCGGCCACCGCCTGCAGCCCCGAGGCGCAGAAGCGGTTGACGGTGACGCCGGCCACGCTCTGCGGCAGGCCGGCCAGCAACAGGCCGATGCGCGCCACGTTCATGCCCTGTTCGGCTTCCGGCATGGCGCAGCCGGTGATGACATCGTCGATGCGCGCCGGATCCAGCCACGGCGTCTGCTTGAGCGCGCCCTGCAGCGCCGCCGCCAGCATGTCGTCGGGCCGGGTCGTGGCATACACCCCATTACGCTTGCCCACCGGCAACCGCGTCGCCGCAACGATGTAAGCCTCTTGAATCTGCTTGCTCATATCAATTCCTCGTATCCATAACGATCACCCTCTATGCACACCACGGTCCCCCACAAGCGGGGCCGCGCGGATCCGGCTTCGCCGGTCCGCCACCGGCGTCCCCCTGGGGGGGAAGCGCCGCAGGCGCTTCGGGGGGGGGACTATCAGTTCCGCAATGGCTTGCCGGTGTCCAGGGTGTGGCGGATGCGGGCCTGGGTCTCGGGCGTGCGCAGCAGCGCCACGAATTCCTTGCGCTCGACCGCCAGCAGCCATTCCTCGTCGACCTTGGCGCCGGTCTCGATCTCGCCGCCGCACAGCGCCACCGCGGCGCTGCGGGCCACGCGGTAGTCGTGGGCGCTGATCATGCCGCCCTCGCGCATGTTGACCAGCACCATCTCGAAGTTGGCGATGCCGTTGCGGCCGGCCACCGGCACGCCCTGCAGCCGCGGCGGCGGCACGTAGCCGGCGGTGGCGGCGGCGCGCGCCTGGCCGATGGCCACGAACAGCAGCTCGCCGGGATGGAACAGCACGATGTCCTGTTCGCGCGCGAAGCCCAGTTCGACGGCTTCGATGGCGCTCTTGGCGACCCGCGCCATGGCGATGGTCTGGAACACCGGCTGCAGGAACGGGAACACCTCGCCCGGCGTGGCGGTGGTGGCCGCCAGCGCCGCGGCGCGGCCGGCGAATTCCTTGCTGCCGCCGCCGGCCGGGATCAGGCCGACGCCGGCCTCGACCAGGCCGATGTAGCTTTCGAGCGCCAGCACGCGATGCGAGGCGTGCATCAGGAACTCGCAGCCGCCGCCCAGCGCCATGCCCTGCACGGCCGCCACGGTGGGGATCTGCGCGTACTTGAAGGACTGCGAGGTGCGCTGGAATTTCTCGACGGTGGCTTCCAGCATGTCCCATTGGCCCGCGGCGCAGGCTTCCGAGACCTGTTGCAGGTTGGCGCCCACGGCGAACGGCGCGTCATGCCAGATCACCAGGCCGTCGAACTCGCGCTCGGCGCGGGCCACGGCCTGCAGGATGCCTTCCAGCACCTCGGCGCCCAGCGTGTGGTTCTTGGAGGTGACCGACAGGATGGCGATGCCGGCGTCGACCTCGGGCAGGTTCCACAGGCGCACGCCTTCGTTTTCCCAGACCGTGACGCCGCGGTCGTCGGCGCCTTCGCCGAATACGCGCTCGGGGAACAGCTGGCGCTGGTAGACCGGCAGCGCCGAGCGCGGGTGCAGCTTGCCGCTGCGGGCGGAATACGAGCCGGCGGGCGTGTGCACGCCCTGGCGGTCCGGTTCCAGCGCCCAGGCGGGCAGCGGCGCGTCGCTCATGGCGCGGCCGGCGGCGATGTCCTCGGCCACGGCGCGGGCGATGGCCTGCCAGCCGGCGGCCTGCCAGGTCTCGAACGGACCCTGGGCCCAGCCGAAGCCCCAGCGCATGGCCAGGTCGAGGTCACGGGCGTTGTCGGCCACCTGGCCGAGCTGCGCCGCGCTGTAGTGGAAGATGTCGCGGAACAGGCTCCACAGGAACTGGGCCTGCGGATGCTCGCTGGCGCGCAGCGCGGCGAAGCGCTTGGCCGGATCGCGTTCCTTGAGCAGCGCGGCGACCTCGTCGGCCAGCTTGCCGGCGCTGGGGCGGTAGTCCTGCGCCTGCAGGTCCAGCACCTGGATTTCGCGGCCGGCCTTGCGGTAGACGCCGGCGCCGCTCTTCTGGCCCAGCGCGCCCTTGGAGATCAGGGCCGACAGCCAGGCGGGCAGCGTGAAATAGCGGTGCCAGGGATCGTCCGGCAGGTTCTTGTCCATGGTGCCGACCACGTGGGCCAGCGTGTCCAGGCCGACCACGTCGGCGGTGCGGTAGGTGGCGCTCTTGGGACGGCCGATCTTCGGGCCGGTGAGGGCGTCGACCTCGTCGAAGCCCAGTCCCAGGCGCTGGGTGTGGTGCATGGCCGCCAGGATCGAGAACACGCCGATGCGGTTGGCGACGAAATTGGGGGTGTCGAGCGCGCGGATCACGCCCTTGCCCAGCGTGGAGGTCAGCCAGGTCTCGAGCTGGTCCAGCACCGGCGCCTGGGTGTGCGAGGTGGCGATGATTTCCACCAGGCGCATGTAGCGCGGCGGATTGAAGAAGTGGATGCCGCAGAAGCGGTCGCGCAGGGCCGCCGGCAGGGCGTTGGCCAGCGCGTCGATCGACAGGCCGGAGGTATTGGAGGCGATGATGGCGCCGGGCGCGACGTGCGGCGCGATGCGCTCGTACAGCGCGGTCTTCCAGTCCATGCGCTCGGCGATGGCTTCGATGATCAGGTCGCAGCCGCGCAGCTGTTCGATATGGTCGTCGTAGTTGGCCGGGGTGATCAGGGCCAGGCGGGCGGGGCTGGCCAGCGGCGCCGGCTCGAGCTTCTTCAGGCCGGCCAGCGCTTTCTTGACGATGCCGTTGCGGTCGCCGTCGGGCGCCGCGAGATCGAACAGCGTGACGGGCACGCCGGCATTGGCCAGGTGGGCGGCGATCTGCGCGCCCATGACGCCGGCACCCAGCACGGCGACGTGTTTGACGACGAACTTGCTCAAGGAAGTCTCCTGAAAATGCGGGCGGAAGACGGGACCGGCCCGTCATCCGCCCCGGCAGGGCTAGAAGCGGGACGACAGTTGCAGGCCGAAGATGTGGCCGCTGCTGTCATAGGTGCCCGCGACGCGGCCCTTGGTCAGCTGGTTGCCGGACGTGGTGTCGATGTCCGTCTTGCGCAGGTAGAGATAGGTGTAGCCCAGATCGAGCGTGGTGTTCTTGGTGGCCTGCCACTGCACGCCGGTCGAGAACCAGTAGCGGTCGTTGTCGGGCAGCGAGGTCGGACGGTCTTCGGCCTTGTGGACCGGTGACTGATCGTAGGCCAGGCCGAACTTCCACTTCCAGTCGGGCGCGAACTTGTAGGACGTACCCACGGCGATGCGCCACGTGTCGCGGAAGTTCAGCGGCAGGTCGTCATCGCGCGCGCCGGTGCCGGAGTTGCGGATCTTCAGGTCGGGGATGCTGCTCCAGCCGGTCCACGAGATGTCGCCCAGCAGTTCCCATTTCTCGTTGAGCTGGTGGGTGGCGCTCAGGATCAGGGTGTCGGGCAGGTCGACCGAGGCCTTGGCGTCGAACGAGACCGACTGGCCGGTCGGGCCGATGTTGGTGATGTCGGTATCGCCCTTGGCGGTGTGCTTGATCTTGGAGCGGTACGACAGGCCGATGCGGGTGTCTTCGGTGGGCTGCAGCATGAAGCCCACGTTCCAGCCCCACGCGTCGCCCTTCAGGTTGAGGTCGGCGTCGCCGTTGGTGATGAAGGTGCCGCCGCCGGGCAGGGCCACGGGCACCACGGTCTTCTTCTTGTAGGTGGCGTCGATGTGCTGCCAGTTGACGCCGAAGCCCATCGAGAATTTGTCGTTGACCTTGTAGGCGATCGACGGGTTGACGTTGATGGTCTTGATCTCGAACTTGTTCGAGTGGTACTGGCCTTCCCAGCCCTTGTCGTACTCGGTCATCAGGCCGAACGGGGCGCCGACGCCCAGGCCGATGAACCACTTCTCGCTCAGCTGCCACGAGCCGTACAGGTTGGGCACGACGCCCAGGTTGCCGGCATCGCCGCCGTCGCCGCCGGTGGGACGGGTGCCGCCCAGCGCGGTCGGATTGCGGCTGTTGCCGTTGTCCGAAAACTTGAACGAGGGCTTGATCAGATTGACGCCGCCCGAGACATTGATGCCCGGCAGGTAGGTCATGCCCGCCGGGTTGTAGTAGATGATGCTGGCGTTTTCCGGATTTGCCGCCGAGCCCGCGTAAGCGTTGCCCAGGCCGCTGGCATTCTGCTCAAGGAGCTGAAAGCCGGCGCCGTGGGCGGCGCTGGTGGCGCCCAGGCCGACCACAATGGCGGACAGGGTGCTCAGGGACAATGAACGTCTGCTCATGGTACTGCCTCCTCATGTTGGATAGGTATGTCTCTATGGCACTGCCGGTCTCGTCGTCCCGGTCTATCCGGCTCAAGGGTATCCCGGCCGGTCTGTTGCTGCGCTAGGCACTGCGACTGCTTTGGTAATGCAGGGGTCCGCCCGTGAATGGCGCGAACCCGGTTCCGAAAATCACGCCGGCATCGGCCAGGTCGGCGTCGGCGACCACGCCGGCCTCGACCCGCTCGCGGGTGGCGTCGATCAAAGGCTGGATCAGGCGTTCGGCAAGGCCGGCTGGCGCCTGGCCGGGCTGGCCTTCCTTGACCGGCTTGCCGTCGCGCCAGGCGTAGAAGCCGCGGCCGCTCTTCTTGCCCAGGTCGCCGCGCGCCAGCTTCTCGGCCAGGCAGCGCGGCGGCTCGGCGCCGCCGGCCAGTTCCTGGCCCGCCGCGCGGGCGATGTCCAGGCCGACGGTGTCGGCCAGTTCCAGCGGCCCCATGGGCATGCCGAACGCCACCATGGCCGCGTCCACCGTGGCGGGCGACAGGCCTTCGTCGACGCTGCGCATGGCCTGCAGCATATAGGGCGCCAGCACCGCGTTGACCAGGAAGCCGGGCGCGCTGCGCACCGGCAGCGCGAGCTTGCCGATCTGGCCGACGAAGGCGCAGGCGCGCGCCAGCGTGGCCTCGGCGGTGCCATCGGCGTGCACCACTTCCACCAGCGGCATTTTGGCGACCGGATTGAAGAAGTGGATGCCCACCAGCCGTTCGGGCCGGGCCAGGCCGCCGCGCAGCGTTTCCAGCGACAGGCTGGAGGTGTTGGTGGCCAGCAGCGCGTCGGCCTTCATGCGGGGTTCCAGAGCCTGGTACAGGCCGCGCTTGGCCTCGGGGTTCTCGCTGATGGCCTCGATCACCAGATCGGCCAGCGGCACGCCGCCGCCGGCGGGGTCGGGCACCAGCCGGTCGAAAGCCGCGCGGGCGGCGCGGCGGTCCTTCAGGCGGCGCGAGAACAGCGTCGCGGCGCGCTTGATGGCGGGCGCGATGCGGGCCATGTCCTGGTCCTGCAGCGTCACGGTCATGCCCTTGAGCGCGCACCAGGCGGCGATGTCGCCGCCCATCACGCCGGCGCCCACCACATGCACGTGGCGCACCGGCGCGGCGCCGGCCTGGCGGCCGTTGGCCTTGAGGCGTTCCTGCAGGCGGAACACGCGCAGCAGGTTGCGCGCGGTGTCCGAGGCAATGATGCCGTCGATCAGCGCCGGGGCCTGCAGGGCGTTGCCGCCGTGTTTTTCCCACAGGTCGACGATGGCGGGCGCGGCCGGGTAGTGGCGCAGCGGATCCTTGGCGGCGATCTGCTTGCGGGCGCGGTTGGCGGCCACCGCCTTGAGCGGCCAGCGGTTCAGCCAGGCGCCCAGGCCGCGCGCGCGGCGCGGCGGCTTGCCGGATAGCACCATGCAGATCGGAAGAGCGGCGAGTAGGGAGTGCGTGTAGGCATTAGATTAATTTCTTACGGTTTCAGCTACTCCAAAAGCAACACAACAATACATACAGATTAATCGGAAGGGCGTCGTGAAGGGAAAGAGAGTAGGCTAGAGGGTTGATAACCTTGGTTGCTGGATCAATACTTACTATGA
>ERZ1739169.173-NODE-173-length-16909-cov-15.862466_pt1 | contig 16909 bp, 16 predicted proteins | sample MGYA00581756_ERZ1739169 | MGnify/ENA primary metagenome ERZ1739169 (study PRJEB40789, sample SAMEA7425667) | Salamandra salamandra | biome: salamander skin | place: Germany | collected 2020-03 | study: cvxcv | reverse complement strand
ACGAGGCGGCGATTCCGCACCGCCCCCCAGATTCCAATAATATTGGGGACATATCAATTTTCCCTGTGAATTCAATGCCTCATGGCTTCTCCTATGAAGCCTCGGGTTCTCCGCCCACTCGCCAAGGCCAAATACGTCCCCAATAAAACAGGAAAAAAGTGCTTTGATATCAAGGTGATGGCGGAATTTTCGGCTTTGCGCAGGGCAACAAATTGGCCCTACAATCTCGCACCAAGCCGGTGCGCCTTGCACCAATTCGGAGAGCCGACGCCCCAAAACAGCGCATCTCCGCACTCATTCGAAGCACCCCCAAGGAGATCATGTTGAAAGTGCAGCGTCTGGACGACTTCCTGCGTAGCGTCGCCGCGCGCGATCCGCAGCAACCGGAATTCATGCAAGCCGTCCAGGAGGTGATGCTGAGCCTGTGGCCTTTCATCGAAAAGCACCCCCACTACGCCGAGCACGCCCTGCTCGAGCGCCTGGTGGAGCCGGAACGCGTGATCCAGTTCCGCGTGTGTTGGACCGACGACAAGGGTCAGGCGCAGGTCAACCGCGCTTTCCGCATCCAGCACAGCTCGGCCATCGGCCCGTTCAAGGGCGGCATGCGTTTCCACCCCTCGGTGAACCTGTCGATCCTGAAGTTCCTGGCGTTCGAGCAGACCCTGAAGAACTCGCTGACCACGCTGCCCATGGGCGGCGGCAAGGGCGGTTCCGACTTCGACCCCAAGAGCAAGTCCGACGCCGAAGTCATGCGCTTCTGCCAGGCCCTGATGATCGAGTTGTACCGTCACCTGGGTCCGGACACCGACGTGCCGGCCGGCGACATCGGCGTGGGCGCGCGTGAAGTCGGCTTCATGGCCGGCATGATGAAGAAGCTGTCGAACTCCACCGCCAGCGTCTTCACCGGCAAGGGCCTGACCTTCGGCGGCAGCCTGATCCGCCCCGAAGCCACCGGCTACGGCACCGTCTACTTCGCCGAGGAAATGCTCAAGCGCGTCGGCAAGTCGTTCGACGGCCTGCGCGTGTCGGTCTCGGGCTCGGGCAACGTGGCCCAGTACGCCATCGAGAAGGCCATGGCGCTGGGCGCCAAGGTCGTGACGGTGTCCGACTCGAACGGCACGGTGGTCGACGAAGCCGGCTTCAACCATGAGAAGCTGGTGGCGCTGATGCACGTCAAGAACGACCTGCGCGGCCGCCTGGACACCTACGCCCGCCAATTCGGCCTGGTCTATGAACCCGGCAAGCGCCCCTGGCACGTGCCGGTCGATGTGGCACTGCCCTGCGCCACCCAGAACGAACTGGAACTGGCAGACGCCCAGACGCTGATCAAGAACGGCGTGCAGTGCGTGGCCGAAGGCGCCAACATGCCCGCCACCCTGGACGCCGCCAAGGCCTTCATCGCCGCCCGCGTGCTGTACGCTCCGGGCAAGGCCAGCAACGCCGGCGGCGTGGCCGTGTCGGGCCTGGAAATGGCCCAGAACTCGGCCCGCCTGGCCTGGACCCGCGAGGAAGTGGACGCGCGCCTGCACGCCATCATGCGCGACATCCACGAGAACTGCGTGCGCCACGGCCACAGCGAGCGCGAATACGTGAACTACCTGGACGGCGCCAACATCGCCGGCTTCGTCAAGGTCGCGGACGCGATGCGCCAGCAAGGGCTGTACTGATCGACAAGCCGGCGCCCCGTGCGCCGGCTGGCGGCAAAAGCAAGGCGGCAGGCTCGAACAGCCTGCCGCCTTGCTTTATTCCGGACCGCCTGGCGGGATCAGTGCTTCATCGCGCCGTGATCGTGGCTCATGCCGGGATTGTGCGAAGCCGGCTTGACCTTGAACTGCACCGCCACCTCGCCCGCCTTCTCGAACTTCAGCGTGGCCGGCACCGTGGCGCCCTCGGCGAACGGCGCCTTCAGCTTGATGAACATGACGTGGTAGCCGCCCGGGGACAGCTTGACCTCGCCGTTGGCCGGCAGCGCGATGCCGCCCTCGACCTGGCGCATCTTGGCCACGCCGTTGGCGGTTTCGACCGTATGCAGCTCGACGCGCTCGGCGGCGTCGGAAGAGATCGACAGCAGGCGGTCGGCCGTCTTGGCCTCGTTGTCGATGTCCATGTAGCCGGCGCCGTTGGACTGGCCCGGGGCGGACGCGCGCACCCAGAGATCATCGATCTCGACCTCGCCGACCTTGTAGTCCTTGGCCCAGGCCGAACCGGCCGCGCACAGGCCCAGGACGGCGACAGCGGCGAACTTGCGGATGTTCATGGGGTGTTCTCCTATGGGGTTAACGCCGCCGGACCAGGCTGCGGGCGGCTGACAGGACCGAATCCGTCAAGGCTTCCATCGCTTCGGAGTTTACCCGCCAATGCTGCCAATACAGCGGCACGTCCTCCCAGGCGCGCCCCCGCAGCAGCACCAGATGACCTGCGTCAAGGTGCTCCTGCACCAGCGGCAGCGGATTCATGGTCCAGCCCAGCCCGCCCAACGTCGCCTGCACGAAGGCGCGGGTGGACGGCACCCACCAGACCGGCGGTTGCCACGGCGCGGGGTCGGAGATCTTGTGGGCGAAGCGGGCCTGCAGCGCGTCCTTGCGGTTGAACACCAGCACCGGCGCCTGCGCCAGCGTCTGCGCGTTCACGCCCTGCGCGAAATAGCGTTTGTGGAAGGCCGGCGTGCACGTCGCCACATAGCGCATGCTGCCCAGCGCATGAATGCGGCAGCCCTGCACCGGGTCGGCCAGCGTCGTCACCGCGCCCAGCACCGAGCCGTTGCGCAGCAGCGCGGCGGTGTGGTCCTGGTCTTCGGACTGCATGTCGAGCGTGGCGCGGGTGCGGCTGGAGAACTGCAGCGCCGCGTCGACGAACCAGGTCTCAAGGCTGTCGTGGTTGACCGCGATGGGGATGCTGGCGTGCGGTACGTCGTCGTCCGCCACGCCCAGCCGGTTCAGCGCGTCGTGCTCCAGCAGCGCGGTCTGCTCGGCCAGCTGCACCAGCACCTGGCCATCGCCGGTGGCCGCGGCCGGCACGGTGCGCTGGACCAGCAGCCGGCCCATGCGGTCTTCGAGCGCCTTGATCCGCTGCGACACCGCCGACGGCGTCACGCTCAACGCCAGCGCGGCCCGTTCGAAACTGCCTTCGCGCACCACCGCGGCCAGGGCGCGCAGGTTGCCATGATCGATCTTCATATGATTAGTTTTACTTAAGATAGTGAAGGAAAATTAGCTGTATTTCATATTGGCGGCAAGCGAAAATGCTGCATTGCCGGTATGCGCGACGCTGCCGGCCCGGTATCCCAAGCGCCACCACAAGGCGTTGCAGTCAAAAGGTTCGCGTCATGTTCGCCACGTTGTCATCCCCCCTCTTCCTCACCGCCTGGGCCAGCGGCACGGCCACCGGGCTGGGCCTGTTCGCCGTCGTCGGCGCGCAAAGCGCGTTCATCCTGCGCCAGGGATTGATGCGCGCGCACCTGCTGTCCGTGGTCGCCATCTGCGCGCTGATCGACGCCATCTTCATCTTCGCCAGCGTCTCGGGCCTGCAGGCCCTGACCGCCTGGTTCCCGTGGCTGACCACCGCGGTGCTGTGGTTCGGCGTGGCGTTCCTGTCGTGGTACGCGCTGCAGTCGGCGCGCCGCGCCTGGACCGCCACCGGCGGTCTGGCCGCCGCGCGCGACGTGGTGCCCTCGCGCCGCGCCGCGATGCTGGGCGCGCTGGGCTTTTCGCTGCTGAATCCGCATTTCTGGCTCGACATGGTGGTGGTGGGCTCGCTGGCCCACGGCTTCGACGACGCCCGCATGGCGTTTGCCGCCGGCGCCTTCACCGCCAGCCTGCTGTGGCTGGCCGTGCTGGGCATCGGGTCGCGCCTGTTCGCGCGCTTCTTCGCCAGCGCCTCGGCCTGGCGCGTGCTGGACGGCGTCATCGCCGTGGTCATGGCCGGCCTGGCGATCAGCCTGGCGGCCAAGGGCGTCTGACGGCCATGCCCGACGCCGCCTGTCCGGCCGGCCCCGCCCACGCGGGGCCGGCGCGCTACACCGCCACCTTCATCTTCGCCAAGAAGCAGTTCGACGACGACTTCCACCGCCTCGACCAGGCCATCGCCACGGCGGCGCGGACCACCCCGGGCTACCTGGGCGAGGAAGCCTGGGAAGATCCCGCCCGCGGCCTGTACGCCAATGTCTACTACTGGGAATCGCTTGAAGCCCTGGAAGCCCTGATCCGCCACCCTGCCCACCAGCAGGCCAAGGCCGCGCAGTCGCGCTGGCTGGACGGCTACCGGGTGGTCATCGCCCAGGTGCTAAGGGAATACGGGGACGGACTGCCGGGCCCAGCACTTTTATAATCGCCGGGTTGCCACTCTTTCGTCGGGCGCATGGCCGGCCCGCCAGACGATCATGCGCGGACCCTCTCCCTCCAAAGACGTGCGCCTGCCGCCGCTGGCCGCCATCCAGGCCTTCGAGGCGGCCGCCCGGCTCGGCTCGTTCGAGCGCGCCAGCGAAGAACTGTTCGTCACCGCCAGCGCCATCGGCAAGCGCATCGCCGCGCTGGAGGCGCAACTGGATGTCACCCTGTTCATCCGCAGCAGCCGCGGCGCCACCCTGAGCGCCGCCGGGCGCGAATACCTGGAACAGGTGCGCACGGCGCTCGACCTGCTGTCGGACGCCTCGCTGCACAAGCGCGGCGAACCCAAACTGGAACCCCTGCGGGTCGTGTCCACGCCCACCTTCGCCCGCCAGGTGCTGATCCCCGCCCTGCCCGGCTTCACCGCCGCCCATCCGGACGTCGAGCTGGAGATCATGCTGTCCATTCCCTACCTGGACATCATGCCGCCCAACGCCGATGTCTGGATCCGTTTCGGCAGCGGCAAGTACCCCGGCCTGCATGCCCGCCCCCTGACCAGCGACCCCGTGTTCGCCGTGTGCTCGCCGGCCTATCGCGACGCCCATGGCCCGTTCGAACGCCCCCAGGACCTGGCGCGCGCCGCGCTGCTGCGCTGCCCGATGGAGCCCTGGCGCCCGTGGCTGGGCGCGGCGGGACTGGACTGGCCCGAGCCCGCCCGCGGCGTCTGGCTGGTCGACCTGGGCATGATGCTGGCGGCGGCCCGCGCCGGCCAGGGCATCGCCCTGACCCGCCGCACGCTCGCCGCCGAATGGCTCGACGAGGGCAAATTGCTGCGCGTGCTCGACATCGAGACCCCGGGTGAATCGCAGTACCACCTGTGCACCGAAATCTCGCGCCCGCCCGGCGGCGCGGCCCAAGCGTTTTCCCTATGGCTGGCCGAGGTCTGCGAACGCGCATCCCAATGGCCACGCGGCCTGCCGGCCAAGCCGGAATAAATTTCCAGCCCCGGGCGGAAGGAAATTCCGCGCACCATGGCGCATCGCTGGCTAGGATGCGCCGAACATGGCCGCGCCCGGCACGCAACTCGTGCGCCCGTACTAGGTATTTACGCGGAAAAACCCCGCGCGGTCAGATTCGCGTAAGCGATTAAGCAGACAGTCACAACACGCAACACAGGAGCGCGCCACCAACCTCTTTCCTCGCCGCCTGGCGCCGGCACACGGTTTTCCACGCAGTTCTACTAATTACAACGGAGACATCCATGGATTTTCGTTTGAAGCTGCTTGCAGGAACCCTTGCTTTTGCCGTATCGGCCGCGGGCTACGCCGCCGACCCCATCAAGATCGGCGTGGCCGGTCCCTACACCGGGGGCTCGTCCTCCATGGGCGTCAGCATGCGCGACGGCGTGCGCCTGGCCATCGAGGAAATCAACAAGGGCGGCGGCGTGCTCGGCCGGCAACTGGTCGCGGTGGAGCGTGACGACGAAGCCAAGAACGAGCGCGGCGTGCAGATCGCCCAGGAGCTGATCAACAAGGAACAGGTCACGGCCACGGTCGGCTACATCAACACCGGCGTGGCGCTGGCCTCGCAGCGCTTCTACCAGGACGCCAAGATCCCGGTGTTCAACAACGTCGCCACCGGCAGCGTCATCACGCACCAGTTCAAGGCGCCGGAATACCCGGACAACTACGTGTTCCGCAACGCGGCGCACGACAGCATCCAGGCGCCGATGATCGTCGAAGAGGCCGTGACCCGCCGCGGCTTCAAGAAGGTCGCGATCCTGGCCGACTCCACCAACTACGGCCAGCTCGGCCGCGAGGACCTGGAAAAGGCCCTGGACGCCAAGGGCATCAAGCCGGTGGCCGTCGAGAAATTCAACATCAAGGACGTCGACATGACGGCCCAGCTGCTCAAGGCCAAGGCCGCGGGCGCCGAAGCCGTGCTGACCTACGGCATCGGCCCCGAACTGGCGCAGATCGCCAACGGCATGGCCAAGCTGGGCTGGAAGGTGCCGATCATCGGCAGCTGGACGCTGTCGATGGCCAACTACATCGACAACTCCGGCGCCAACGGCGAAGGCGCGCGCATGCCGCAGACCTTCATCCAGGACCCGGACACGCCCAAGCGCAAGGCCTTCATCGACGCCTACCTGGCCAAGTTCAAGCCCAAGAACAACCGCATCGACTCGCCGGTGTCGGCGGCCCAGGGCTATGACTCGATCTTCCTGCTGGCCGCGGCCATCAAGCAGGCCAACTCCACGGACGGCCCGAAGATCCGTGAAGCGCTCGAGAACCTGCAGACGCCCGTCGAAGGCGTGGTGATGACCTACAACAAGCCCTTCACCCACGACAACCACGACGCCATCAGCGCGAAGGAAGTGGTCATCGGCGAGGTCAAGGGCGGCCGCGTGGTCAAGGCCAACTAAGTTCGTCCGCAGCAATGCGGCGGCGGCTGCCCGGCCGCCGCCGCCGGCGTTCCCGCGCGCGGGGACGCCGGCATGCAGTCGCCTGACAACAGCGTTCTGCCCAAGGGGGTTGGGACGGAACACAGCGCCTCACGACACATACCATGATTCTTCTACAGCTTATCTATAGCGGTATCGCGCTAGGCATGATCTATGCCGTCATCGCGTTCGGGTACCAGCTCACCTTCGCCACATCCGGCACCCTGAACTTCGGCCAGGGCGAAGCCCTGATGCTGGGCGCGCTGGTCGGGCTCACGCTGGTCGGACTGGGCGTGAACTACTGGGTCATGATCCCCATCGTCTGCATCTTCGGCTTCGCGCAAGGCGTGCTGGTCGAGCGGGTCGGCGTGCGGCCGGCCATCAAGACCCGGTCGGAATTCGGCTGGATCATGGCCACCATCGCGCTGGGCATCATCTTCAAGAACGTGGCCGAGAACATCTGGGGCCGCGACGACCTGCGCTTTCCCTCGCCGCTGCCCGAGGCGCCGATCGAGGTGCTGGGCGCCAACGTGCTGCCGATGGAACTGCTGGTGGTGTTCGGCGCGCTGGCCATGATGCTGCTGGTGGAAGTGTTCAACCGCAAGTCCATCTACGGCAAGGCCTTCGTCGCCACGTCCAATGACCGCGACGCCGCCGGCCTGATGGGCATCAACACCGGCATGGTGATCACGTTTTCGTATGCCCTGTCGTCGCTGACCGCCGCCTTCGCGGGCGTGCTGGTGGCGCCGCTGACGCTGACCGGCGCCACCATGGGCGCGGTGCTGGGCCTGAAGGCCTTCGCGGTCGCCATCATCGGCGGCCTGTCCAGCGGCATGGGCGTGGTGGTGGGCGGGCTGATCCTGGGGATCGCCGAAACCACGACCGGCTTCTATCTTTCGACGGGGTACAAAGACGTGCCGGGACTGGTCCTGCTGCTGCTCGTACTGACCTTCAAGCCCGCCGGCCTGTTCGGCAAGACCGCGATCAAGAAGGTGTAAGCGATGAAACCCCTGCACCTTCTGCTATCCATCGTGGCCGTGGCCTGCCTGGCCGCCGTGCCGCTGGGCGTGACCAACACGTATTACCTGCACCTGATCGAAACCATCATGATCTATTCGATCCTGCTGTTCGGGCTCGATATCGTGGTGGGCTATACCGGCCAGGTGTCGCTGGGCCACGCCGGCCTGTTCGGCATCGGCTCCTACGTGGCCGGCGTGCTGTTCTTCCATCTGCAGATGCCGATCTGGGTAACGCTGCCGGCGGCCATCCTGATCGCGGCGGCATTCGGCGCGGTGCTGGCGTTGCCGGCGCTGCGGGTCACCGGGCCGTACCTGGCGATGGTGACGCTGGCGTTCGGCACCATCATCCAGATCCTGATCAACGAGATGACCTTCATGACCGAAGGCCCGCTCGGCATCAAGATCCCCAAGCCGTCGATCGGCGGGCACATCCTGACCAAGAGCGAATACTTCTGGCTGGTGGCGGCGTTGCTGGTGCTGTCGCTGATCGTGGTGCACCGTATCCTCAAGTCGCACCTGGGCCGCTCGTTCGAGGCCCTGCGCGACAGCCCGATCGCGTCGGACTGCATGGGCGTGTCGGTCTACCGGCACAAGGTATTCGCCTTCGTCATCAGCGCCGGCTTCGCCGGCCTGGCGGGCGCGCTGTACTCGTATTCCGAGCAGTACATCTCGCCCAACACCTACAACTTCGAACTGACCATCCTGTTCCTGCTGGCCATCATCATGGGCGGACGCAAGAGCCGCACCGGCGCGCTGCTGGGCGCGTCGATCATCGTGCTGCTGCCCAAGATGCTGGACGACATCGGCACCTTCCGCCTGATCGCGCTGGGCGTGGCGATCCTGGTGACGGTGGGCAGCGCCATCGCCATCTCCAAGGGCCGCACCGAGGCCCGCCGGGTGGCGGTGCCGGTGGTCGGCACCATCCTGCTGGCGATCTTCTCGTACTGGCTGGACGCGGTGACCGACTGGCGCCTGACGATCTTCGGCGCCATGATCCTGTTCGTCGTGTACTACCTGCCCGACGGCATCGTCGGCTTCGTGCGCAACCTGTTCTTCTCGACCCGCCGCGCGGCGCTGTCGGTCAAGAAGGACCTGGTCAAGGAGCAGGAGGCGGTCGTGCCTGAAAGCGCCCAAGGCCAGGGCGAAACCCTGCTGACGGCCAAACAGGTGCTGATGCAGTTCGGCGGCCTGAAGGCGCTGAACCAGGTCGACCTGACCGTCAAGCGCGGCACCATCCACGGGCTGATCGGGCCGAACGGCTCGGGCAAGAGCACCATGATGAACGTGCTGACCGGCATCTACGTGCCGACGGCCGGCTCGGTGGAATTCTCGGGCAAGTCGCTGGTGGGCCTGGCGCCGGCCGACATCGCCGCCTCGGGCATCGCCCGCACGTTCCAGAACGTGCAGCTGTTCGGCGAGATGACGGCGCTGGAGAACGTGCTGGTGGGCCTGCACCACACCTTCACCACCGGCCTGGCGGGCATCGCGCTGCGCACGCCGAAGTGGAAGGGCGAGGAACAAGGCGCCCGCGCCCGCGCGCTGGCGCTGCTGGAGTTCGTCGGCCTGGAAGGCATGGCGAACGAGGAGGCGCGCAACCTGCCCTACGGCAAGCAGCGCCTGCTGGAGATCGCCCGCGCGCTGGCGCTGGATCCGCAGCTGCTGTTGCTGGACGAACCGGCGGCCGGCCTGACGGCGCCCGACATCGTCGAGCTGCTGGCCATCATCCGCAAGGTGCGCGACCACGGCATCACGCTGATCCTGATCGAGCACCACATGGATGTGGTGATGGGAGTGTGCGACACCGTGTCGGTGCTGGACTTCGGCCAGAAGATCGCCGAGGGGCTGCCCAACGAAGTGCAGAGCAACGCCAAGGTTATCGAGGCGTATCTGGGCGGCGCGCCCGCCTGACGCCAAGGACGACAACATGCTATCGATCAAGAATCTGGAAGCGGGCTACGGGAAGGTGAAGGTGCTGCACGGCATCAGCATGGAGGTCCCGAAGGCCAAGGTGGTGACGTTGATCGGCTCGAACGGAGCCGGCAAGACGACGACGATGCGGGCGCTGTCGGGGATGATCCGACCGACGGCGGGCGAGGTCACGCTGGGGGGCAAGCGCATCGACGGATTGGAGTCGCATCGGATCGCGCGGCTGGGGTTGGCGCATTCGCCGGAAGGACGGCGGGTGTTTCCGACGCTGTCGGTGACCGACAACCTGCTGCTGGGCGCGTTTCCGCGCCTGACGGGGAGCCGGCCCAAGGGCGACGTGCAGGCGGATCTGGGGCGGGCGATGGATCTGTTTCCTCGCCTGAAGGAGCGGCGCGATCAGCTGGCCGGGACGCTGTCGGGCGGCGAGCAGCAGATGCTGGCGATGGCGCGGGCAGTGATGCTGAATCCGGAGCTGGTGCTGCTGGATGAGCCGTCGATGGGGTTGGCGCCGATTCTGGTGGAGGAGGTTTTCCGGATCATTGCGCGGCTCAAGGACGAAGGGGTGACGATGTTGCTGGTCGAGCAGTTTGCGGCGGCGGCGTTGAATGTCGCGGATTATGGGTATGTGTTGGAGAACGGGCGAATTTCTGTGCATGGAAGTGCGGAGAAGTTGAAGCATGATCCGGCTGTGGTGGCGGCTTATCTTGGGGGGTCGCACTGAGTTTTTTTGCTGGCGGGGGTGAGTTCTTGAGACGCACGGCGGGGCGGCGGCCGGTGGCGGGCGGGGCTACGATTGCGGTCCGGAGCGTTCGCTCCGGACTGCCCCGTTGTCATCCTCGTACGCCTTCGGCTCCCTACGGATTCCCTCGGGCGCATCTACACGCCCCGCCCGCCACCGGCCGCCGCCCCGCCGTGCTCGCGATTACATTGGTGCCTGCGTTGCTGGGGCGGGTTGTGTGCTTGGCGTTCAGTTAACGCGCTGGCTTGACGCCAAGGATATTGCGGGGCCCGCCCAAAGGCGGCCGCGCGGGCGGCCTTTTTGGGCTTACAGGGTGTTTGTGCGTTGGCGGATGACGCTGCGCGCCGATGGAGAGCGGGGTGGTGGGTCGCCTACTCTTGGAGTGATGCGGATGAAATAAAGGCAGGATTGCACTGGGCGCAATCCTGCCTTTGTTTTTTTGCGCGCGGAACGCGCGCTTTGCTTAGACGGTGATGGTCAGGGTGACGTCGATGTTGCCGCGGGTGGCGTTCGAGTAGGGGCAGACGATGTGGGCGGCGGCGACGAGCTTTTCGGCTTCGGCGCGGTCCATGCCGGGCAGCGAGATCTTCAGTTCGGCTTCGATGCCGAAACCGGTGGGGATGGGGCCGATGCCGACCGAGCCGTCGATGGTGGCGTTGGCGGGCATGGCGATCTTGTCGCGGCCGGCGACGAACTTCATGGCGCCCATGAAGCAGGCGGAGTAGCCGACGGCGAACAGTTGCTCGGGGTTGGTGCCAGCCGCGCCGGCGCCGCCCAGTTCCTTCGGGGTGGTCAGCTTGACGTTCAGGTTGCCGTCGTCGGAGACGCCGGTGCCTTCACGGCCGCCGGTGACGTGGGCGTGGGCGCGGTACAGGACTTTTTCGATGGACATGGTGCGTTCCTTTTGGATGAAGGTGGGACTGCCAGGCTGGCGGGACCCTTCCCGCTACGGCCCTTACTAATCAAATAGCGTGCTATTTCATAGCGCACTATCTTTAACCGGGGATGACAGCAGTTGCCATCATCCGCCTCAAAGACTGCGAATCAAAGACTGTTGACCAACTTTTCCCGCAATTCGTGCAACGACTTCATGGTGCCCTGCGCCTCTTCCAGCGAGCACTGGGCCGCGGCGGCGATGGCGTGAGGCACGGCTTCGGCCTGGTTGCGCAGGTCGCGGCCTTGCCGGGTCAGGGTGACGATGACCTGGCGTTCGTCATCCTGCGCGCGGGTCCGGGTGACCAGGCCCGCCGCCTCCAGCCGCTTGAGCAGGGGCGTCAGGGTGGCCGAGTCCAGGAACAGGCGTTCGCCGATGTCGGTGACCGTGATTTCGTCGCGTTCCCACAGCACCAGCATGACCAGGTATTGCGGGTAGGTCAGATCCAGGCCACGCAGCAGCTTGCGGTACACCTTGTTCATCGCCAGCGAGGTCGAGTACAGGGCGAAACACAATTGGCTGTCTAGCAGCAGCGGGTTGAAGGCGCCTTTCGGCTGGGATCTGGATTTCATTGCGCAATATTAAATAGCGCACTATTTATCGTCAAGCTTTTTTTGGCTTTTGCTGTTCAGGGCTTGGGGCGGGCCGGCTTCAGGCGGACAGCTTGGCGGCTTCGGCGTCGCGGCCGGGGGGCAGGCCAAACATGCGGCGGTATTCGCGGGTGAACTGCTGCACGCTTTCATAGCCCACGGCAAAGGCGGCGCTGCTGGCCGACAGGCCTTCGGCGGTCATCAGGCGGCGGGCTTCGATCAAGCGCAGTTGTTTCTGGAATTGCAGGGGCGACAGCGAGGTGGCCGCGCGAAAGTGCTGATAGAACGAGGACGGGCTCATGCCGGCGGCCTCGGCGAGGCGTTCGATCGGCAAGGGTTGGGCGAAGGCGGTGCGCAGCAAGGTGACGGCGCGGGCGACACGCTGGGCATGGGCCTGCGGGCGGGCCAGATGGCGCAAGGCGGGGCCGTGGCGGCCGGCCAGCAGCCAGTAGTGCATTTCGCGCACAAGCTGGCGGTGCAGTACCGGCAAGGCGGCCGGGCGTTCGAGCAGGCGCATGAGGCGCAGCGCGGCGTCGGCCACTTCGGTGTCGGTGGGCTCCACCCGCACGCGCAGCCCCGGGGCGGCGGGCACGGGCGCCATGGCCAATGCCAGTTCGGCGAGCAGCGGCAGGTCCAGGTCCAGCACGAGGGACAGGTAGGGCTGGTCGGGGCTGGCGTGGGTGATCTGGCTGATGGTGGGAACGTCGGCGGTGATCAGCAGGGAGTCGCCCGCGGAAAAGGCGACGGTATCCGTCCCCGTCATGACGTGTTTGCTTCCTTGCAGCACCAGGCACGCCAACGGGCGCGACATGGCGTAGTCCAGGCCGCTGGGGGATGTGGCCCGGATGGTGGTCAGGCCGGGCACGGGCGTCAGCGCCACGCCCAAGGGGCCGGCATGGGCGTGGACGTAGCGGCGCACGCTATCGAGCAAGGCGTCGTTCATGCGATTCGGGCGGAAATCCGTGGCACCCGGCCATCGTAGCGGCAATCGGGTGCGCCGTCGGCGCAGTGGCAGCGGCATTGGGGAAATAGGCAAACAACGCCGCGATTCGGGCAAAGGCTTGCAACGGCCCCGGCGGCAGAATGCCCTCACCCTGTCATTCGCTTCCAAGGAGCCCCGCATGACCACGATTTCCCTCGTTACCGGCGCCAGCCGCGGCCTGGGCCGCAACACGGCCTTGAACATCGCCCGCAAAGGCGGCGACGTCATCATCACCTACCAGCAGCGCGAGGCCGAGGCGCGCGCGGTGGTCGCCGAGATTGTGGCGCTGGGCCGCCGGGCGGTGGCCTTGCAGCTGGATGCGGGCGCGACGGCCACCTTCGTGGACTTCGCGGCGCGCCTGCGTGCGGCGCTGCAGCAGACCTGGCAGCGCGAGCAGTTCGACCACCTGGTCAATAACGCCGGGCACGGCGACGTGGCGCCCATCGCCGACATGCGCGAGGACGCGTTCGACAAGCTGGTCGACGTGCACTTCAAGGGCGTGTTCTTCCTGACGCAGGCGTTGCTGCCGCTGCTAGCCGACGGCGGCCGTATCGTGAACCTGTCCAGCGGACTGACCCGCGTGTCGGCCGAGGGCTGGGCGGCCTATGCGGCGGTCAAGGGGGCCGTCGAAGTGTTGACGGTCTACCTGGCCAAGGAACTGGGTAGCCGCAAGATTGCGGTGAATGTGGTGGCGCCGGGCGCCATCGAAACCGACTTCTTTGGCGGCGCCGTGCGCGACACGCCTGCGTTCAACCGCCATTTCGCAGAGATGACTGCGCTGGGCCGGGTTGGCGTGGCGGACGATGTGGGGCCGATGATCGCCAGTCTGCTGTCGGACGATAACCGGTGGGTCAATGCGCAGCGGATCGAGGTGTCGGGCGGCCAGGGAATCTGACCGCCGCGTGGGCGGCAGGCGCCACGGCCCTGCCGCCTAGGCGACGTGCTCGCCTTCCACTGCGCTGCGGTCCGAGCCGTATTGTTTCAGGCCGTCCAGGTCCAGCACCCGCACGGCGCCGTATTCGACGTTCAACAGGCCCGCCTCTTCCAGCTTGCGCAGCGCCTGGTTGGCCCGTTGGCGCGAGACGCGGGCCAGGTAGCCGACTTCTTCCTGGGTGATGGTCAGGCGCATGCCCATACCGGGATACAGCAGCGGGTTGAAGAGTTCGGCCAGGCAGCGCGCCACGCGGGCGTCGGGGTCGAGCAGGCGGTCGTATTCGGCCTTGCCGATGAATTGCGCGACACGCTCGTTCAGCTGGTGCAGCAGGTAGCGGTTGAAGGGGATGCTGGTGTCCAGCAGCCAGTCGAAGGTGGCGGCTGGCAGGCGCGCGACGACGGAATCGCGCAGCGCCACGATGTCGTACTTGCGGACTTCGCGCTTGAGCAGCGAGCCCTCGCCGATCCAGCCGCCGGCGGGCACGCCCGTCAGCGACGCGACCTTGCCCTCGGCATTGCCCACCGACACCTTCACCAGGCCGGCCAGGACGCCGATCCACGCCTGGGCGAGTTCGCCTTTGCGCTCTATGATCGACCCGGCGGCGGCCTGCTGCACGGACAGGTCTCGCTCGACGCGCGCTTGCTGCTCGCCGTCGAGCACGCGAAACCAGGCCGCGGCAAGTTGCAGGGAGTCGGATAGCTGCATCGGGAATACCCTAAAAGTTCCTTGAATGTCGCGATGGTGACAGTTGGTAGCAACCCAACCTTATACCTTAACTCCTGCCGTAAATCTAAAACCAACTGGTCAAGCGCAACCGCTCGTGCGCCACGTCTCGTGGCTGCGGGTCCGCTGTGCCCAAACCGGAGGAGACAACGTGGCACATTCATCGCCCGCATCCGCACAGATGCCGGCGGCGCTGGATACTTTTCCGGCGCTGCTGTTCGCGCATGCCGACGTACGCGGGTCGCGGCCCGCGATACGTGAGAAAGACCTGGGTATCTGGCAGACCCTTACCTGGTCCGATGTGGCGGAGCACGTGCGCCAGGTCGCCCACGGGCTCGCGTCATTGGGCATCCAGCCCGGCATGCACGTGGCCGTGATCGGCGAAAACCGGCCGCGCCTGTACATGGCCATGATGGCCGCGCAATCGCTCGGCGCCATTCCCGTTCCGCTCTACCAGGACGCCGTGGCCCAGGAAATGGTCTACGTGCTGCAGGACGCCGAAATCAGCGTCGCCGTGGTCGAGGACCAGGAACAGGTCGACAAGATGCTGGAAGTGCGCGAGCAATGCCCCGCGCTCAAGCACGTGGTCTACGACGACCCGCGCGGCCTGCGCCACTACACCGATGCGATGCTGCTGTCGTATGACCAGCTCGAGGAAATCGGCCGCGACTACGCCGCGCAGCATCCCGACTTCTTTGCCCGCGCCGTGGCCGCGGTGCAGCCGCATGACGCGGCCGCGATGTTCTATACCTCGGGCACCACCGGCAAGCCCAAGGGCGTGGTGCTGACGCACCATGCGCTGATCGATCGCGCCCGCGCCGTGTCCGAGATGGAGAACCTGACCGACCGCGAGGACGTGCTGGCCTACCTGCCGCCGGCCTGGATCGGGCAGAACATGTTCTCGTACACGCAGCTGCTGGTCACGGGCTTCACCGTGAACCATCCGGAGTCGCCCGATACCGTGTCGATCGACATGCGCGACATCGGCCCCACCTACTACTTCGCGCCGCCGCGCGTGCTGGAAGGCCTGTTGACCCATGTGATGATCCGCATGGAAGACGCCGGCTATATCAAGCGCAAGCTGTTCCATGCCTGCATGAAGCTGGCGCGCCGCGTCGGCACCCGCATCCTGGACGGCGAATCGGTCAACGCCTGGGACCGCCTGCGCTACGCGCTGGGCAATGTGCTGATCTACGGTCCGCTGCGCAATGCGCTGGGCATGAGCCGCGTGCGCGTGGCCTACACCGCCGGCGAGGCCATCGGCCCCGACCTGTTCGTGTTCTACCGCTCCATCGGCATCAACCTCAAGCAGCTCTACGGCTCGACCGAGACCTCGGTGTTCGTCTGCGTGCAGCCGGACGGCCAGGTGCGCGACGACACGGTCGGCCCGCCCGTGCCCGGCGTGGAGATCCGCGTGGCCGACAACGGCGAGATCCTGGTCAAGAGCCCGGGCCTGTTCAAGGAGTATTACCGCAACCCCGACGCCACCCAGGAAGCGCGCAGCGCCGACGGCTGGTTCCACACGGGCGACGCGGGCTACCTGGACACCGACGGCCAGCTCAAGATCATCGACCGCGCCAAGGACGTCGGCAAGCTGGCCGACGGCAGCCTGTTCGCGCCCAAGTACCTTGAGAACAAGCTCAAGTTCTTCCCGCACATCAAGGAAGCGGTGGCGTTCGGCGCCGGCCGCCAGGACGTGTGCGCCTTCATCAACATCGACCTGGAAGCCGTGGGCAACTGGGCCGAGCGCCGCGGCCTGCCCTACGCCGGCTATACCGACCTGGCGGGCAAGGACGAGGTCTACCAGCTCATCGCCGACTGCGTCGAGCAGGTCAATGCCGACCTGGCCACCGATCCCAAGCTGTCGGCCTCGCAGATCGGCCGCTTCCTGATCCTGCACAAGGAACTGGATCCCGATGACGACGAACTGACGCGCACCCGCAAGGTGCGGCGCGCCTTCATCGCGCAGAAGTACGGCGTGCTGATCGACGCCCTGTTCGAAGGCAAGCAGTCCCAGTACATCGAAACCGAAGTGAAGTTCGAGGACGGCCGCACCGGCAAGATCGCCGCCGACCTGAAGATCCGCCCGGTCAAGACGTTCCCCGCCATCACCGCCCGAGCCGCGTAGAGACCATGAGCAACAACGACCGCGACCAGCGCATCGGCGACGTGATGCTGGACATGCAGAACATCTCGCTGTCCTTCGGCGGCGTCAAGGCGCTGACGGACATTTCCTTCAATGTGCGCGAGCACGAGATCCGCGCCATCATCGGCCCCAACGGCGCGGGCAAGAG
>ERZ1739169.172-NODE-172-length-16922-cov-15.964013_pt1 | contig 16922 bp, 16 predicted proteins | sample MGYA00581756_ERZ1739169 | MGnify/ENA primary metagenome ERZ1739169 (study PRJEB40789, sample SAMEA7425667) | Salamandra salamandra | biome: salamander skin | place: Germany | collected 2020-03 | study: cvxcv | reverse complement strand
TCTCGCTGGCTTTGGCCGGCGCCGGTGCGCGGGCCGCCACCTCGGCGGCCGGTAGCGCACGCTCGGCGTTCCAGGCCGGTTCCGCCGCTGCGGGCGGCGGCGCCAAGGGCACGATGGCCGGCTTGGGCAATGTCGCCAAGACGGGCGCGCAGGCAGCCGGGCGCAGCGCCGCATCCGGGGCTTCCGGCGCTGCGCAGAAGATGACCGGCTCTTTCCGCGCTGGATGGAACGGCACAGAGGCCGGTGGCGGCGCTACGCCCGGTGCGGCTGGCTCCGGCCAGGCGGCGGCAGGCGAAGCCACAGACAGCGCCGCCAGCTCGCAGAAGCAAGAGCAGCCGGCATGGGCCAAGCGGATGCACCGCCGCCAGCAGATCACTCATGCCGCGACCACTGCCGCACACACGTTGCGCGGTGGCGATGGCGGCGGCTCCGGGCAAGGCCCGAGCCTGCGCGGCTCCGACGACTAAAGCGATTCACAAGGAGAACTGACCATGCGATTCAAACGACCGCAGGTGCGCTATGCCGATACGCCGCAGCCTGCCACTCCGTATCAAGCCGCCGCGCAGGTGTGGGACGAGCGTATCGGCTCGGCCCGCGTGCAGGCGAAGAACTGGCGGCTGATGGCCTTCGGCTGCCTCACGCTCGCGCTGCTGATGGCCGGCGGTTTGGTGTGGCGCTCGGCGCAGTCCATCGTGACGCCCTACGTCATCGAAGTCGATCAATCCGGCCAAGTGCGTACCGTGGGCGAGGCCGCCACGCCGTATCGGCCCGCCGATGCGCAGATTGCCCATCACCTGGCGCGCTTCGTGACGCTGGTGCGCTCGCTGTCCATCGACCCCATCGTTGTGCGGCAGAACTGGCTCGATGCCTACGACTACACCACCGACAAGGGGGCGGCCGTGCTCAACGACTACGCGAGCAAGAACGATCCATTCGCCCGCGTCGGCCGCGAGTCGGTGACGGTGCAGATCACCAGCGTCACGCGCGCCAGCGATGCCTCGTTCAACGTCCGGTGGACGGAACAGCGGTTCGTCAATGGCGCACCCGCTGGCACCGAACGCTGGAACGCCGTGCTTTCAACCGTCCTGCAAACCCCGCGTACAGAACAGCGCCTGCGCAAGAACCCCCTGGGTATCTATGTCAACGGCCTGTCGTGGAGCCGCGAGCTGGATTCTTCCGAAGGAGCCAAACCATGAACGTGCCTTTCCGCTTTTACGCTTTCGTGCTGATGTTCGCGGCCCTGTTGGGATGCGCCTCGCAGGGCAAGCCGCCGCCGTCCATTTCGCTCGATGAGCCGGTGCAGGCGCAGCCGTTGCCCGAGCCGCCCAAGCCGGTGGAAGTCGTCGCCGTGCCCGAGCCGCTGGCGCTGCCGGCGCAGTTGAAGCCGCTGCCGGAGGTGGACGAGGCCACGCCCACGCCGGAGCCGGCCGACGAGAAGGTGCGGGTGTCGCGCGCCAATGCCGAGGCACGCATCGCGCCGACCCGCGAGGGCTACGTCAATGCGATCCAAGTGTGGCCGTACAGCGACGGCGCGTTGTATCAAGTCTATGCCGCACCGGGGCGCGTCACCGTGGTCTCGCTCCAGCCCGGCGAGGAACTTGTCACCGTCGCCGCTGGCGATACCGTGCGCTGGATCGTGGGCGACACGTCCAGCGGCAGCGGCGAGGCGCTGCGCGTCAATGTGCTGGTCAAGCCCACCCGCTCGGGCCTGAAAACCAATCTGGTCATCACCACCAGCCGGCGCACCTACCTGATTGAGCTGACCTCGACCGAGAAGGCATGGATGGCCTCGGTGTCATGGGACTACCCGAAAGACCGGATGCTGGCCTTGCAGCGCCAGTCGCAGGCGGCCAGCGCCGCCGCGCCGGTCGATACCGGCCTGGCGCTGGAGAAGATCCGCTTCCGCTACGCGATCAGCGGTAGCAATCCGCCGTGGAAGCCGCAGCGGGCCTTCGATGATGGCGAGAAGGTCTATATCCAGTTTCCGCCGGGTATCGCCCAAGGCGAACTGCCGCCGCTGTTCGTCATCGGCGCGCAGGGTGACGGCCAGCTCGTCAACTACCGTTTCCGCTCGCCTTATTACATCGTGGATCGCCTCTTTGGCGCGGCCGAACTGCGCCTGGGCGGCGATGGCGGCGACGTGGTGCGGATCGAGCGCACTGACGGCGTGGCGCGGAGGAACTGACAATGAGCCAGGACGACACTCCCGACCTCGCCGCGCCGCAGGCGGCGGGCAAGATCGCGCCCGAGGCGGTGGCGCTGCGCGCCCAGCCGCGCCCGGTCACGCGCCTGAACCGGCGCGCGCTGGCCATCCTCGCCGGCGGCCTGTCAGTCGCCGTGCTCGGCGCGCTGATGTGGTCGCTGCAACCGCAGCAGCGTGGTGCTGGTGAGCAAACCGAGCTTTACAACGTCGATCGCGTCTCCAAGTCCGAAGGGCTGGATGCGCTGCCGGCGGACTACTCCAAGCTGCCGCCGGCCTTGCCGCCCACGGTGCCCGAACTGGGGCCGCCGCTGCCGGGCGATCTTGGCCCGGCCATCGTCAAGTCGCAGCAGCCAGTGACCGCCGTCTATGCGGCCCCTAGAAACGACCCGAACGATGCGCTGCGCAAGGAAGCCGAAGCGGCCGCGGGTTCATCGGTGTTCTTCCGCTCTGGCACGCAGAAGGCCGCGCCGGTGGCGCAGTCGCAGGCTACCGCCGCGCCGGGCTTCGCCGCCAATGCGGCGTTCGACCCGATGGCTGCCGGGCCAGCCTCGACGGCGGCGCAGCCTGCCGACCCGACGGCGGTACAGAACCGGCAAGACCAGAAAGAGGCGTTCCAGAAAGCCGGAACTGCGGAAACCCGTAATTCCGGCAATCTGCAAATGCCGGCTTCGCCGTATCAGGTCATGGCCGGGACGGTCATCGCCGGTGCGCTGGTGACGGGCATCAAGTCGGATTTGCCGGGCGATGTGATCGCCACGGTGACGGAGCCGGTCTATGACACGGCCACCGGGCGCTTTCTGCTGATCCCGCAGGGTTCGCGCATCCTGGGCCGCTACAACAGCCAGGTCAGCTACGGGCAGAGCCGCGTGCAGGTGGTGTGGAACCGGATCATCCTGCCCGACACGTCTTCGCTCACGCTCGACAACCTGGTCGGAGCCGACCCGGCCGGCTATGCCGGGCTGGAAGACGACGTGGACTACCACTGGGGCCGCATCTTCGCTGGCGCAGCGTTGACCACACTGCTGGGCGTCGGCGCCGAGCTGGCCGCGCCCGAGAACCGCCAGGATGGCGACCGCATCATCATCGCCGGGCGCGACAGCGCGCAGGACAGCATCAATCAGGTCGGGCAGGAGATGACCCGGCGCAACATGAACATCCAGCCGACGCTGACCGAGCGGCCGGGCCTGCCGGTTCGCATCATCGCCAACCGCGACTTGGTGCTGCGGCCCTACCAGCCGTTGTTCTTCAACAAGGGGACTTCACGATGACGACGCGCAAGCTGCGGCTCGGCCCGCTGCCGAAAACCGAATCCACGAAGCTGACCTTTGCCTGCCCGGCCAGCCTGAAAGCCGACCTCGACCGCTACGCCGCGCTGCACGCGCAGGCGTATGGCGAGGCGGTCGATGCCGTGACGCTGATCCCGCACATGCTGGAGGCGTTCATCGCCGGCGACCGGGGATTCAGGAAGGCAGGGGCGAGCAAGGCGCCGCCGCCGAGGCCGAGTTGACGATGCAGACGCATCCACCATCCACCCGCAAGCGAAAGCGCAGCCCACCGGCTGCGCTTTCGCTTTGAGAGGCCGCTTGCGACAAGCCACGGCTATGATGACAGTGCGACCTTGCCCGCTACGCCGCCCCTGGGCTTGCTACCGCGAAGCGCCTATGCGGCACCTAGCCGGAAAAGCAGCAAGAGCACACGATGGCCGAAATCTGGCCTAACCTGTTGCCCCGTAAGACCTTTCATGCCACTTCATGATCTCGCAAGAGACTTGACAGTGGACATTTTTTATGGCGTTCCGCCTTGGAACGCCGAGGGTCTTGCGGGAGATGCGCTCAGGCGCCCGGCAGCATGTGGCGCGCCGAGACGGCGAGGATGCGCTCGGCGGATTCGCGCAGCTGGCGCGCTTCGCGGTAGGCCCGCAGGGACACGACGGCATCGTAGCGGCGTGAGCTGCGCGGGCCGGCGAGCAGCGTGGGACGGCGGGTCAGGATCGGGGATATCAGACGTTGCATGGTGGAGCCTTTCTACGGGCCTGAGGCCCTGTTGTGTATGGCTGGCATCGTAAGCCGGCCGGGCATGCGCGCCAACGAATTCCCTTTCATATGAATATCCGGGAGGAATTCCCCGGGAACGGCCCGGGCGTGCGCATGACCCTGCCAGTATTGCCGGTCGACATGACAGATTGATGCCAGGCGCGGCGCGGCTTGTAAGGGGGTGTTGCCCGGCGCGTGAGGGGCTGGAACGACAGGACGGGGGGGATTCACGCGAATCGCCAATTGCGTGATAGAATGTTCGACTTCCTAGGAAAGCATGGCTTTTCTAGCGATAGTTAGCCGACGTGGTGAAATTGGTAGACACGCTATCTTGAGGGGGTAGTGGCGAAAGCTGTGCGAGTTCGAGTCTCGCCGTCGGCACCAGGAATCAAGAAAAGCCCGCTGGAACGCAAGTTCCAGCGGGCTTTTTGCTTTGTAGCGCTTGCCGCCTGGTTGTCTTGCTGCGCCAGGTTCCTTTGCGGCGCTTGCCGCTGCGGGCGATGCTTCGGACGGTTCGCCCCTGTATCACCCCGTTCAGGCTTGTCAGCCACTCCGTCAACTCAAACCTTTCATTTAGCTGTTATTAACCCGTCATGTTGGACAGCGATCATGCCGGCAGGCTGGGTCGCGGGTGAGCCAGTCGATAACAGCGACATTGACAGGAAAACTGATGAGTTCTTCGGACCAGGACGATATCCCGTCCAACCCCTCCACGGCACCGCATTTCAACGAAGTGGTGCGGCGCGCCGTGTCGCGGCGCGGCTTTCTCAAAGCCGGCCTGGGCGCCGGCGCCGTCGGTTTCATGGGCGCGGGCCTGACGGCCTGTGGCGGCGATGACGACGATGATTCGTCCAATGGCAACCCTGGCAACCCGGGCGGCGAGACGCCCGCCAAGCCGGTGGAGCTCAATTTCAAGGCCGTGCCCATCAGCACCGCCGACACCGTGGTGGTCCCCGAGGGCTACCAGTTCGCCGTGATCAGCCGCTGGGGCGATCCGCTCTTCACCGGCGCGCCGGCATTCAAGGCCGACGCCAGCAACGGCGGCGACGACCAGGCCCGCCAGCTGGGCTACAACCACGACGGCCTGCACTTCTTCCCGATCGACGGCAGCGACAGCGTCAACGGCAGCAGCGTGGAAGGCCTGATGGTCACCAACCACGAATACACCACGCCGGAATACTTCTACCCCGTCGGCGTGCAGCCCGGCAACGCGCAGTGGAACCTGGACTGGGTGCGCAAGTCGCAGCACGCGCACGGCGTGTCGGTGCGCCACCTGCGCCTGGCCAACGGCAAGTGGGAAGCGGTGCTGGATTCGCCGTTCAACCGCAGCGTCAACGCCAACGTCGCCATGCAGCTGGTCGGCCCGGCCGCGGGCAACCGCCTGGTGCGCACCAACGCCGACCCGTCGGGCACGCGCTGCTTCGGCACCTTCGGCAACTGCGGCAACGGCTACACGCTGTGGAACACGTACCTGACTTGCGAAGAGAACTTCACCGACTACTTCGGCGTCGGCACGGCCGACCCGGCCACGGTGAACTACCCCGACGCCGAATACCAGGCGCACATGGAGCGCTACAAGGGCTCGGGCAAGACCTCCAGCAGTTCGTACCGCTGGGACCACTACGACAATCGCTTCAACTGGGCGCAGGAGCCCAATGAATACAACCGTTGCGGCTGGGTGGTGGAAATCGATCCGTTCGATCCGAACTCCACGCCCAAGAAGCTGACCGCGCTGGGCCGCTTCAAGCACGAGAACGCCGCGATGACGCTGGCCGACGACAAGCGCGTGGTGGTCTACATGGGCGACGACCAGGTCAGCGAATACATCTACAAGTTCGTGTCCGACGGCAAGTACGACCCGGCCCGCCCGGCGCTGAACCGCCTGTTGCTGGACAAGGGCACGCTGTACGTCGCGCGCTTCCTGGACGGCGCGGCGCAGGGCGACGCCATGGGCGTGGGCGAGTGGATTGCGCTCAAGCTCGACACCCCGGCGCAGGCCGGCGGCACGCTGGGCGCGATGTTCAACCAGGACATGGGCGAACTGCTGGTCAAGACGCGCCAGGCCGCCGACGCCGTGGGCGCGACGCCGATGGACCGGCCCGAGTGGATCACCACCCATCCGACCACCCGCGAAGCCTACGTCACGCTGACCAACAACAGCTCGCGCGGCAGCGGCAGCGCGCGCTATCCGGGCGGCCCCAACCACCCGGGCGCCAATGACGCCAACCCCCGCGCACCGGCAACCAGTACGGCCAGATCGTGCGCTGGCGCGAGAAGAACGGCGACCCGGCGTCGCTGACCTTCGAGTGGGACATCTTCGTGCTGGCCGGCAACCCGACGCTGTACCCGCGCACCGACCTGCGCAGCGGCTCGGCCAACGTCACCGCCGACAACACCTTCAACAGCCCCGACGGCCTGGCCTTCGACAAGCGCGGCCTGCTGTGGATCGAGACGGACGGCAACTACTCCAACACCGGCGTCTACGCCGGCCAGGGCAACAACCAGATGCTGGTGGCCAACCCGGCCACCAAGGAGATCCGCCGCTTCATGACCGGCCCGGTCGGTTGCGAAGTGACCGGCCTGACCTGGACGCCCGACCAGAAGTACCTGTTCATCAACATCCAGCACCCGGGCGAAGGCCCGAGCGTGACGGATGCGCAGAACAACCCGCTGATGGCCTCGAAGTGGCCCGACGATGCCAGCGCCAGCCGGCCGCGTCCGGCCACGGTGGTGATCTGGAAGCAGGACGGCACGGCCGTCGGCACCTGAGGCCGCGAGCGCGGCCGCGGGCCTGTCCCGTGGCCGCCGGCATGCCTGATGATGTATCGGCCGGCGCCTTGTGCGCCGGCTTTTTCTTGCGCGGGCGTCTTGTCCGCCGATGGGGGACGACCGCGCGAGCGCGGGCCGCCGCTATCGCAGATGGTGGCCGAAGGCGATGGCCGCCACCACGAAGGTGATGGCGCCCGCCGCCGCCAGCCAGTTGGCGCGCCTGGCCGCCAGGGCATCGCGCCGCGCCATGCCGATCAGCGCCGCCACCAGCGACCACAGCGCCGTGAACGCCAGCAGGGTCAGCGTGTAGACGAAGTTCGAAAGATCGTAGCCGCCGCCGCCGATGGACCGATAGCCGGGGCTTTTGGGCCAGAGCAGGGCGACATGCCAGCCCGCGATCACGACGAACACGGCAAGCCAGATCAGGAATCGCCGGTCTTTCAGCATCGATGGGATCTCCGGGTTGGCACGCGCCTAGTCTGACACCGATGCGCCGGCGCTGAAACCCGGCGGTTTGCCGGCATCGCGGCATTACCGCATTACCGCATTACGGCGTCGCGGCATCACGGCATGACAGCATCACGGCGCCAGTCGCGACCAGTCCGCGGTGCCGGCCGACGGAATATCCATGCCCGTCCCATCGTCCACCCTGCACGCGCGCCGCGGATCACTGCGGCGTTCACGCCATGGACTAGGGTATTTTTTGTAATCATAGTTATATATAATTAATAATACGTATTTAATAGTTTTAATAAATTCACCAGATAGGCATTCCCGGCCAGGCCGGCTGCCGCAGGAGGTTTCATGCAGGATTCCCATTCCCCCTCACGCTCCCTGCGCAGCACGGGCGGTTTGATCATGCTCGGGTTCACCGTCGTTCTTTGCCTGATGGTGTTGCTGACCGTGGTCGGCATCACCCAGGTGAACCGGATGAATGGCGCGCTCAGCGCCATCAACGACGTCCATGGCGTCAAGCAGCGCTACGCCATCACCTTCCGCGGCAGCGTCCACGACCGTTCGATCGCGCTGCGCGACGCGGTGCTGGCCAATCCCGGCGAGCTGCGCGCGCTGGCGGCCGACATCGAGCGCCTGAAGCGGCAATACGATGAGGCCGCCGTGCCGATGGATGCCCTGTTCGTCCAGGGCGCCGAGGTGTCGGACCAGGAACGCGAGACGCTGGCCGGCATCAAGGATGTCGAGACACGCACGCTGCCCGTGGTGCAGCGCCTGCTGGCGGCGCTGGAACGGGGTGACGCGGCGCAGGCGCGGCCCTTGCTGGATCAGGCGCGGCCGCTGTTCGTGCAGTGGCTGGCCGCCATCAACCGCATGATCGACCTGGAAGAGCGCCTGATGAAGGACCAGAGCGACATGGCGCGCCGCGTGGGGATCGACTTCCAGCAGCTGATGCTGGCCTTGACCGGCGCCGCGATCCTGCTGGGCGCGGGCCTGGCCTGGCTGATCGCCCGCCGCATCACCCGCGCGCTGGGCGCCGAACCGGCCGCGCTCAAGCGCATCGCGCAATCGGTCAGCGCCGGCGACCTGGCCAGCCCGATCGCGGTCAAGCCGGGGGACGAGAGCAGCATCCTGGCGACGCTGGCGGGCATGCAGCGCAACCTGGCCTCGGTGGTGGGGGGCGTGCGCCAGCATGCCGACGCGGTGTCGGTGGTGAGCGTGCAACTGGCCGAGGGCAATGCCGATCTGTCGGCCCGCACCAGCGACGAGGCCCGCGCCCTGCGCCAGACGGCCGACTCGATGGAAGAGCTGACCGGCGCGGTCAAGCGCAATGCGCACGACGCGCAGGAGGCCGGCGTCATGGCGGGCCAGGCCATGGACGCGGCGCGCCAGGGCAGCCAGACCATGCATGCGGTGGTCGATACCATGGAACACCTGTCGAAGGCGTCGGCGCAGATCTCCGAGATCACGTCGGTGATCGAAGGCATCGCCTTCCAGACCAACATCCTGGCGTTGAACGCCGCGGTCGAGGCGGCGCGCGCGGGCGAGCAGGGCAAGGGCTTCGCCGTGGTCGCCAGCGAAGTGCGCTCGCTGGCGCAGCGCTCGGCTACCGCGGCCAAGGAGATCAACACGCTGATCAGCCAGTCGGCCGAGACGGTGCGCCAGGGCGTCGAGCGCGTCGGCGCCGCGGGCGAGACCATGGACCTGATCCTGGACTCGATCACCCAGACCACCGCGACCATGCACGGCATCGTGCAGGCCTCGGTCGAGCAGACCGGGCGCATCGAGCACGTGGCGCGGGTCATCGCGCAGCTGGACGAGGATACGCAGAAGAACGCGCAACGCGTCGAGGAAGCGTCGGCCGGGGCCGAGGCGCTGCGCGAGCAGGCCGCGGACCTGCGGCAGGCGGTTTCCGCGTTCCGCGTGGGCGGCGCGGGGGCAAGGGCGGATGTGCGCATCGCGCCCGCGGGCAATGGGCTGCTGCTGCCGGCCTGATCGCGTCGCGGCCGCCGGGGCGGGCGGCCGGGCGCGCTACACGGCGGCCAGCGGTTCCGCCTGGTAGGCGCGGTGCAGCCGCTCGATGAAGGCGTCCGCCGGGGGCAGGGCGATGCCGGCGACCCGGCTGACCGCGATGCCCGGCGTCCAGGAATTCATGACCGCCGCGCCTTGCAGCCTGGCGACGTCGGCGGGCGCGATGGGGCGAGTCCGCTGCGGCACGCCCATCCGCGCCAGCTGCCGCTGCACGATGCCCATGGTGGTGCCGACCAGCATCTCCGCCTCGGGCCACACCACCGCTTCGCCATCCCAGAACGCCAGGTTCCAGATCGAGGCCTCGCTCAGGCGGCCCTGGCGGTCGACGAACGCGACGTCGTCGTAGCCGGCCTCGGCGGCCTGCCGCAGGTAGTAGGTCTTGGCGGCCTCGCCCACGTGCTTGATCGACGGCACCAGGCGTTCGTGCGCGACCGTGGCCAGCGCCAGCGGACCGGCCGGACCGTTGGCGGGCGGACCGGTGCGCACCAGCACCCGCGGCCGCGCGTCCGGGCCGGCCACGGTGAATTCGCCAGCGGGGGAATAGAGCGTGGCGGTCAACGACTGGTCGGCCGGGCCGGCCTGGATCGCCGCGCGCAGGCGGGCGCGGATCTCGTCGTCCGGCAAGGCCTGGCCGAACAGCGTCTGCGAGGCGGCGCGCAGCCGTCCAAGGTGCAGGTCCAGGCCGCGCACCTGGCGCCCGCGCACCTGCAGCGCCGTGAAATGGGCATAGCCGGCGAACGCCAGCGGCGCCAGTTCCACCGGGGTGGCGGCCTGGCCATCGAGTTCAACGACAAAGGAATCGGCGTCTGCCGGCATGGGAAATCTCCAGGAAGGGGCGCCGCGCCGCGGATTGCCGGGCGGGCGAAGAGTCGGGATCGAGGCGCAGGGCCTGTTCGGTACGAGCACTATCCGCGATCGCGGCGGGCCTGGGAAACGAATGATTTTCAACCGATCTTCAAGCGGAACTTGAAGATTGGCGCGATGCGGGAGGGCGTTGGCATGCGCATGGCATGCCAGGCGAATCGGTGCGCCATCCTTCCGGTCGAGCGGCATTCGCTACAAAACTGGAACAGTTTGTTCCGGGAAAAAGCGCCGTTTTAGGGCCCGCAAAGGTGGCCGCCCGCGGCCTCGGCCAGTAGAATTTGCTCACTCGTTACCCTCTATCTACCAGTCGAAAGGCATATCCTCATGAGCAACGCATACCTCGACGCACTGAAGAAGCGCCGTACGCAATATTCGCTGGGCCGCAACCTGTCCGCCTCGAAAGAGGAACTGGCGTCCCTGATCCAGGAAGCGATCAAGCACAGCCCCTCGTCGTTCAATTCGCAGAGCTCGCGCGCCGTGGTCCTGTTTGGCGCCGAAAGCGACAAGCTGTGGAACCTGGCCATCGAGGAAGTGCGCAAGGTCGCCCCGGCCGAAGGCTTCGACAAGACCGAAGCCAAGCTCAAGAGCTTTGCCGCCGGCGTCGGCACCGTGCTGTTCTTCGAAGACCAGGACGTGGTGCGCAGCCTGCAGGAGAAATTCGCGCTGTACGCCGACAACTTCCCCGTGTGGTCGGAACAGGCGGGCGGCATGGCCCAGCTGTCGGTCTGGACCGCGCTGGCCAACGCCGGCGTGGGCGCCAGCCTGCAGCACTACAACCCGCTGATCGACGCCGCCGTGGCGCGTGAATGGAACATCCCCGCCAGCTGGAAGCTGCGCGCGCAGATGCCGTTCGGCTCGAACGAAAACGGCTTCGGCGAAAAGGGCTTCATGGACGACGCCGAACGCTTCCGCGTGATTGGCTGATCCGGCGGGCGCCTGGCGCCCGGACCGAAAAACCCGCACGTCCCCCTCACGGGACCTGCGGGTTTTTTCATGGCATGCGTCTGCCCGGCATGGGGCGGGAAAACCCGCGGACCGTGGGCGAGCGGGCGCAACCGCGGGGTTGGGCGGACGGCGGGCAGGCATAATCCGGGGTTTTGTCCGTATCCAGAAAGGCCCTTCCGTGACCGACGCCGTACCCATCAGCCAAGCCGACTACGACCTGCCCCTCGAGACGCTGGAGGCCCATCTGCTGGCCCAGCGCCAGCGCGCCGCCGACGTGGTCAACGCGGCCACGCGCACCTGGACCTGGATACGCCACGGCGCGTTCCTGGCGTCGATCGTCATCGTCGGCATCGAGAAGCTGACCACCGGCAAGGTCGGCGCGCACACGGCGGTCTTCGCCAGCGTGATGCTGCTGATGGCGCTGAGTTTCATCGCCGCCGCCAAGACCCGCCGCATCATCAAGGGCCTGGGCAACGGCCAGCCGACGCCGAAGTGGGTGCTCAAGCGCATGATCCGCAAGACCATTTTCAAGGGCGCCGCGAGCCTGAAGGGATCGGCGCGCTTTTATCCGGACCGCTTCGTGCTGGACCAGAATGGCAGCCACTTCGAGTCCGACTATGAAAACGACAAGATCGAACTGATGGCGCTGACGCCGGATTATCTGCAGATCATTCCGGTGCAGCGCCAGGACGTGCCGGACGAGGTGTATTTCATTCCGCTGGCGCAGGTCAGCCAGCCCGAGGAATTGCTGAAGTTCCTGAGCGGCAAACCGAATTATGTGGATGCGGCCTGAGACGCCTATTCGTAGGCCTGCCTGTCCGCCGACCACTTGAACGTGCGCTTCCATTTGCCGCCTTGCTGGCGCAGCTGGAGGTCGAAATAGCCGCCGGTCTTGCCCGACAGGATCACCAGGGAATTGCTGGCGTCGGATTCGTCATGCTCGCGCGTGCCGTCGGGATTCCAGTCGCCGGCGATGGTCTTGACGAACGACATGGGCCGGGCGAACGCGACGCGCAGCGTCGCGCCGTCGATGCGGAACAGATACAGGGCCTCGAAGTCGGCGCCGCCGCCCGCGTAGCCTTCGCTCCAGCCGGCGCGCAGGCCGAACGCGGTGCTGTCCGGCGCGATCTTGTAGGGCGCCAGGTCGAAGCGTTTCCAGCTGGCCGGGGCGGACAACATGGGGGCGCCGGCGTCCTGCATCGCCAGGTCGATGGGCGGGTCGATATTGGTGTCGCTCCAGTCGGTCGGCGTGGTCACGGGAGATTCGGTGCGCGCCACCAGCCTGGGCGCGGCGCCGGGCACCGTGTCGAAGACGCCGACCCAGACGTCGGTCCGGTCTTCGTCTTGCGACAGGCTGTTGCAGTCGCCGCCGCCGTACTGCTTGAGCCGTTCCGCGCGCTCGGCGCTGGCCGCCAGGCACACCAGCGCCACGTAGGCGCCGGGGCGCTGCGGCCAGGCCTTGGCGCCGGCCACCAGCAGACGCTTGGGGTTCTGGCCGGGCGCCAGCTGCCGCAGCAGGAAATCGCTGCTGAAGCCGGCCGGCAACTGCGTGCCCAGGCCATCGGGCCGGGGCGCGCCGCTCATCTGGCTGTCGTACATCTTGCGGGCGTCCTGGGTCTTGATGGCGCCGGGAACCTGGTCCAGCGATTGCACCCGGGTGTCGGCCAGGGCAGCCGGCGCGTGCAGGGCGAGGACCAGCGGGCAAAGCAGCAAAGCGGCGCGGATACGCATCGGCGTGGCCTGGCGATGAACCAGGCGGTAGTGGAGTTGACCGATTATCGCTGAACGCCGCTGACGCGCGCCCGTCGCGTCAGTCCGTTTTCCAGCCCCACTTCTTGAAGATCGCGCGGCCCTCGGCCGAGGCCAGGAAGTCGACAAAGGCCTGAGCCTGCGGATTGGATTTGCCATGGCGGGTCACGACAGCGCCCGCATCGCGATAGATGCGGTAGGGCTCTTCCACCGCCACCACGTCGGCCAGCGTGGGGTTGGAGACCTGCCAGATGTTCCAGATCAGCCACGCGTCGATGCTCTTGTCCTCGGTCCACTGACTGCGCGCCTGCGCGCTGTTGCCGGCCTCGGGCAGCACCAGGTTGGCGCGGAACGCGCGCACGGTCTCGATGTCGCCGAGGCGGCCGGCCACGTCTTCCCACAGGCCGGTCTGGCCGGCGCCGGACACCGCCATGACCTTGACGCCGGGCTTGAGCAGATCCTTGAAGCCCTGGATGCCCTTGGGGTTGCCCGGCCGCACCAGGATCGCCGACGGTCGCAGGTAGAGGGTGCGCGCATCGCGCAGGTCGAACACGCCGGGCAGGGTGGCGGCGAAGCCGCTCATCATGTTCTCGGCGCCGCTGAACAGCACGTCGGCGTTCTGTTTGGCCTGTTCGGCCCAGGCCGGCGTGGGGCCGGCGGTGACCTTGACCTGGATGCCGTGCTGCTTGCCGAAAGCTTCGGCGGCTTCCTTCATGGCGGGGGCGGGGCCGCCCGGGCCGTAGACGTTCAGGTCCTGCGCGGCCCAGGCGCCGTGGGCGGCCAGGGAGGCCAGCGCCAGCAGGATGCTGGCCAATCGCTTGTTCGACTTCATGCGGGAATGCTCCGGTTGTACCGGCCCGCGCCAGGACGACGCGCGGCCAGCGGATGGTGGCGGGCGGGGGCGGCGCCGCATCGGGCTGCGCGTCGCCTCGAAAGGGTGGACACGAGCGAGGGGGCGAATATTCCGCGCGGCGGGCTGGCGGTCGTCGCCATGGCGAGGGCGGGCCGCCGCGATCCTTGCGCGCCGGGCATCGGCTTGCGCGTGGCCGCAATAGTGTTGCGGCGGATGTGCGAGGAAAGTGTCTGACTGTAATACCGTGGATCAGGGAAAACCCGCATGACAGTAGGCGTTCAAGCTGTCATTTTCAGCGGGAAGACAGCTTGCCTGGCTGCCCGCGGCGTCGCCGGAATCGGACGTTTTGCGGCAAGATCTTGATACGTCCTGGCGTCCCGTCGGCCCTTTTCGTCCACGACGCGGACGTAGAATCCGGGTTTTCACCAGTGCCACACGCTTGATAGGAACAACCCATGAAAAAAACAATTCTCCTGGCGTCCGTCTGCGCCGCGCTGCTGCAGGCATGCGCGCCGGTTTCCTCTCCTGGCGAAGGATCATCCACCATGCCCAGCACCGCGTCGTCGTCGTCCCAGTCCGCCCTGAGCCTGCCGGCCTACTACTGGCGCCTGGCGTCCGCCACCGATGCCTCGGGCAAGGCCATTCCCGCCTTGCAGAAGGGCATCGAACAACCGCTGCGCCTGTCGTTCTCGGCCGATGGCATGAACATCCGCGGCGGCTGCAACACGCAGTTCGGCGGCTACACCTATAAGGACGGCGTGCTGCATGTCGCCAACCTCGCTTCGACGATGAAGGCGTGCGAACCCGGCCTGATGAAACTGGATGCCGAGATCGGCCAGCGCCTGAAGGGCGACCTGCGCGCCACGCTCAGCGGCGAGTCCACCGAACCGGCCCTGGAACTGGTGGCGCAGGACGGCAGCGTGCTGAAGTTCGTCGGCGAGCCGACGCCGGAAACCCTGTACGGCAGCGCCGGCGAGATCATGTTCCTGGAAGTGGCGCCCAAGCGCGCCGATTGCAGCCATCCCATGATCCCGCGCTACCAGTGCCTGATGGTGCGCGAGCGCCGCTACAACGACGCCGGCGTGCAACTGCCGCCGCAGGAAGACTGGCATCCGCTGTACCAGTCGATCGAAGGCTACGATCACCGCGACGGCGTGCGCACCGTGCTGCGCGTCAAGCGCTACGACTGGAAGAACCCGCCGGCCGACGCGCCGTCGAAGGTGTACGTGCTGGACCTGGTGGTCGAGCAGGACGCCTCGGGCAAGAAGAAGTAAGGCGGTCGCGCCCCGCGCGGGCGCGATGCGTCATGCGCCCGGCGGGTTCTCCGCCGGGCGGTCCGCGTCATCCGGCGACGCCTCGTCCGCCCGGCAGAACGCGATCTGGAAACTCCCCGGCAGTTCGAAGGCGACGTGGTGCCGCACTTGCGGCGCGATCAACACGCGCTGTCCGGCGGCCAGCACCACCTCGGTGTGCGGCGGGTCGTCCAGCGTGTAGCGCAGCACGCCGCTGTGCACGGTCAACAGTCCCCAGGTTCCCGCCTTGGTCGCATGGGCCGAGCGCAGCGCGGCCGGCAGATTCTCGGGCGTGAACATCGGACTGTCGCGGTAGGGCCGCACGCCCGCGGGCAGGGCGTCCGGCAGGCCGGGCGCGGTTTGCCGGTGCTGCCAGACATGCCACAACTTGGCGGCGATGCGTTCGGCCATGGCATCGGCGCGTGCCTGCAGCGCCGGCGGCCCGAGTTCCGCGGTGACCTCGTGGAACAGCGCCAGCCAACGCTGGAACAGCGGCCACGACAGGTCTGGAATGCGCGCATGCGCGGGAATCGGCGCGCCCTTGAAGCGGCGCGTCTCCAGCAGCAGGGCGGACCAGAAGTCACACAGCATGGACAGGTGCGCCGGCCAGTCGGTCACCCGCGCGTTGAAGATCGGCCCCAGCGCGGCATCCTGGCGCACGCGGGCGTAGAACCGGTGCACCAGGCGTTGTATGTCGTCCTCGGTGATCGGGGCGGCGGGCAGGTCGGGGGAGGCGGGCGGCATGACTGGGCAAGGAACAGGATCGCCGCATTGTCCGCCCGGGAGAGGGACGGCGCCGATGACGAATGTCATTGGCGGGCAGGGGCCGGCATCGCGGCCCGCGCGCCATTCCGGGCGCGGCGGGCGAGCCCGTCAGAATGGCCGCTTGGCCGTGGTCGCCAGTTTTTCCAGATAGGCCGGCGTGTGCAGCACCCAGTCGCGGCGCTTGCCGCTGACGTGGCCCTGGGTCTGCCAGTCGTTCAGCAGCCGGCTCAGGGTTTCGGCGCGGATGCCCAGGTGCGCGGCCAGCTGGCGCTGGTTCAGCGGCAGCGTCACCGCGTCGCCCTGGCGCTCGCGCAGTCCCATCAGATAGTTGGCCAAGCGCTCGGGCGCCGAGCTGGACGTCATCCAGTCGACCTTGTTGACCTGGTCGTACAGGTTCTTGCTCAGCCCCGCCAGTAGCGCCAGCGCCAGGTCCGGCCATTGACGGCAGGCGTCGTGCAGCCGGCGGCGGCACAGCCGCCAGCCCTGGAAGGCGGTGCGCGCGCGCGCCTGCATCGGATAGCGGCCATGCGGCATGAACATGGCGGCGTGCGCCATCAGCGTGCCCGGTTCGAACACGCGGAAGACGCGTTCGTCGCCGTTGTAGCCATAGCGCATGACCTCGGCCTGACCGTGGCCGACCAGCAGGTAGTGGCGGGCAACATCGCCTTCGCCGAACAGGATCTGCCCGGCATCGGCATGTAGCGGCACGGCGTCGCCCGCCAGGTACGCGGCAACCTCGGCGGCCGCCTGGGGCGGCAGGCCGCGCAGCAGCGGATGGCGGCAAAGCAGGTCCGCCGCGACCGGGTCGGGCAGATTGATATTTGTCATTCTGGGTCTTTCGGCGTGAATGGGAGAATTTTAAACGATAACAATTCCCATTTGAAATCCAATGAAAAACACCCTGACGCGCCGCCATTTCTGCGCCGCGATCGCCGCCGCGGCGCTGCTGCCGGGTTGGGGCGCGG
>ERZ1739169.171-NODE-171-length-16949-cov-16.584290_pt1 | contig 16949 bp, 13 predicted proteins | sample MGYA00581756_ERZ1739169 | MGnify/ENA primary metagenome ERZ1739169 (study PRJEB40789, sample SAMEA7425667) | Salamandra salamandra | biome: salamander skin | place: Germany | collected 2020-03 | study: cvxcv | reverse complement strand
CCCCGGTCCTCGCCTTCGCCCACGTCCTGGCGCGCCTGCTGGCGGCCACGCGCGCCGCCTGGCAGCTCGATGCCCCGGCCGGGAGCACGCCGTGACCACCCCGCGCACCGGCGCGTTGCTGATCCATGGCCTGGGCGGCACGGAATTCGACATGGGCTCGCTGCACAAGGTGCTGGCGCGCGCCGGGGTGGAAACCCATGGCGTGACCCTGCCCGGCCACGCGGGGCGGCCCGAGGACCTGCTGGACGTGCGGGTCGAGGACTGGATGGACGTCGTCACCCGGCGCTACCGCGAGCTGTGCGAACAGTACGAGGTGGTGCACGTCATCGGCATGTGCCTGGGCGCCTTGCTGGCGGTCGAACTCTGCAAGCGCGAGTCGCACACCCGCGGCGCGCTGGTGTCGCTGTCGGCGCCAGTGTTCCTGGATGGCTGGAGCACGCCCTGGTATCGGGGCCTGCGCTATCTGCTGTATCACGTGCCGGGCGTGCCGCGCCGCATCCGGGTCGAGGAAGAAGACCCGTATGGCGTCAAGAGCGAGCTGGTGCGGGCCTTCATCAAGGCGGGCTTCGCGCGCGGCGACGGCTTTCACTACCAATGGGTGCCGCTGGCGTGTGTGCGGCAGGTCGATCGCCTGCGCGGCATGGTCAAGCGCGGGCTGGAGCGGATGCGCTGTCCGACGCTGGTGATGCACGCGGTCGAGGATGAGCTGACCAGCCCGCGTTCGGCGCGGCTGCTGGGGGCGCGGATTCCCGGCGCGTCGGTGGTGCTGCTGCAGGACAGCTATCACATGATCTGTGTCGATCACGAGCGCGAGCGCGTGATGCAGAACGTGCTGAGCTTCCTGGGCAAGGATCCGGGCATCGTGCGCGTGCGGCGTCGCGACAATGCGCCGCGGGCCGCGCGTGGGCAGGAGGCGCAGGCGGGCGCCGAGGGCATGCTGGTCGCCGCCCGCTAGGACGACAGGCGTTTCAGGCCGCGGCCGGCTGGTCGGGCTGGTTGGGGTGCGACGGGCCTTGCGGATCGTTTTCCGCGTCGGGCCGCGGCGGCACCGCCGGCAGGCCCAGCGCCAGCCGCAGGCGCTGGCAATCGGGATTGGGCGAACCGTCGGGCATCCAGATGTCGAACTCGCGGCAGGGCGTGGGGCGGTTTTCGTAGATCGCGCAGTGGATGCCGGGCTGGCCCAGTTCGCCGCGCAGCGAGACGCAGCGGCCGCCGCCCATTTCGGTGCCCTTCATGCAGGCCCGCAGCGGGCTCATCTGCGTCACGAGATCCAGCGGCACCTGGCCGCCATTTTCGCCGGCCAGTTCACCGATATAGAACGACACCCGGAAATGCGAACAACAGGCGCCGCAGTCCAGACAGGGATTGGTGGCGGGGTTGTTGTCGCCGGCCAGCAGGGCGGGCGATACCAGGGTCAGGGCGGCTGTCTCGAGCAGGGACATGGCGGTGGATCCGAAAGCCTGTCCGGCCCCGGCATGACGCAAAACGGGCTTGCATGCCGCAAGCCCGCCTGGCCGATCCGGGGCGCGCTCGGGCACGGCCGGCGCGGGATCAGGGCGGGAAATAGTAGCTGGATTCGGCTTGCGGCCGCTACGACTTTTTTCGGGGACGTTGCTGCGGTAGCATCGGAAACCCGATAGCCGCCAGGACGCTTTTTCATGACCGCAAACTCCGCCTTTTCCGACGGCCTCGCCCGTTGCGCCTGGGTCGACACGTCCGCCGAATACATGGCGTACCACGACAACGAATGGGGCCGTCCGCAAGGCGACGACCGCGCCCTGTTCGAGCAACTGTGCCTGGAAGGATTCCAGTCCGGCCTGAGCTGGCGCACCATCCTGAACAAGCGCGAGGCCTTTCGCCGCGGCTTCGCCGCGTTCGATCCGGCCAAGGTCGCGCGCTTCGGCGAAAAGCAGGTGCTGGCGCTGCTGGCCGACGCCGGCATCGTGCGCCATCGCGGCAAGATCGAAGCCGTCATCAACAATGCCCGGCGGGCGCTGGAAATGATCGAGCGCGAAGGGTCGCTGGGGGCGTTCTTCTGGCGTTTCGAGGCGCCGCCGGGATCGCCGTCCACGCGCGGCGCGTCGACCTCGGCGCAATCCGAGGCCCTGTCCAAGGCCCTCAAGAAGCTGGGCTGGAAATTCGTCGGCCCGACCACGGTGTATGCCTTCATGCAGTCGGTCGGCATGGTCAACGACCACCATCCCGATTGCCACTGCCACGGTCCCAGCGAGCAGGCGCGCAAGGCATTCCGGCGGCCGGCGATCCGGCGGCCGGCGAACCGGCGGCCGACGTAAGCGCCTATCCGGCGGCAGCCGGCGTCTTCGCGTCCTGCGCCACGGCGGCCGCGCCCGGAATGCAGTAGCGCCCTTCGCGGTAGGCCCAGCTCGGCCACAGCGCGTGCGCCAGCGCCTCGTCGGCCAGCGCGGGATCCAGCGGCGCCGGGGCATAGTCTTCCGGCGCGGTGTAGCGGTACTGCACCGGCGTCTTGTTCGGCGCCAGCACCAGCAGGTCGTTTTCCTTCAGATAGCCGTAGGTGTTGTCGTACTGCATGATGGCGCGGCCCGGCGTGCTGCGCGTCAGGTCATGGCCGAGCATCGGGTGCTCGGTATCGACGCCGATCAGCGACAGCAGCGTCGGCGCCAGGTCGATCTGGCTGATCAGGCGGTCGTCGCGCCGCGGTTCGACGCCGGCGCCCAGGATCACGGCGGGAATATGGAAGTGGCGCACCGGCACCAGGCTGGCGCCGAACACCCGCGAGTCGTGGTCGGCGGCGATCAGGAAGACGGTGTTCTCCCAGTAGGGCGCGGCCTTGGCGCGCTCGAAAAAGCGGCCCAGGGCCCAGTCGGCGTAGCGCACGGTGTTCTCCACCGTGGCCGGGTTGCCTTCGGTCTGGATGCGGCCCGCCGGGTATTCCCAGGGCGAGTGGTTCGAGACGCTGAAGGCCAGCGTGAAGGTGGGCTGGTCGCCGTCCTCGCGCAGCAGCCGGTCGAGCTGGTTGAACATGTCCTCGTCCGACGCGCCCCACGTGCCGACGAAGGCCGGATCGACGAAGTCCTCGCGGTCGACGATCTGGCGAAAGCCGTTGCCCAGGAAAAAGCCCTTCATGTTGTCGAAGTGCGATTCGCCGCCGTAGATGAAGCGCGAGTGGTAGCCATGGCGGCCCAGCAGGTCGGCCAGCGAGAAGAAGCCGCGCTGCGAGCGCGGCAGCTTGAGCACGGCCTGCGCCGGGGTCGGCAGGAAGCCGGTCACCACCGCTTCCAGGCCGCGCACCGAGCGCGTGCCGGTGGCGTAGGCGCGGGTGAAGGTCCAGGCGTCGCGCGCCAGTGCGTCCAGTTCGGGCGTCAGATCCATGCCGCCCAGGCCGGCGCTGTACTGCGCGCCCAGGCTTTCTTCCAGGATGATGACCAGGTTGAGCGGCCGCGCGGTCTTGCGGCTGGCGGGCTGGCGATGCAGGCTGGGGTAGTCCGCGTTGGCCGGCGGATAGGGCAGGCCGGCCTGCGTCAGCACACGACGCTGCATGTCGTCGTCGTCCATGCCGCCGTACACGGCGGAGGCCGACTTCTCGTTCTTCATGCTGTAGACGGCGTAGAACACGTTGTAGAGCGAGTTCAGCGCCAGGGTGTTGAGCATGCCGTCGGAGCTGTAGGCCACCGACGACGGGTTGATGGGCCGGTGGCCGAGGGTGCCGCGGATCGCCAGGATCACCACCGCCAGAATTGCCAGGCTGGCCAGCGGCATCTGCCACCAGGCCAGGGGCGCGTCGGGCACGGCGTGGCCGAACAGCGCATAGCCGCCCCAGCCGATCAGCCCGAGGGCGCCGAAGCCGCCCAGCAGCGCGCCCTTGTAGCCGCGCCACAGCATGCCGGAGACCTCGCGCGGGTGCTTCAGGTATTCGACGAACAGGCGGTTGGGGCGGGTGTCGTATTCGAGGATGAAGGGCGGGGTGGCGACTTCCAGGAAGGCCAGCAGGATGAACGCGACCAGATACCAGATGCCGGCGGCGGTGGCGGCGAACGGCAGGTGGCCGAGCCAGGGCGACAGCACGATCGGCAGCGCGGCCAGCACGCCGATCTGGTGGGCGTCGATGCGCAGCCCGCCCAGCAGCAGGGGGGCCAGGCCGCCGGCGTTGCGCACCCGCTGCCATTGCCATGCGGCCAGTGCCAGGCGGCTGAGGGTCAGCAGCGCAAAGGCCGCCACCACGAAAATCAAGCTCGAATGCCGCATCGGGCCTCCAGGTAGTACTGCTGCTCCGTCCCCGGGGACGGTTGCGGGTCGATCGCCGCGCATTTGAACAGGGCGGGCGTCAAAAAATCGGTAGGAATTATTCCGTCCACGGCGGGCGAACGGCCGGTTCCCGCCCGGTCGCTTTGTAACTTTTGCCGACCGCGCTCTATGACACGGAAAAATCCGTACACATTATGGGGCCGGCAAGCTTAACCCGCCGGGCGCGGCGCGCTACCCTTGAGGGTAAATAGGGCCGGGGCATCGGCGCTCCGGCGGCAACGGCAAGGATGATAACGATGACGCGCAAAACAAAAATAGCGGTCGGGATTGTGGCCACCCTCGTCGTCCTGGTGGCGGCGCTGGTCGTGCTGGTCGCCACCTTCGACTGGAATCGCGCCCGGCCGATGATCAACGAACGCGTCAGCGCGGCCATCGGACGGCCCTTCGCGATCAACGGCGACCTGACCGTGGAGTGGTCGCGCGAATCGGACGAGGGCGGGTGGCGCGGCTGGGTGCCATGGCCGCACATCGTGGCCAATGACATCAGCGTCGCCAACACCGAATGGGCCCGCGTGCCGGAATTCGCCACCCTCAAGCGCGGTGAGTTCAGCCTGTCGCCCCTGCCGCTGCTGGCCCATCGGGTCGTGATCCGGCGCATCCAGCTGACCGAGCCCGCCGCCGACCTCGAACGCCTGGCCGACGGCCGCGCCAACTGGGTCTTCACCCTGCCCGAAACGGGCGAGCCGTCGCCGTGGGTGCTGGACATCAATGAAATCGGCTTCGACAAGGGCAGTGTCGGCCTGTCCGATGCGATCCTGCAGGCCGACCTGACCGTGCTGGTCGATCCGCTGGGCAATCCGGTGCCGTTCGCCGACGTGGCCGGCGCCGCCTTCGTGCCGGAAGACGCCGCCGCGGCGGCGCCGCGCGACTATGTCTTCGGCTGGAAGGTCGACGGAAAATTCAAGAACCTGCCCACCAAGGGCGAGGGCAAGGTCGGCGGCATGCTGGCGCTGCAGGATCCGAAGCAGCCCTTCCCGGTGCAGGCCGACGTGTCGATCGGCGGCACCAAGGCGGCCATCACCGGCACCCTGACCGACCCCGCCAACCTGGGCGCGCTGGACCTGCGCCTGAAGCTGTCGGGCGGTTCGATGGCGCAGCTGTATCCGCTGACCGGCGTGACGCTGCCCGACACGCCGCCGTATTCGACCGACGGCCACCTGGTGGCCAGGCTGCGCAACGCCGGCGGCGCGGTGTTCGAGTACCGTGACTTCAACGGCCGCGTCGGCAACAGCGACCTGCATGGCGATGTGACGTTCTCGCTGGCCGCGCCGCGTCCGAAATTGACCGGCAAGCTGTCGTCCAAGCAGTTGCGCATGGCCGACCTGGGGCCGCTGATCGGCGTGCAGTCCGGCAAGCCCGCCCCGGCCCAGGACAAGCCCAAGGACGCGCCGGCCAAGCCGCCCGACGGCAAGGTGCTGCCGACGCAGGCGTTCCGCACCGACCGCTGGCGCGACATGGACGCCGACGTGGCGCTGGAGGCCGGCCGCATCGTGCACGACGCCAAGCTGCCGCTGTCGGACCTGACGGTGCACGTGATCCTGCAGGATGGCCAGTTGACGCTCGATCCGCTGCGCTTCGGCATGGCCGGCGGCAGCATGGCCGCCATCGTGCGGCTGGACGGCTCCAAGGCGCCCCTGACGGGCCGCGTCGAGATGCACGCGCGGCGGCTGCGGCTCAAGCAGCTGTTCCCGGCGACGGCGTCGATGCAGAGCGCGCTGGGTGAATTGAATGGCGACCTGGCGCTGTCGGGCACGGGCAATTCCGTGGCCGCGCTGCTCGGCTCGGCCAATGGCGACGTGAAGATGCTGGTCAACGACGGCGTCATCAGCCGCAGCCTGATGGAGATCGCCGGCCTGAACGTCGGCAACTACGTGGTCTCGAAGCTGTTCGGCGACGACGAGGTCAAGATCAATTGCGGCGCGGCCGACCTGGAGATGAAGAGCGGCGTGATGACGCCGCGCGTCTTCGTGTTCGATACCGAGAACGCGTTGATCAACATCACCGGCACCACGGACTTCAAGAACGAGAAGCTCGACCTGGACATCACGCCCGACAGCAAGGGCTTCCGCATCTTCTCGCTGCGCTCGCCGCTGTACGTGCGCGGCACCTTCGGCAAGCCGGACGTGGGCGTGCACGTGGGGCCGCTGGCCGCGCGCGGCGCGGGCATGGTGGCGCTGGGCGTGATCCTGACGCCGGCGGCGGGTCTGCTGGCGCTGATCGCGCCCAGCACCACCGACGACAATTCTTGCGGCGCGCTGCTCAAGCAGATGCGCACCCCGCCCAAGGCGCCGGCGCCCAAGGGCAAGTAGGCGGCGTCAGCGCGGCAGCGCGAGGCGGGCGCCGTCGCGCGCCTGGTTGTCGGCGACGCAGACCGCGTTGCGGCCGTGGTTCTTGGCGTAGTAGAGGGCGCGGTCGGCGCGTTGGATCACTTCGTCCAGCGTGGCGCCGTGTTGCGGATAGCAGGCCACGCCGGCCGACAGCGTGATCGGCGCGGGCAGGCCGGTCTCGGTGCCGAGCGCTTCCAGCTTCTGACGCAGGCGCTCGGCCGTGGCCACCGCGGCGGCCAGCGGCGACCCCGGCATCAGCATCACGAATTCCTCGCCGCCGCTGCGCGCGACCGTGTCGCCGCTGCGCGAGCCTTCGGTCAGCAGCGCCGCCAGCACCTGCAGCGCGCGGTCGCCGGCGGCGTGGCCGTAAAGATCATTGACGTTCTTGAAGTGGTCGATGTCCAGCGCCACGATGGCCAGCGGCGTATCGGCCGCCTGCAGCAGCGCCATGGCCTCGTTCAGGCCGCGCCGGTTCAGCAGCGACGTCAGGGTGTCGGTGGTGGATGCGCGGCGCAGGTCGCGGATCTTGTGCTGGATCGACGTCAGCCCCATCAGCAGGGCGCGCTTGAGTTGCGAGGCCTCGAAATACCACGAGCGCACTTTGCGGATGCGTTCGGCCGAATCGGGATCCTGCATGTGCTTGGCGATGCTGGCCAGTTCCCCGAGCGGGCGGGCGATCCAGCGCGACAGCAGCCAGATCAGCAGGATCGAAATCAGCAGCAGCGGCAGGGTGTTGCGCGCGGTCGCCATCAGCAGGTCGTTCAGGGGCAGCAGGGTGCTGGCCACCGGCCGCTGCGCGATGATGGTCCAGCCGGTGCTCGGCACCGGCGCGTAGCCGGCCAGGATCTCGGCGCCCGTTGCGTCGGTGAAGCGCGCCTCGCCGGTCTCGCCGCGCAGCGCCGCGGCCAACGCCGTCTTGTTCGCGGACATGCTGCCCAGGCGGCTGCGGTCGGGGTGATAGATCAGCGTGCCGTCGCGCGCCAGCACGTACAGCAGCGAGTCGTCGCGGTTGAAGTGCTGGCCCAGCAGGCGGTCCAGCACGTTGTCCTCGTGCAAGTAGAGCGTGCCGGCGATATAGCCGAGATAGCGATAGTCGCGCGAAAAGATCGGATGCGTGTACAGGATCAGCCAGCGGCCGGTGCTGGCGCGGAAGGGTTCGCTGATGAACGGCCGGCGCGTGGTCAAGGCGGTCCGGGCGGCGTCGCTGGTCATCTGCTGGCCCATCAGCTGCGGGTAGGAGGTCGACACCGCCAGCACCTTGCCCTGCGCCGACACCACGAAGCTGGAATTGAAGTGGCCCAGCTGTTCTTCCTGGCGCCGTGTTTCCGACGTCATGAGTTCCGGATGGGTCTCCATGTCGGCCAGCATGTCGGCGCTGTAGGCCAGATGGCGCCGCAGGTCGCCGAGGAAGTATTCCGTGGTGGCCGCGAGCTTGGCGGCATAGACGCGGTTGCTCTCGAGCGCGTTGTGCAGCAGCAGGTCGCGTTGCACCAGGTAGCTGGCATGCAGACCCGCGGCCAGCACCAGGAAGATCGACAGCAGGCTGATCCAGAGGATGAGGCGCCGGAGGTCGATGCGGAGCATGGGAGGGCCCGTCAGGCGTGGGCGCGGCCTGGGGGCAGGCCGGAAGGGGGCATGCCGGCGAGCGCGTCCCAGGCGCACATCGCCTGGCGCGCGACCGCTTGCAAGGTCTTGCGGCTGGCGCCGTCGCGCGCCTGGATCGACATTCCGTGCAGGATGGTGGTGTAGAACGCCGCCAACCCTTTCAGGTCGGTGCCGGCGGGCAATTCGCCGGCGGCGGCGCCGGCGGTCAGGCGGGCCAGGATGCGGCCTTGCATTTCGCGGCGGTTGTCGCCCAGGAACACGCCCACGCCGGCATCGGTGTCGGCGCCGGACGGCGCGCCCAGCACGATCAGGCAGCCCGGCGGCGCGCCGGGCGTGGTGAAGCGTTCGGCCGCCGCCAGCAGCATGCCGCAGATGCCCGCGCGGGCGGTGGCGGCGTCGGTCAGGGCGCGGCGCGAGGCGGCGCCATCGGTGTCGCGGTAAAGCTGCACCGCTTCCCGAAATAGTCCTTCTTTTGAGCCGAATGCGCCGTAGAGGCTGGGCGAGTTGATGCCCATCGCGGCCGTCAGATCGGTTAGCGATGCTCCTTCATATCCCTTCGACCAGAAGACTTCCATGGCCTTGCGCAAGGCCTGGGCTCGGTCGAAGTTCCGGGGGCGCCCACGTTCTGCCATGAATCCGATTTTACCCGCGAGAGCTATTTTGTGTTGATTGATAAAAAAATCATTGACGCCTGGCCGCCGTCGGTTGATGATATTTGTACTGAACACTACAAATTAAGGTAGACCCATGCAGAACCTGAACGGAAAAGTGGCCTTCGTGACCGGCGGCAGCCGCGGCATCGGCGCGGCGATCGTGCGCCGCCTGGCGGCCGAAGGCGCGGACGTGGCCTTCACGTACGTCAGCGCCGCGTCGCGCGACACGGCGCAGGCATTGGCGCGCGAACTCGAAGCGGACGGCCGGCGCGCGCGCGCCATCCAGGCCGACTCGGCCGATCCGGCGCAAGTGCGGCGGGCGGTGGAGCAGGCCATCGGCGAACTGGGGCCGGTGGACGTGCTGGTGAACAACGCCGGCATCTTCCTGGCCGGCCCGCTGGACGAGGTCACGCTGGAGGACTACGACCGCACGATGAACATCAATGTGCGCGCGCCTTTCGTCGCGATCCAGGCGGCGCAGGCCGCGATGCCGGATGGCGGCCGCATCATCAACATCGGCAGTTGCCTGGCCGAGCGCTCGGGCCGCGCCGGCGTGACGCTGTACTCGGCCAGCAAGTCGGCGTTGCTGGGCATGACCCGCGGCGTGGCGCGCGACCTGGGCGCGCGCGGCATCACCGCCAACGTGGTGCATCCGGGCCCGATCGACACCGACATGAACCCGGCTGCCGGCGAGCACGCGGGCGACCTGGTGGCGGTGCTGTCGTTGCCGCACTACGGCGAAGTGCGCGACATTGCCGGCATGGTGGCGTTCCTGGCCGGTCCCGACGGACGCTACGTGACGGGCGCGAGCCTGGCGGTGGATGGCGGGTACGCGGCGTGATCCGCGGCGCGATCCCCAGCCCCGTCTACGCGGCCTGATGCCGCGGCGCGCCGCGCGTGACAGGCGGCCCGTTTCGGCGGAAGGCCGGGAGCGATCGGCGGCTCGGCTGCGAGAGGCCTGCGACTTTTTTTGCGGCCGATCGGCAATCGACTTGCACAAATAAAAAAAGGTCCCTATAATCTCGCTTCTTCGCTGGTCAAACACAACAACGCAGCGGCAACAACGCGAAAGCGGCGTTACCCAAGCAGTTGTGAATGAACATGCAGGGCTGTTAGCTCAGTTGGTAGAGCAGCGGACTCTTAATCCGTAGGTCGAGTGTTCGAGCCACTCACAGCCCACCAGAATTTCAAAGGCCGTCGACGTTCAACGTCGACGGCCTTTTTCATGTCCCGCGCGATCCCGTGTCGTCCCGTCGCTCGTCGGGCGCCAAAGCCAGGCCTTCAACGCCAATCCCCCACGCGATACACCACAACAGCCGGACACCAACGACGGCCAGCACGGCACGATCATCGTCGTTGCATGCGAACGCAGGCCATCAATGCGGCGTACATGCCACAACACACATCAGATTTCGTCTTCCGGCTTGGAGGATTCGAAACAATGCGAATAAGATTGATTATTGATTGTGAATAGTGCCGTCTTCCTCGCATGTCCCCGCCTCCAAGCACAGAGGGGGCTCTGTGCCCTGATTCCCAGCAGACCGTCTCCGACCTGTACCGCGCCCATCACTCGTGGTTGACCGGTTGGCTGCGCGTGCGCGTGGACGACCGGCATGACGCCGCCGACCTGGCGCAGGACACCTTCATCCGCGTGCTGCAATCGAACGTGGCCGCCACGCTGCGCGAGCCGCGTTCCTATCTGGCGACCATCGCGCGCGGCCTGCTGATTGATCTGTGGCGCCGCCGCGCGCTCGAGCAGGCCTACCTGCAGGTGCTCGAAAGCCTGCCCGAGACGCATCACCCGTCGCTGGAGGAGCAGGCGCTGGTCATGGAGCGGCTGGTCCGCCTGGACCGCATGCTCGACGGCCTGGGCCGCAAGGTCAAGGCGGCCTTCCTGATGGCGATGATCGAGGGCGCCTCCTATCCCGTGATCGCCGCGAGCCTGGGCGTGTCCGTGCGCACCGTGGGCGACTACATGGCGCGCGCCATGGCGCGCTGCTGCGACATACTGGATTGACCGCGCCATGATCCGGACTGCGAAAGCGCGTGAGCGCGAATCGGCGCGGCAGGCCGCTCAATGGTTTGCCCGCCTGATGGCGCCGCAGCATGACGAACAGATGCGCGCCGCCTGGCAGCAATGGCTGGAGGCCTGTCCGGAGAATCGCCAGGCCTGGACCAAGGTCGAGGCGGTGCAGCGCTGCTTTTCGGATGTGGCGTGCAAGCAGGTCGCGATGGCGACCCTGCAGGGCACCGACAGCGGGCGCAGGCAGATTTTGCGCCTGGCCGTGGCGGGCGCCGCCTGCCTGCCCCTGGGCATGCTGGCAATGCAGGCGCCGCAGGCCTGGCGTCGTTGGAATGCCGAATTCAGCACCGCGGTCGGGCAGATCTCGCGGTTGCCCTTGCGGGACGGCATGGTGGCCGTGCTGGATACGGACAGCGCCGCCGACGTGGTCTACGACGAGGGCGCAAGCCGGATCCTGCTGCGCAACGGCCGCGTGTATGTCAATGCGGCGGGCGAGCGCGGCGACGCCTCGTTGGCGGTGGTGGTGCAGACCGAATTCGGCGACGTGCATGCCGCGGGCGCTGAATTTGTCGTGTGTGTCGGTGACGGCCATGGCCAGGTGCGGGTCAACGCGCAGGCCGTGCGCGTCGTGCCGCGCGACGGCCGGGCGGGCGCGCGCCAGGTGGACGCGCACCAGTGGGCGGACTTCTCCGCCACCGAGGTCGCGCCGCCGCGTCATGTGCGCAGCGAGTGGTTCGCGGCGTGGCGCACGGGATCGCTGGTGGCGGTCAAGATGCCGCTGGGCCAGTTCGTCGCGCGCCTGCGCGCCTATCGGCCGGGCTGGCTGCTGCTGGATGACAGCCTGGCGGAACTGCCGGTGTCGGGCACATTTCCGCTGGCGAACGCCGATCTTGCCCTGGATGCGCTGGAGAACAGCTACCCGGTCGAGATCCGGCGCATGACGCGCTACGTCACGTGGATCGTTCCCCGCGCCAGGGGGCCGATCCGTTCGGTCTGATACATCTTGTTTCCAATCGAGGTTCCGGTTGGCGAGTCCTGGATCGGCCTACCAGGAAGCCATTCACTCAGCCGGATTTTCCTCGATGCCCCTCTTCACTTCGCCTGTCCAAGCCGCTTCCCCGTCCCGCGCCGTGTTGACGCCCAGGCGGCTGGTCCTGATCCTTGCCGCCGCCTGGTCGTTGCAGACGTCCGTGGCGCACGCGCAGGCCGCGCCGGCCGCCGCCGGCGCTTCGCAGCAGCATTACAGCCTGTCCGCCGGTCCGCTGGTCGATGTCGTCAACCGGTTCGCGAGCCAGGCGGGCATTGCGCTGACGTTCGATGCCGACGCGCTGCGCAATGAGTCATCGTCCGGCGTGCAGGGCAGCTATGGCGTGGAGGACGGACTGCGGCAGGTGCTGGCCGGCACGCGCTGGCAGGCCCGCCGCATGGCCAATGGCGCCTACATCCTGGAGACGCGCCCGCTGGCCAGCGGCGACGCGACCGTGCTGGCGCCGGTCAGGATCACCGCCCAGGGCTTCAATCCGGCCTCGACCGAAGGCTCGGGCGCCTATGGCGGCTCGGCCACCACGATCTTCAAGGGCGCCCAGTCGGTGCGCGACACGCCGCAGCCGGTGACCATCGTGTCGCGCCAGTTGCTCGACGACCGCAAGCTGCCGGATCTGCACGACGTGCTGCAGAACGTGCCCGGCGTCACCGTCGACTACACCGACAGCGAGCGGGTGAGCTACTACTCGCGCGGCTTCGCCATCGATTCGCTGCAGGTCGACGGCATGAACATGTACCAGGCCGGTTCGAACTTCATCCAGCCCGACACGGCGGTGCTCGACCGGGTCGAGATCCTGCGCAGGTCGGCCGGCATCCTGCGCGGCTCGGGCAATCCGTCGGCGACGGTGAACCTGGTGCGCAAGCGTCCGACGCGCGAGTTCCAGGCCAGCGCCGACGTGATGGTGGGCTCGTGGGACCGCCGCCGCGCCGAGGCCGACATCTCGGGGGCCTTCAACGACAGCGGCACGCTGCGCGGCCGGGTGGTCGCGGTCGCCGACAACAAGGACTTCTTCCAGGATGCCCGCTACGAGCACCGCAAGGTGTTCTACGGCGTGCTGCGGGCCGACCTGACCGACCGCACCACGCTGACCGGGTCGTTCCAGCATACCGAGCTCAAGGCCACCGGCGCCTGGGGCGGGCTGCCGCGCGGTTTCGACGGCTCGGACCTGAAGCTGGGCCGCAGCACCTACCTGGGCGCGGACTGGAACCACTGGAACCGCTACAACGACCAGGCCATGCTCGAACTGGAGCACCGCTTCGACGGCGGTTGGGAAGTGAAGGCGACCGCGATGAACACGCGCTTCCGCTATTTCGACGGCGGCTTCAAGCAGTCGTACATCACGCGCGCCAGCACGACCAATCCCTATCTGTACAACGTCACGACCTCGATCTATCCGAGCAGCGCCAGCGACCAGAACGGCGTTTCGCTGACCGCCAATGGTCCGGTCGAACTGTTCGGGCGCACGCATCACCTGACCCTGGGGGCCGAGAGCAGCTACGTGCGGCAGACCAATTCCAGCGGTTATTTCAATGTGGGGCCGAAGAACAACATCGACATCCGCGACTGGGATCCGTCGAGCACGTATCCGGAGCCGCAGGGCACGACCGGCGGTTCGTTCTACGAAGCCAGCAACAATCGCACCAAGCAGCAGGCGCTGTACGCATTGGGCCGCATCTCGCTGGCCGATCCGCTGACGTTGCTGGTGGGCGCGCGCGCCACGTGGTGGGACTATGAAGTGCTGCAGGGCACGACCCAGTACAGCATCGACCGCGAGATCACGCCGTATGCCGGCCTGGTCTACGACCTCAACGAGAATTTCAGCGTGTACGGCAGCTACAGCGAGATCTTCACGCCGCAGCAAGCCTATGACAGCGGCGGCAATCTGCTGGAGCCGATCCGCGGCGAGGACTACGAGGCCGGCATCAAGGGCGCCTTCTACGATGGTCGCCTGAATGCCGCGCTGTCGGTGTTCCGCATCAACAATGTGGGCCGGGCCATGGACGACGCGGGCAGCGCCAATCCTTGCCTGCCCAATTACCCCACGGGCTATTGCAAGGTCGCCGGCGGCAAGACCCGCAGCGAGGGGTGGGAACTGGAAGTGAGCGGCGAGGTCACGCCCGACTGGCAGATCATGGCCGGGTATACCAACACCCGCACCAAGTACCTGAGCGATTCGACCGCCAGCAACGTCGGCCAGCCGATCCGCACGCTCGACCCGCGCCACCTGCTGCGCGTGTTCACCACCTATCGCCTGCCGGGCCAATTGCGCGGGTTGACGCTTGGCGCCGGGGTGCAGGCCCAGAGCGACACCTACGCCAGCGCGCGCGGCATCACGGCGCGCCAGGCCGGGTTCGCGATCTACAACGCGATGGCGAGCTACGACTTCAACAAGAACCTGCGCCTGCAGCTGAACGTCAACAACATCTTCGACAAGGTCTACTACAAGAAGGTCGACGCCACCGGCATCAGCAACTACTACGGCGACCCGCGCAACGTGATGCTGACGCTGAGCGCGCGCATGTGATGCGGGCGGCCGGCGCGGCGCTAGAACTCGCGCGCGATCGCGGCCGCCCGGACCTTGGCCTGCGCGATGGTGTCCGCGCCCAGGGCGTCCCAGGTGTGCTCGACCATCAGGCGCCGGACGTCCTTGACGCCGATGAACTTCAGCCAGAAGTCGAGGTAGTCGGCCTGGTGCGCGAAGCCGGGGCTGGCCGGGTAGGCGGCCGGATCGTGGCTCTGGCCGCGCACGTGGATCACCAGGGCGCGCGGGATGCTGAGCAGCGGGCTGTAGGCCTGGCCGTCGAAGCCGAACAGCATGCCGCGCTGGCTGACCAGGTCGATGAGCTGCTTGAGCTTGTAGGGATAGTCGAAATTCCACATCGGCACGCCGAGCACGATCCGGTCCGCCTGCTGGAAACGGCCGGCGAGCTCGGTGATGCGGGCCCAGATCGTGGTCTCGGCGTCGTCCAGCGGGGTTTTCGAGACGCCCTTGTACTTGGCGCCGATCGCCCGGCTGTCGAAATCGGGCAAGTCTTCTTCCCACACATTCAAGGTGTCGACCTCGAGACCGGGGTGGGCCTGGCCGCAGGCGGCCAGGAACGACTGGGCGATGGCGATCGACGCCGAGCGGGCGCCGCGAGGCGAAGACACGATGTTCAAGAGACGCATGCTGCGAGGTCCGGAGGTGGGCGGCGCGGGGCAGTCCGCTGCCGACGCGCCCGATGGTTGAATAATTGCAATTGCAATCGTTTGGCGGACGATTGTATCGTTGCCCGATGGAATTGCAAATGCAATTGCCGGGACTCCGATGGGACCGTCGTCGCGCGGCGGGCGTGTCCCGACGTCCGGGCCGCATGGCTGGCGGGCGCGGCCGGATTAAGCCTGGACTGAATGGTGATTGCATCCAGGCTAAATCACGGCGAGCGATGCCGTCTCTATAGTGACGGCATCGAATCCAAGGAGTGCCGCCATGCCCGTAGTTGCCCCGTCCGCCGCCTATCCCCGCGCGGTGCTGTTCGACCTGTTGACCGCGCTGCTGGATTCCTGGACGGTATGGAATGCCGCGGCCGGCTCGGAGGCGCGTGGCCGCGCCTGGCGCGCCGAGTATCTGCGCCTGACCTACGGCTGCGGCGCGTACCAGCCCTATGAGCAACTGGTCGAGGCCGCCGCCTCGGCCGTGGGGCTGCCGGCCAGCGCGCCGGCGGCGCTGGAGGCGGGATGGGAGCGGCTGCCGGCCTGGGACGGCGCGCGCGAGTTGTTGCAGGCGCTGCGGCCGCATTGCCGGCTGGGGGTGGTCACCAACTGTTCGCGGCACCTGGGCCATCGCGCGGCCGCCCTGCTGGGGGTGGACTGGGACGTGGTGGTGACCTCGGAAGAGGCGGGCTACTACAAGCCGGATCCCCGGCCCTACCAACTGGCGCTGGCGCGGCTGGAGATCCCGCCCGCGCAGGCGGCGTTCGTGGCGGGCTCGGGCTACGACCTGTTCGGCACCAGCAAGGTTGGGCTGCGCACCTATTGGCACAACCGTGTGGGCCTGGCCCTGCCTGAAGGCGCGCCGGCGCCGGAGGCGCAGTCGCCGCGATTGGATGACGCGCTGCCGTGGCTGGCCGGGTTCGGGAGCGGGCACTGAGGGCGTATCGGGATTGAACGGAGCCCTGGCCGGGCCGGCAACGGGGCGTCCGGCCTGGCGCGGTACAAAATGTTGCGTACCTTTGGGTCACGCAGGGGGCGGGACTGGCCTTAACATGATTCAGCCGGCATCGTGCCGGCGCACCGACAGGATCGTGGAGGTTGTCATGCAATCAAGAACAATGCTCAAGCGTATCGCTGTAGTCGCGGCAACGGGTGTGCTGGTGGCGGGGTGCGCCACGCAGCAGCAGACCAACACCGCGGTGGGAACCGGGGCGGGCGCGGCCGTGGGGGCCGGCATCGGCGCCCTGATCGGCCATGGCACCGGCGCGGCGGTCGGCGCCGGCATCGGCGCCGTGGCCGGCGGCCTGATTGGCTACAACTGGAAGGTGGTGAAGGAAGACGTGCAGCAGTCGGGGGCGACCTCGCTGGGCATCGACGTGGTCGAGATGCCGGATGGCAGCCTGAAGGTCAACATTCCGAGCAACGTGTCGTTCGATACCGACAAGACCGCCCTCAAGCCGGCGCTGCTGCCGGTGCTGGACAGCGTGGCGCGCTCGCTCAACCAGCATCCCGAGCTGCGCGCCAAGGTGGTGGGCCACACGGACAGCACGGGCTCGCTGGCGCACAACCAGACTTTGTCGGTGAACCGGGCGCGCAGCGTCACGGACTATCTGTCGCGGCAGGGCGTGGCGGCGACGCGGCTGACGATCGAAGGGCGCGGGCCCAACGACCCGATCGGCGACAACGCCACCGCCGACGGCCGGGCGCTGAACCGCCGGGTCGAGATCTACCTGTACGCGGTCAAGCAGTAGTAGCATGCGGGCGCCGCGAGATCGGAGAGCGTCGTGTAGGGAAAGAGTGTAGGCTATAGTGTAGATCTC
>ERZ1739169.170-NODE-170-length-17185-cov-13.971512_pt1 | contig 17185 bp, 16 predicted proteins | sample MGYA00581756_ERZ1739169 | MGnify/ENA primary metagenome ERZ1739169 (study PRJEB40789, sample SAMEA7425667) | Salamandra salamandra | biome: salamander skin | place: Germany | collected 2020-03 | study: cvxcv | reverse complement strand
GTGGCCGCGACCGACTACGTGCGCGCCGTGCCCGAACAGATCCGCGCCTGGGTGCCCGCGCCCTACCGCACGCTGGGCACCGACGGCTTCGGCCGCAGCGACACCCGCGCCCGCCTGCGCGACTTCTTCGAAGTCAGCGCCGACTGGATCGTGCTGCACGCGCTGGACAGCCTGGGCCTGCAGGCGCAGGCCGACACGCTGCGCCAGAAACTCGGGGCCACGACCCGCGCCACGCCGCCCTGGGCGCAATAACGCGCTGAAAGCAAAGGAAAAAGCCCCGAACGCCGGGGCTTTTTCCTTTTGCGTGCCGGAGGCGCGAAAGTGCGCCGGCTTGATCAAAATCGGACGATCGCTGCAGTGCAGCAACCAATTCGCGCCGCTTTCTGTTGAAATACGGGTGTTCCCTAAGCATTTCCCAAAGAATACGGCGGGCCGCGAGCCCGCTTTTTGCTTTCCGTTTTTTACCTACAGTTAGCGCCGAAAAGGCTATATCCCATGGACGAAACCCTCACCAAGCTGGCGTTGGATTACCACGCCTATCCCACCCCCGGCAAAATCTCGGTCACCCCGACCAAGACCCTCGCCAACCAGGACGACCTGTCGCTGGCGTACTCGCCCGGCGTGGCCGCCGCGTGCATGGCCATCTTCGACCAGGGCGACGACGCCGCCTCCAAGTACACCTCGCGCGGCAACCTGGTGGGCGTGATCACCAACGGCACCGCCGTGCTGGGCCTGGGCAACATCGGTCCGCTGGCCGCCAAGCCGGTCATGGAAGGCAAGGGCTGCCTGTTCAAGAAGTTCGCCGGCATCGACGTGTTCGATATCGAACTGGCCGAGAACGACCCCGACAAGCTGGTCGACATCATCGCCGCGCTCGAGCCCACGCTCGGCGGCGTCAACCTCGAGGACATCAAGGCGCCCGAGTGCTTCTACATCGAGAAGAAGCTGCGCGAGCGCATGAAGATCCCCGTCTTCCACGACGACCAGCACGGCACCGCCATCATCTCGTCGGCCGCCATCCTGAACGGCCTGAAGGTCGTGGGCAAGGACATCGGCACGGTCAAGCTGGCCTGCTCGGGCGCCGGCGCCGCCGCCATCGCCTGCCTGGACCTGCTGGTGCACCTGGGCGTCAAGCGCGAGAACATCTACGTGGTGGATTCGCGCGGCGTGATCTGGGAAGGCCGCGATGAAAACATGGAAGCCAACAAGAAGCGCTACGCGCAGAAGACCGACGCGCGCACGCTGGCCGACGTGGTCAACGGCGCCGACGTGTTCCTGGGCTGCTCGACCGCCGGCGTGCTGACCGCCGACATGGTCAAGACCATGGCCGACCGTCCGCTGATCCTGGCGCTGGCCAACCCGGAACCGGAAATCCGCCCGGAAATCGCCAAGGCCGCCCGCCCCGACTGCATCATCGCCACCGGCCGTTCGGACTACCCGAACCAGGTCAACAACGTGCTGTGCTTCCCCTTCATCTTCCGCGGCGCCATGGATGCCGGCGCCTCGCGCATCACCGAGGAAATGAAGCTGGCGTGCGTCAAGGCCATCGCCGAACTGGCGGAAGCCGAACAGAACGACGAAGTGGCCCGCGCCTACGCCGGCCAGGAACTGTCGTTCGGTCCCGACTACATCATCCCGAAGCCGTTCGACCCGCGCCTGATCGTCCAGATCGCCCCGGCCGTGGCCCAGGCCGCCGCCGACTCCGGCGTGGCCGCCCGTCCGATCGAGGACATCGAGGCCTACCGCCAGAAGCTGATGGGCTTCGTCTACCACTCGGGCCAGCTGATGCGCCCGCTGTTCGCCCAGGCCAAGAAGGCGCCCAAGCGCGTCATCTACGCCGACGGCGAAGACGAGCGCGTGCTGCGCGCGGTGCAGACCGTGGCCGACGAAAAGCTGGCGTTCCCGATCCTGATCGGCCGCCCGTCCGTGATCGAGATGCGCATCAAGAAGTTCGGCCTGCGCCTGGTCGCCGGCCAGCACTTCGAGATCGTCGATCCCGAAGACGACAGCCGCTTCAACGAAACCTGGAACGCGTACTACCAGCTCAAGGGCCGCGAGGGCGTGACCCCGGCCATCGCCAAGGCGATGATCCGCAAGCACAACACGCTGATCGGCGCGATGCTGCTGCGCCGTGGCGACGCCGACGCGCTGCTGTGCGGCGTGGCCAGCAAGTACGACAACCAGCTCAAGTACATCGACGAGATCATCGGCAGGAAGGAAGGCCAGACCTACGCCGCCCTGAACGTGCTGATGCTGCCCGACCAGACGCTGTTCGTCACCGACACCCACGTCAACGAGAACCCGTCGGCCGAGGAAGTCGCCAACATCACCATCCAGGCCGCCGACGAGATGCTGCGTTTCGGCGTGGTGCCCAAGATCGCCCTGCTGTCGCACTCGAACTTCGGCAGCCGCGTCACGGAATCGTCGCGCAAGATGGCCGCCGCGCGCCAGCTGGTGCAGGACCGCGCGCCCGACCTGGAAGTGGACGGCGAAATGCACGCCGACGCCGCCCTGTCGGAAAAGATCCGCGTGCAGGCCTACCCGGACAGCACCCTGAAGGGTCCGGCCAACCTGCTGGTCATGCCGACGCTGGACACCGGCAACATCACGTACAACATGCTGAAGATGACCGGCAGCAATGGCGTCGCGATGGGCCCGATCCTGCTGGGTGCCGCGCGTCCGGTGCACATCCTGACGACCAGCGCCACCGTGCGCCGCATCGTCAACATGACCGCCCTGGCCGTGGTCGATGCGCAGCAGGAAGCCGCCGAGGCCGCCAAGAAGCGCCGTTGATCGCATTGCGCTGATCGGCACGCAAGGGACGCCCCACGGGGCGTCCTTTTTTTTGTGCGGCTTGATGGCGCGATAGTGCGTGGCGACGGGCGAATGGTAAAAACGGGGCAGAGACTCCCCTCGACCCCTTCCCTACCGGAGCCCGACCCTATGTTGCTCGACGCCTTCCTGGCCTGGTTTCACTTCCTGGCCATCTTCGTGCTGGTGGTGGTGCTGACCGCCGAAGCAGTGCTGCTGCGCCCCGACCTGACGCCGGCCACGCTCAAGCGCCTGGTGGTCTATGACCGCCTCTATCTGCTCAGCGCGATCCTGGTGCTGGTCACCGGCGTGCTGCGCCTGACCCTGGGCGTCAAGGGCGCCGCGTTCTACATGGGCAACCCGTGGTTCCACGCCAAGGTCACGCTGTTCGTCATCATCGGCCTCTGTTCGGCCCCGCCCACGCTGGCCTTCCTGCGCTGGGCGAAACAGGCGCGCCAGCAGCCCGCCTTCGTGCCGGACGCCGCGCAGATCAAGCGCGCGCGCCGCTGGGTGATGATCGAATCGCACCTGTTCATCTTCCTGCCGCTGTTCGCCGTGCTGATGGCGCGCGGCATCGGCGCGTAACGCGCGCCGCGACCCGCGCGGCCCGCCCGGCTCAGGGACAGCGCGCGCGGGTCGGCTGGGGCGCGTCGTCGCCCACGATGATGGTGGCGAAGTGGAACACGCCCACGGCGTCGTTCTTGACCACGTCGATGACCTCGCCCGACAGCGTCTGCCTCACCGACATGCCCTCGGGCACGTCGGCCTGGCCGTCGCGCCTGGCGACGTCGCCATTCCACGGACTCAGCACCAGCACGCCCGGGAACGGCTCGCGGCCATCGCCGCGGCCGCGCCGCATGGTCTGGACCTGCGTGCCGGCGGCGTAGCGGACGCCGCCAAAGGTCGTCGGGCAGGCCAATTCGGCATCGCTGACACGCAGCAGGCGCCGCTCGCCATCGAGGTAGAGCCGGGGCTCGCTCAACGGCAATCCGAACACCTTGACCGCCACCGGATCCTTGACCTCGATGCGCCATTGGTCCGGGTCGCGCGAGCCATCGGTATAGACGGTGCCGCCCGATCCATACACGATGGAGCCGGGCGCAAGATCGAGCGCATCGACCCGGTTGCCCGGGCCCAGCACGCACGTGTTCAGCGCCTTCATGGCGCCATCCTGCATCACGTCGAACTCGATGTCCTGGGTGGCGTCGCACTGCCAGCCCTGCACCGCCTGGCTGCCGGCGCCCCGCAGCAGGACGGTGCGCGGATGCCGGCCGCGCAGCGCGTAGGTCTCGCTGTCGTACTCGGCGTCGAGATAGCGCCGCGCGCTCGTCGCCTGCACGCCGTACATGGCCACCGGCCGCGGGAACTCGGCCTCGACGTAGGTCTCCAGTTGCCCCTCGTCCTGCAGCTTCAGGCGCGTGCCGGCCGGCATGGCAATGCCGCCCACCGTGGTCGTCGCCGCGAGGGTGACATTGCGGGCGGCCTCGGCGCGATCGCCTTCGCGCTCCACCTGCCAGATCACCGCCTGGACCCAGGCATAGAAGGCAAAGGGAACCGCCAGCACCACGAACAGCAGGCTGGAGGTCTTCCAGTACTTGCGCACCGTGCGGCGCGCGCCGCCACTGGCGACCAGCACCAGCGCCCAGCCAAGCAGGATAAGCCCCGCCAGGAAGCCCAGGGAAACGAAGATATAGAAGCCCGCGGAGGGCAGTGCTATCGGAATCATGGCAAGGATGATAAACGCCAAAGCGCCCGGCCGCGACGGCGCGCTCGACGGCGGCGCGAGCGGGCAACAAAAAACCGCCCGAAGGCGGTTTCTTGTTCAAGCCAGGCAGCGTATCAACGCTTGTCCATCGGGGGCACGTCGCGCGTGACCGAACCGGTGAACAGCTGGCGCGGACGGCCGATCTTGTAATCGGGATCCGACAGCATTTCGTTCCACTGGGCGATCCAGCCCACCGTGCGGGCCAGCGCGAAGATGGCCGTAAACAGCGAGGTCGGGATGCCGATGGCGCGCTGGACGATACCCGAGTAGAAGTCCACGTTCGGGTACAGCTTGCGCTGCACGAAGTAAGGATCCGACAGGGCGATGCGTTCCAGTTCCATGGCCAGCTTGAACAGCGGGTCGTTTTCCAGGCCCAGGGCCGAGAGCACTTCCTTGCACGTTTCCTGCATCAGCTTGGCGCGCGGGTCGTAGTTCTTGTAGACGCGGTGGCCAAAGCCCATCAGGCGCACGCCCGAGTTCTTGTCCTTGACCTTCTCCATGAACTCGCCGACCTTGGCGATGCCGCCGTTGGCTTGCAGCTCTTCCAGCATCTGCAGGCAAGCTTCGTTGGCGCCGCCGTGAGCCGGGCCCCACAGGCAAGCCACGCCGGCCGAAATGGCGGCGAACGGGTTGGTGCCCGACGAACCGCACAGGCGGACCGTGGAGGTCGAGGCGTTCTGCTCGTGGTCGGCGTGCAGGATGAAGATGCGGTCGAGCGCGCGCTCGACGACTTCGTTGACCTTGTAGTCTTCGCACGGCGTGGCGAACATCATGCGCAGGAAGTTGCCCGTGTAGGACAGGTCGTTCTGCGGGTAGATGAACGGTTGGCCTTGCGAGTACTTGTACGCCATCGCGACCAGCGTCGGCATCTTGGCGATCAGGCGGATGGCCGAGATGTGACGGTGTTGCGGGTTCGTGATGTCGGTCGAGTCGTGGTAGAACGCCGACAGCGCGCCCACCAGGCCCGTCAGGACGGCCATCGGGTGGGCGTCGCGACGGAAACCGCGCAGGAAGAAGTGCAGCTGTTCGTTGACCATCGTGTGATGGGTCACTTGCGAATCGAAGTCGGCCTTCTGTTCCTGGTTCGGCAGTTCGCCGTTCAGGATCAGGTAGCAGATGTCCATGAAGTCGCAATTGACGGCCAGTTGCTCGATCGGGTAGCCGCGGTACAGCAGCTCGCCCTTGTCGCCGTCGATGTAGGTGATGCCCGATTCGCAGGCGGCGGTCGACATGAAGCCGGGGTCAAACGTGAACATGCCCGTCTGGCCGTACAGCTTGCGGATGTCGATCACATCCGGACCGACCGTACCCTTGTAAACAGGGAACTCAATGGGTGCGCTGCCGTCCGAGAAGGACAGAGTGGCTTTTTTGTCAGACAGGTTCATGTTTTTTCCTCTCAATTAATCAGAGCGACCGCATCTGGCCGATGATGCCGCGGAGTCGGGGCGTGTCGAGTTCGCCCTCGAGTTCCTTGCGGGCCAGCAGCAGGTCGAGAAGATCGTTGTCTCCCAACTCGAAGAGCTGCGTCAATGCCGTCACGTCATCGTCGGTAAGCTCGGCTTCGTGGGCGTCGAGATACCGGGTGATGATCAAGTCGTTTTCGAGCAGGCCCCGGCGCGCCCGCCAACGCAGACGCGCCCGTTCCAGTTCAGTAAGCCTGCTCATCATTACACCTTAAATACACCAAACTACTAGACCGTCCGACGGACCATCAGTTCCTTGATCTTGCCAATGGCCTTGGTCGGGTTCAGCCCCTTGGGACAGACGTCGACGCAGTTCATGATGGTATGGCAACGGAACAGGCGGTACGGGTCTTCCAGGTTGTCCAGACGCTCGCCGGTGGCTTCGTCGCGGCTGTCGGCGATGAAGCGGTAGGCTTGCAGCAGGCCGGCGGGGCCGACGAACTTGTCCGGATTCCACCAGAAGGACGGGCAGGAAGTGGAACAGCACGCGCACAGGATGCACTCGTACAGGCCGTCCAGCTCTTCGCGCGCCTCGGGCGACTGCAGGCGCTCTTTCTCGGGTGGCGGCGTGTCGTTGATGAGGTACGGGCGGATCGAGTGGTACTGGTTGAAGAAGTGCGTCATGTCCACGATCAGGTCGCGGATCACGGGCAGGCCCGGCAGCGGGCGCAGCACGATCGGTTCCTTCAGCTCGCGCAGGTTCGTCGTGCAGGCCAGGCCGTTCTTGCCGTTGATGTTCATGGCGTCCGAACCGCACACGCCTTCACGGCACGAGCGGCGCAGGGCCAGGCTGTCATCGACGTCGTTCTTGATGCGCACCAGCGCATCAAGCAGCATCTTGTCGGTGGGCTGGAGTTCGACTTCCAGCTTCTGCATGTACGGGCGCTCGTCCTTGTCCGGATCGTAGCGGTAGATTTCGAACTTGACGATTCTCTTGGTGCTCATAGTAGGCTCTATCCGGACTTAGAAGGTACGCGCCTTGGGCGGGAAGGACTCGACCGTCAGCGGCTTCATCTGCACAGGCTTGTAATCCAGGCGGCTGCCTTCGGAGTACCACAGGGTGTGCTTGAGCCAGTTCTCGTCGTCGCGGGTCGGGTGGTCGTCCAGCGCATGGGCGCCGCGGCTTTCGGTGCGGTTGGCGGCCGACTTGATCGTGGCGCGGGCCACTTCGGTCATGTTGGCCAGTTCCAGCGCCTCGACGCGCGCGGTGTTGAACACCTTGGACTTGTCCTTGAAGTAGATGTTGTCGGCTTGCTTGGCCAGGTCTTCGATCTGGGTCACACCTTCGTTCAGCAGCTCCAGCGTGCGGAACACGCCGCAGTGGCGCTGCATCGAGAAGCGGATGGCGTTGCCGATGTCCTGGGTCTTCTCGCCCGAGGTGCGCGATTCCAGCTTGTTGACGCGATCCAGCGAGAATTCGACGGCCTGCTGCGGCACGGGCTGGTGCGCGTGCTGGCGTTCCGGATGCGAATTGACGATGTGGTTGCCGGTGGCGCGGCCGAACACGATCAGGTCCAGCAGCGAGTTGGTGCCCAGGCGGTTGGCGCCGTGCACCGACACCGCGGCGCATTCGCCGATGGCGTACAGGCCGTTGACGATCTTGTTCTCGCCGTTTTCGCGCGTCAGCACCTGGCCGTGGTAGTTGGCCGGGATGCCGCCCATCTGGTAGTGGATGGTCGGAACGACGGGGATCGGTTCCTTGATCGGGTCGACGTTGCCGAACTTGATGGCGATTTCGCGGATCGAGGGCAGGCGCTTGTTGATGACGTCGGCGCCGAGGTGATCGAGCTTGAGCACCACGTAGCTGCCGTCCGGACCGCAACCGCGGCCTTCCTTGATTTCCTGGTCCATCGAGCGCGACACGAAGTCACGCGGGGCCAGATCCTTCAGCGTGGGCGCGTAGCGCTCCATGAAGCGTTCGCCATCCTTGTTCAGCAGGATGCCGCCTTCGCCGCGCACGCCTTCGGTGATCAGCACGCCGGCGCCGGCCACGCCGGTCGGGTGGAATTGCCAGAATTCCATGTCCTGCAGCGGGATGCCCGCGCGGGCGGCCATGCCCAGGCCGTCACCGGTGTTGATGAAGGCGTTGGTGGAAGCGGCCCAGATACGGCCGGCGCCGCCGGTGGCCAGCACCGTGGTCTTGGCTTCCAGGATGTAGATCTCGCCGGTTTCCATTTCGAGGGCGGTCACGCCCACGACGTCGCCAGCTTCGTTGCGCAGCAGGTCCAGCGCCATCCATTCGACGAAGAACTGGGTGCGGGCGGCAACGTTGCGCTGGTACAGGGTGTGCAGCAGCGCGTGACCGGTGCGGTCGGCAGCGGCACAGGCGCGCTGGACCGGCTTTTCACCGAAGTTGGCGGTGTGGCCGCCGAACGGACGCTGGTAGATGGTGCCATCGGGGTTGCGGTCGAACGGCATGCCGAAGTGCTCGAGCTCGTACACGGCGTTCGGGGCTTCGCGGCACATGAATTCGATGGCGTCCTGGTCGCCCAGCCAGTCCGAACCCTTGACGGTGTCGTACATGTGCCAGTACCAGTTGTCTTCGCTCATGTTGCCCAGCGAGGCGCTCACGCCGCCTTGCGCGGCCACGGTGTGCGAACGCGTGGGGAACACCTTGGACAGCACTGCAACGGACAGGCCCGCTTGGGACAGTTGCAGCGAACAACGCATGCCGGCTCCGCCGGCGCCAACGACCACCACATCAAACTGGCGGCGCGGCAAGGATTTCAGGACAGAGACCACGGCTTAGATGCTCCAGAGGATTTGCGCGAAGTAAACGACCGTACCGATCAACCAGAGGATCGTCAGCACTTGCAGCAGCAGGCGCAGGCCCACCGGCTTGACGTAGTCCATCCAGATGTCGCGCACGCCAATCCAGGCATGCCAGGCCAACGCAAAGAAGGCAAGGGAGGCCAGGATCTGGCCAACCGGAATGAAGCCCACGTAGAAATTGAACAGCTTGACCCAGTGTTCGTACGTGAAGGCGGGCATCGTCAGGATGCCGATGAGCAGCACCAGCGTGTACACGGCCATGATGACGGCGGTGATGCGCTGGATGATGAAGTCCATGACGCCGTAATGGGCGCCGACGACCAGGCGCTTGGGTCCGTAGTTTTTAGCGGCGGCCATTTACAGCACTCCGAACAGTTTGAGACCGAACACCAGCGTCAGCGCCAGGCTGACACCGAAGACCACGCCGGCGCTTTTCTTGGCCGACAGCTTGTCGATACCCAGGTGCAGGTCCAGCAGCAGGTAGCGGATGCCAGCACAGAAGTGGTGCAGGTAGCCCCAGATCAGGACCAGGAAGACAAGCTTGACGATCGGGTTGGCCGCGATGGAAGCGATCCATGCGAACGACTGCGGCGCGGCCACGCTCGCTGCGAACAGCGGAACGATGACCAAGGGCAAACAGAGGAACAGCAATATGCCGCTGATGCGGTGCAGGATGGACAGCTTGCCGGCCAGGGGCAGGCGATAGGAGAACGCAACTTGGGCAAGCCCAATATTGCGAAACTGCGGACGTGGCTTGGCAGCGGTGTCGGACATGACGGCCTCGGTGTTTCGGAACTAGGGAATCGTGACGGCGCTAATGCCGTGGCCCTTGCGGGCAAACACGGTATTTTCGCCCAGAGATCGGGTTGGTATCAAATCGTAGATAAAAAGCTCATCAATTCAGACTATTGCGGTAGTGGTAGCGATCGGTCAAGTACAAGCCCCGCCGAATTTCCATGGGGCGGTCACCATACGTGTACGACACGCGATCCACCTGCAACAACGGCGCGCCGGCGGCAACATTAAGCAGCGTACAGACTTCGGCCGGCGCCGCCACGGCGCGCAGCTTTTCGTCCGCGCGCACCATGCTCACGCCGAACTCGGATTCAAACAGGCCATAGAGCGGCGCCTTGTTGGCGGTCAGCAGCTCCTGGGTGAGGCCGCGGAAGATCGATCCGGGCAGCCAGATGTCGTCCAGCACGGTGGGCACCTGCCCCATGCACAGCAGCCGGCGGATCGAGATCACGGTTTCGCCGGCGCGCAGGTCGAGCGCGCGCGCGATCTCGGCCGGCGCGCGCAGGCGGCGGCACTCGAGGATGCGGCTTTCCGCCCGCACGGCCTCGCCCTCTTCATCGGGGGCCAGGCGCAGGAAACGGTAGCGCACGCGGGCTTCATGGTGGGTGGCGACGAAGGTGCCCTTGCCCTGGCGACGCAGCAGCAAGTGTTCGGCGGCCAGCTCATCGACCGCCTTGCGCACCGTGCCCTGGCTCACCTGGAAACGGGCGGCCAGATCGATTTCGCTGGGGATGAGTTCGCCGGGCTTCCATTCGCCGCGGTCCAGGCTCTGCACGAGCAGGTCCTTGATCTGGCGGTACAGCGGACTGAAAGCGGCCCCCTCGCCCGTCGGACGGGCGGCGCGTGTGCGTAGGGGAGTTTCGGGCCGGGGGTCTGCCATGGATCGTCTTGGAAGTGTCATGTTCATCCGGAGAATGGAAAGGCAGCGCAAACGATGCGGTTTCCATTCGCATGCGCTGCTGCGTTGCCGGTGTTCTGGCCTGATACAGGCGCGCAGCCGGCGGTGCTGCGGCGCATTCGAACAAACGCTCTATTGTGGCATATCGGGGGTGGCGCTGTCCAACGTCTTATGTCTTATATAAGATATAAGATCAATTGACGCACCCGTAAATTAGTTCTAGGATTTCTGTCTGTCCGGCAACCTGTCCGCCCCTCGCGCGCGGACGGTCTTCGCCGCTCAACGGATTACACTGATTGGTGAGATTTTTTTCTCGCCACACCATTACGGAGAACGTCCATGTCTAAGCCTGCCTTGCGTGTCGCCGTCACCGGCGCCGCCGGCCAAATCGGTTACGCCCTGCTGTTCCGCATCGCCTCCGGCGAAATGCTGGGCAAAGATCAGCCCGTCATTCTGCAACTGCTCGAAATCCCCGACGAGAAAGCGCAAAAGGCCCTGAAGGGCGTCATCATGGAACTGGATGACTGCGCCTTCCCGCTGCTGCAGGAAGTCACCGCCCACAGCGATCCGCGCACGGCGTTCAAGGACGCGGACGTGGCCCTGCTGGTCGGCGCCCGCCCGCGCGGCCCCGGCATGGAACGCAAGGACCTGCTGTCGGTCAACGCCCAGATCTTCACGGCGCAGGGCAAGGCCCTGAACGACGTCGCCAGCCGCAACGTCAAGGTCCTGGTGGTCGGCAACCCGGCCAACACCAACGCCTACATCGCCATGAAGTCGGCGCCGGACCTGCCGGCCAAGAACTTCACCGCCATGCTGCGCCTGGACCACAACCGCGCCCTGTCGCAACTGGCCGCCAAGTCGGGCAAGGCCGTGGCCGACATCGAGAAGCTGGTCGTGTGGGGCAACCACTCGCCCACCATGTACCCCGACTTCCGCTTCGCCACCGTCGGCGGCGAATCGCTGTCCAAGCTGATCAACGACGACGCCTGGAACCGCGACACGTTCATCCCCACCGTGGGCAAGCGCGGCGCCGCCATCATCGAGGCCCGTGGCCTGTCGTCGGCCGCCTCGGCCGCCAACGCCGCCATCGACCACGTGCGTGACTGGGTCCTGGGCAGCAACGGCAAGTGGGTCACCATGGGCATCCCGTCGGATGGCTCCTACGGCATCCCCGAAGGCATCATCTACGGCGTGCCGGTCACGACCGAAAACGGCGAATACAAGCGCGTCGAAGGCCTGGAAATCGACGCCTTCTCGCGTGAGCGCCTGGACTTCACGCTGAAAGAGCTCCTCGAAGAGCGCGACGGCGTCAAGGACCTGCTGAAGTAAGCAGTCATCAAGCAGAATTGGGCCCGTTGACGCGGGCCCAATTCGCAAGCGGACGGCGCATCGACAGAGGCGCCATCCGCGGAACGCAAACCTGTCTCTTTGCGCCCGCGCAATGAATTGTCGCGAAGGGGACAGATTTACGTTCCGCGACCGCGGTAAGGTCGTGGCCAGGCGCCGGAACCCGATCCGGCACGGCCACACTCGCCGCGGGCCCGCAGACCCAGCCATCCCAGCCGGGGCAACGTCACGACACCCGGCCCTCTATAACGGAGACCCCTCATGTCCAGACCCGAATCCGCCGGCGCCCAGTTCCGCCGCGCGCTCGCCGAAGAAAGCCCGCTGCAGATCATCGGCGCCATCAACGCCAACCACGCCCTGCTGGCCAAGCGCGCCGGCTACCGCGCCATCTATCTCTCGGGCGGCGGCGTGGCGGCGGGTTCGCTGGGCCTGCCCGACCTGGGCATCAACACCATGGACGACGTGCTGACGGACGTGCGCCGCATCACCGACGTCTGCGACGTGCCGCTGCTGGTCGACATCGACACCGGCTTCGGTCCGTCGGCGTTCAACATCGCCCGCACCGTCAAGAGCCTGATCAAGTTCGGCGCCGCCGCCTGCCACATCGAGGACCAGGTCGGCGCCAAGCGCTGCGGCCACCGTCCGGGCAAGGAAATCGTCAGCACCGAGGAAATGGCCGACCGCGTCAAGGCCGCGGCCGACGCCCGCACCGACAGCGACTTCTACCTGATCGCGCGCACCGACGCCATCGCCTCGCACGGGGTGGACGCCGCCATCGAGCGCGCCCTGGCCTGCGTCGAAGCCGGCGCCGACGCCATCTTCGCCGAAGCCGCCTACGACCTGCCGACCTACGACCGCTTCGTCAAGGCCGTCAACGTGCCGGTGCTGGCCAACATCACCGAATTCGGCAAGACGCCGCTGTTCTCGGTGGAAGAGCTCAAGAGCGTGGGCGTGGGCATGGTGCTCTACCCGCTGTCGGCCTTCCGCGCCATGAACAAGGCCGCCGAGGCCGTCTACACCGCGATCCGCCGCGACGGCCACCAGAAGAACGTGGTCGACCTGATGCAGACGCGCGAGGAACTGTACGACCGCATCGGCTACCACGAATTCGAATCGCGCCTGGACGCCCTGTTCCAGAAGGGCAAGGCCTGAGCGCTTGCCACCGTATCCGGCGCCACGGCGAACCCGCGGCGCCACGCTTCCCCCATTGCATTGCATCGACCACCGCGAAAGGAAAGGAGTAGAGACATGAGCACGGCTCCCAAGAAGCAAGCAGCCAAGACGGACGCCACCCCGGATGCCAAGCCCGAAGAAAAGGCCGGCTTCAAGCCCAAGAAATCGGTCGCGCTGTCCGGCGTGGTCGCCGGCAACACCGCGCTGTGTACGGTCGGCCGCAGCGGCAATGACCTGCACTACCGCGGCTACGACATCCTGGACATCGCCCATACCAGCGAGTTCGAGGAAATCGCCCACCTGCTGGTGCACGGCAAGCTGCCCAACAAGGCCGAACTGAAGGCCTACAAGGAAAAGCTGCGCTCGCTGCGCGGCCTGCCGGTGCAACTGCAGGACGCGCTCGAAGCGCTGCCCGCCGCCAGCCACCCGATGGACGTGATGCGCACGGCCGTCTCGGTGCTCGGCTGCGTGCTGCCCGAGAAGGACGACCACAACCTGCCCGGCGCGCGCGACATCGCCGACCGCCTGATGGCCAACCTGGGCTCGGCCCTGCTCTACTGGTACCACTACAGCCACAACGGCCGCGTGATCGACGTGCAGACCGACGATGACAGCATCGGCGGCCACTTCCTGCACCTGCTGCATGGCGAGAAGCCCAGCGACGAGTGGGTCAAGGCGATGCACATCTCGCTGAACCTGTACGCCGAGCACGAGTTCAACGCCTCGACCTTCACCGCCCGCGTCATCGCCGGCACCGGGTCGGACATGTTCTCGGCCATCACCGGCGCCATCGGCGCGCTGCGCGGCCCCAAGCATGGCGGCGCCAACGAGGTCGCCTTCGACGTGCAGAAGCGCTACGAGACGCCCGACGAAGCCGAGGCCGACATCCGCCGCCGCGTCGAGGCCAAGGAAGTCATCATCGGCTTCGGCCACCCGGTCTACACCGTGTCCGACCCGCGCAACAAGGTCATCAAGGAAGTGGCCAAGAAGCTGTCCAAGAAGGCCGGCAGCACCAAGATGTTCGACATCGCCGAACGCCTTGAGACGGTCATGTGGGACATCAAGAAGATGTTCCCCAACCTGGACTGGTTCTCGGCCGTCAGCTACCACATGATGGGCGTGCCCACCGCCATGTTCACTCCGCTGTTCGTGATCGCGCGCACGGCGGGCTGGTCGGCCCACATCATCGAGCAGCGCGTCGACAACAAGATCATCCGCCCGACCGCCAACTACGTCGGTCCGGAAGATCAGAAGTTCGTGCCGATCGACAAGCGCAAGTAAGACGACGACATGGGCCTGCCGACGCCATTCCCCGCGCCGCGCGGGCCCAGTGCCGCCTGTAAACACTCAGGAGAGGTACCCAATGTCTGCCCCGATCTCCAACGTCCGTCCCGAGCCCGACCAGGTCCTGGTCGATATCGCCGACTACGTACTGAACTATGAAATCCAGAGCGGCCTGGCCTACGAGACCGCTCGCAACTGCCTGATCGACACCCTCGGCTGCGGCCTGGAAGCGCTGGAATATCCGGCGTGCCGCAAGCTGCTGGGCCCCGTCGTCCCCGGCACCGTCGTCCCGCACGGCGCCAAGGTGCCCGGCACCCAATTCCAGCTGGACCCCGTGCAGGCCGCGTTCAACATCGGCGCGATGATCCGCTGGCTCGATTTCAACGACACCTGGCTGGCCGCCGAATGGGGCCACCCGTCCGACAACCTGGGCGGCATCCTCGCCACCGCCGACTGGCTGTCGCGCACCGCCGTCGCCGCCGGCAAGCCGCCGCTGACCATGCGCGCCGTGCTGACCGGCATGATCAAGGCGCACGAGATCCAGGGCTGCATCGCGCTGGAAAACTCCTTCAACAAGGTCGGCCTGGACCACGTGGTGCTGGTCAAGGTGGCATCCACCGCCGTGGTGGCGCAGATGCTGGGCCTCACCCGCGACGAAGTCATCAACGCCGTCTCGCTGGCCTGGGTCGACGGCCAGAGCCTGCGCACCTATCGCCACGCCCCCAACACCGGCAGCCGCAAGAGCTGGGCCGCCGGCGACGCCACCAGCCGCGCCGTGCGCCTGGCGCTGATCGCCCGCACCGGCGAGATGGGCTACCCCTCGGTGCTGTCGGCCAAGACCTGGGGCTTCTACGACGTGCTGTTCAAGGGCCAGCCGTTCAGGTTCCAGCGCCCCTACGGCAGCTACGTCATGGAAAACGTGCTGTTCAAGATCTCGTTCCCGGCCGAGTTCCACTCGCAGACCGCGGTCGAGTGCGCCATGCAGCTCCATGACCGCCTCAAGTCCCTGGGCAAGTCCACCGACGACATCGCCAGCATCACCATCCGCACCCACGAGGCGTGCATCCGCATCATCGACAAGAAGGGCCCGCTGAACAACCCCGCCGACCGCGACCACTGCATCCAGTACATGGTCGCCGTCCCGCTCCTGTTCGGCCGCCTCACCGCCGCCGACTACGAGGACGACGTCGCCGCCGACCCGCGCATCGACGCCCTGCGCGACAAGATCACCTGCGTCGAGGACCCGGCCTACACCCGCGACTACCACGACCCCGACAAGCGCTCCATCGCCAACGCCCTCACCGTCAGGTTCACCGATGGCACCCAGCTCGACGAGGTCGTCTGCGAATACCCCATCGGCCACAAGCGCCGCCGCGCCGACGGCATCCCCCTGCTCGAAGCCAAGTTCCGCACCAACCTCGCCCGCATCTTCCCCGCCCGCCAACAGTCCCGCATCCTGGAAGCCTCGCTGGACCAGAAAAAGCTGGAAACGATGCCGGTCCACGAGTACATCGACTTGTATGTGATCTGAGGCGACGAACTACTCACGGCCCCGTGACGGCAAAACCGTCCGGGGCCGCTTTTCTCCCTCCCCCGCAACTGCGAGCCAAGCAAGCACCTCCCCACCACCGCGCAGCGAACACCCTCCCGACGCAAACCACCACGTACGTCAAGACCGGCCGCCCGCGCGGCCGGTCTTGACGGGCCCCGCAAACCTCTCCAGAACCCCACCGCTCTGGCAGCGCACCATTTCTCGAACCCCGTAGCCCGTCGCGGCGGCGGATTTGGGGGCGGGCAACCTCGATGCGCCCGAGGGAATCCGTAGGGAAGGCCGAAGGCCTGGACGAGGATGACGCAGGGGCAGTCCGGAGCGAACGCTCCGGACCGCAATCGTGGGCGCCCGCCCCCAAAACCGCCGCCGCGACGGGCGACCTACGAAGAACCCCCAGCCCCCCAGCAATTACAATCCCCCTTCCCCAAGAAACCAAAGACCGGACCCCAACCATGGCCATGCTCTGGGTAAAAACCTTCCACATCGTCTTCATCGCCTCCTGGTTCGCCGGCCTGTTCTACCTGCCCCGCATCTTCGTGAACCTGGCCCAGCAATCGGATTCGGCCGTGCAGGTCACCCTGCTCGGCATGGCGCGCCGCCTCTACCGCTTCACCACCATCCTGGCGGTCGTCGCCGTGGCGCTGGGCATGTGGCTGTACCTGGGCTACGGCATCGGCGTCGGCCCCGGCAACGGCTGGATGCACGCCAAGCTCTTTTTCGTCCTGCTCGTCATCGGCTACCATCACGCCTGTGGCGTCATGCTGCGAAAATTCGAACAGGGCAAGAACACCCGTTCGCACAAGTTCTATCGCTGGTTCAACGAAGTTCCCGTCTTGCTGCTCTTGGTGGTGGTGGCGCTGGTCGTCGTCAAACCCTTCTGATTCCCCCTACCTTTGCACATTCGCCAGGATTCGTATGTCCGCTGATGACCAGGACCGCCCGCGCAAGACGCTGACGATCAAGAAGACCGCGCGCGACGCGCATGCCGAAGCCGCGCCCAAGCGCGTGCGCACCGGCGCCCGTGCCCGCCTGGTCGCCCAGAACGAGCGCGCCAAGGACAACGTCGAGCGCCAGAAGGACCCCGAGGGCTACCAGCAGCGCCAGGCCGCCGCCCGCGCCGCGCGCCGGCCGGACGACCGTGAACGCGGCGATGGCCCGCGCCGTGGCGATGGCCCCCGCGGCGACAATCCGCGCCGCGGCGACGGTCCCCGCAGCGACAGTCAGCGCCGTGGCGACGGCCCCCGCAGTGACAGCCCGCGTCGTGGCGATAGCCCGAGATCGAAGAGCGTCGTGTAGGGAAAGAGTGTAGGCTATAGTGTAGATCT
>ERZ1739169.169-NODE-169-length-17347-cov-13.372484_pt1 | contig 17347 bp, 16 predicted proteins | sample MGYA00581756_ERZ1739169 | MGnify/ENA primary metagenome ERZ1739169 (study PRJEB40789, sample SAMEA7425667) | Salamandra salamandra | biome: salamander skin | place: Germany | collected 2020-03 | study: cvxcv | reverse complement strand
CCAGGTTGGACAGCAGCCGTCGAAATCAATAAAGACCCAGTGAGCGCAAGCGGTCGCGGGGGGGGGATCATCCGACAATCGGAGCCGAAGCCGATCCCCCCGGAGATGGCATTCAGGCGGTCAGGAAGCGCACGACTTCGGCCCAATCATTGGTCGACAGGGCGACATCGTCGAAGTCGCCCTCTTCCTCGTCGTAGCGCGAAACACAGAAGCGCTGGCTTCTGCCGGATTCGCGGTCGGCATAGTTGGCGTAGTCGACATACACCTTCAAGCCACGTTCCCGGTTCTCGAATGACGGCGCGGCATCGATGTAGCTCGACGCATCGACGTACCCTTCGGGCAGGGGCGGCAGGGTTGTGATGTCGAAGTCGGGAAATTCGCGGCGCAGTCGGTCAAGGTTCATAAGGCAGGCATGTGGAGGCTGAAGACCTGCCATTTTACGTTGCTCCGCGCCAGTCGCCACGATGCCTCCCGAAACAGCGTCAGGCCAGCAGCGGCGCCTGCCGCGAGGCCATGCGCCGGATGCTCTGCGGGGGATGCCCCAGCACGCGAATGAATGCCCTGCGCATTCTTTCGGGATCGGTGAAGCCGATTCTGTGAGCGATGATCTCGATCGGCTCCGCGCCGCGCTCAACGCGTTGCCTGGCCACCTCGACGCGCAGGCGTTCGACGGCCTTGGCCGGCGTCTCCCCCGTTTCGGCCAGAAATGCGCGTCCGAACTGCCGCGGACTCAAGCAGGCGACGGAGGCCAGAAGCTCGGTCGACAATGATTCATGCAGGTGTTCGCGAATATAAGTCAGCACCGTGCGAATTCTGTCCGACTCGGGTTCCATATCGGCAATGGCCGAGAATTGGGATTGCCCGCCGGGCCGGCGATGGTAGACGACCAGCATCTGGGCAACGGCGTGAGACAGGCCCGCGCCATGATCCTCTTCGATCATGGCCAACGCCATGTCGATGCCGGTGGTGACACCCGCCGACGTCCAGATGCCGCCCTCTCGGGTGAAGATCCGATCGCCATCCACCTTCACTCGGGGGTACTCGCGTTGCAGGCGCGCGGCGTATTTCCAGTGCGTCGTCGCGCACAGGCCGTCAAGAAGGCCGCTTGCCGCCAATATGAAGGCGCCCGTGCAGACGCTTGCGATGCGGCGGGCGCCTTTGGCGACGACGTGATTCAGATAGTCGCAGGTTTCCGGCAATGCCGCGTCGGGGTAGGCGCCAAGGCCGGCGCCCGCCACGATCACGGTGTCGCAGGCGGAAAACCCAGCCCTTTGCGTGGTGACTTCCAGGCCTGCCGAGCTTCGAACGGGCCCTCCAGCCAGCGATATGACCTGGTATCGGTAGGAATCGTCGCCCAGCAGCCCGCCGGCTACCTCGAACGCCGCCAGTGGCCCCGTCAAGTCCTGGATCTGGAAATCGTGGAATACGAGGAAAGCAATGTCCCGCCGCGTGCGGCTCGCGCTGGATGAGATTGGGTTCATGACACTCTTGCACCACGTTCGGAAGTCGGTTCCACCGCATCCTGGCCGTGGCCGGCGCGTGGCCCGGGATTGATGTTACCCAGCCCGCGCGGTGGCCAGTAAGACATATATCCCTCAAAAAAAGACATGTGGCGCGGCGCGCAGGCAAGCCGGATGGCATTGCCCATGCATCGATGCATGCTGGCGTTCCTCCAGACCCGTCGTGGCGAAAAAGGAGGGAACTAAGTCCTTTTGGCATCGGCGCGCCAGCGGGAGAATCCTCACACGTTGAAGGCCCGGAAGACGCCAGGCGCCCATCGCCGGGCGCCTCCCCACCGCTGCGCGGAGCGTTCCGGGTCAACGACAACGCCCATGCCGGCGGCGGGCCGTTTGATGACGGCCGGCGCCAGCACGCATGGCGCATCCGAGTTCTCTTACAGAGCGACATCCAACATGAACCATAGAAAGTCCTACCTTGCGCGGAGAGCGGCCGCATGACCCATCCACGCCTTTCCTCCCGCACGGGTAAAAAGCCGGTCTTCCCGCGCACGGCTTTGCTGGCCGCGGGACTCGCCACGGCGACGGCCTGCGCCTTGTTTCTTCTGCCCCCCAAAAAGTCGTTGGCAGTCAGCGCGGTCGCGCTTCCCACGGTCTCCGTCGCATTGCCGGTACAGCGCACCGTCATCGAATGGGACGACTATGTCGGCCGTTTCGAGGCCAGTCGCCGGGTGGAAGTCCGGCCCCGGGTGTCTGGCCAGATCGTGGGGGTGCATTTCAAGGACGGCGAAATCGTCCAGCAGGGCCAATTGCTCTTTTCCATCGACCCGCGCCCCTACAAGGCGGCCTGCGCGGAAGCGCAGGCCGGCCTCGCCAGCGCGACCAGCGAACTCGAGCTCGCGCGCGCCGACCTCGCTCGAGCGCAGCGGCTGGTGGGCGACAGCGCGATTTCAAAGAGCGACATCGATCAGTTGCAGGCGCGGGTGCGGGCCGGCACGGCAGACGTTGCCGGCGCGCAAGCTCGCGTTGCGCTGAAGTCGCTCGAGCTGGAATTCACGGAGGTGCACTCGCCGATAACGGGCAGGGTTTCCGACCGCCGTGTCGACCCCGGCAACCTGGTCATGAGTGGAGAAGCGGGAAACGGCACCCGCCTGACCACCATCAATGCGCTGGACCCGATCTATTTCACATTCGACGCATCCGAAGCCTTGTACCTGAAAGCCATGCGTGCCGGGGAACCGAGCGCGGCGCAAACCCAGGTCGAGGTGCGGCTTCAGGATGAACCCGACTACACCTGGCGCGGAAAGCTCGACTTCACGGATAACGGGATCGACCCTCGCTCGGGGACCATACGAATGCGCGCCGTGGTCGCGAATCCGAAATTGTTCCTGACGCCGGGGTTGTTCGGAAACATGAGGCTGGCAAGCGGATCCGGCGCGCCTGCCTTGCTGATTCCCGACTCCGCGGTCCAGATCGATCAGACGCGCAAGACGGTTCTCACCGTTTCCGCCGAGGACACGGTACTTGTCAGGACCGTCGAACTCGGCCCGCTCGTCGACGGGCTCCGGATCGTGCGTGCCGGCCTGGCCGCCAACGACAGAGTGATCGTCGGCGGACTGCAACACGCCATTCCGGGCGCGAAGGTGCAGACGAAACCGGAACCATCGGCGTTCGCGTCGTAACGAGGCCCCGGCGGCTGCCATAAAGGAAAAAATCTCATGCGCCTGTCGCGCTTCTTCATTACGCGCCCGATATTCGCCGCGGTGCTGGCGATCGTCATCACGATTGTGGGTGCGATCTCCTATTTCGCGCTTCCCGTTGCGCAATACCCGGACATCATTCCGCCCACCGTCGTCGTTTCCGCCACCTACCCCGGCGCTTCGGCGGAAACCGTCGCGGAAACCGTTGCCGCGCCCATCGAGCAGGAAATCAATGGCGTGGAGAACATGCTTTACCAGTCCAGCCAGTCCACGGCGGACGGAAAGGTGGCCATATCGATTACGTTCAAGGTCGGGACCGATCTCGACGCCGCCCAGATGCTCGTGCAGAACCGGGTTGCGGCGGCCGTGCCGCGCCTGCCGCAAGAGGTGCAGCGGCTGGGAGTCACCACCCGCAAGACCTCGCCAAGCGCCCTGATGGCGATCAACCTGGTCTCTCCGGATGGCTCGCTGGATCAAGCCTATCTGTCGAACTACGCGCTCACCCAGCTGCGCGACAAGCTGAGCCGCATCGACGGTGTCGGCGAGGCCCGGATTTTCGGTAGCCGCGAAGTGGCCATGCGGGTCTGGATCGATCCGCGGCGCGCCGCCGCGCTTGAGCTGACGGCCGGGGAGATTGTCGCCGCCATGCGCGCCCAGAACGTGCAGGTCGCCTCCGGGGCGCTGGGCCAGCCGCCCAACCCGGGCGCCCAGGCCTTCCAGCTGAACGTCCGAACGCAGGGGAGGCTGAGCGAGCCGGAGCAGTTCGCCGACATTGTGATCCGCACGGATTCCGCTGGCCGCCAGACGCGCGTTCGCGACGTCGCGCGCGTCGAACTGGGCGCCGACGACTACGGAACCAATTCCTATCTTTCGGGCAAGCCATCGGTCATGATCGCCATTTTCCAGCGGCCTGGGACGAACGCGCTTGAGACCGGCATCACGCTCGAACGCGAGATGAAAGCGGCGGCAAAGGCGTTTCCACCCGGTCTTGAGTACCGGATCATGTGGAACTCGACGCGCTTCATTGCGCAATCCACCGAAGCGGTCCGGGAGACGCTTTTCGAAGCCGCGGCCCTCGTTGTTCTGGTCATCTTCGTTTTCCTTCAGAACTGGCGCGCCGCAATCATCCCCGTCGTGGCGATTCCCATCTCGCTGGTGGGCACCTTCGCCTTGCTGGCCGTGTTTGGCTACAGCCTGAACAGTCTGTCGCTGTTCGGCCTGGTCCTGGCGATCGGCATCGTCGTGGACGACGCCATCGTCGTCGTGGAAAACGTGGAACGAAACCTGGCGCGGGGCCTGAGCCCGCTGGAAGCCGCTCGCGTCTCGATGGACGAAGTGTCGGCGGCCCTGGTGGCCATCGTGCTGGTGCTTTGCGCGGTATTCATTCCCACGTTCTTTCTGACCGGCCTTTCCGGGGCGTTCTACAAGCAGTTCGCGCTCACCATTTCCGGCGCCACCGTCATTTCCCTCGTCTTGTCGCTGACGCTGTCGCCTGCCTTGGCCGCGGTGCTGCTGCGGCCCCACAACAAGGAGAAAAGCCGGCATCCTCTCGTCCGGCGCCTGCAGCTTGCCGGCGACGGGTTCAATGAGCGATTCGACCGGTTCAGCGCCCGCTATGGCCGATTGACGCAGTGGCTGGTGGCGCGTCCGAAGCGCGTCCTGGTCAGCTATGGCGGACTCGTGCTGGCAACCATAGGCATATTCTGGGTCACGTCCACCGGTTTCATTCCCGCGCAGGACCAGAGCTATCTGATATCGATCACGCAACTGCCGCCGGGCGCCTCGCTGGCGCGCACCGATGCCGTCGTGCAGGAGGTATCCAGGCGGCTGCTGAAGATCGACGGGATTCGCGGCACGATCATGCTGCCCGGCTACGACGCCGCGTCGAATACGAATTCGCCGAACACCGCCACCGCCTTCATCCCGCTCAAGCCATTCGAAGAACGGTCCCGCCCCGCCAGCGCCATCCTGGATGAAGCCCGCAAGGCCGTCGCGGACATTGATCAGGCGCGGGTGCTCATCATTCCCCCTCCGCTGATCGACGGCATCGGCTCGGCGGGCGGCTACCGGATGATGGTGCAGGATCGTGGCGGCCACGGCTACAAGCCGCTCGGTTCGGCTGCCGATCAGCTCATGGCCAAGGCGAACGGCACCGAGGGGCTATCGCAGGTCTACTCGTTCTTCAACACAGCCACGCCCCGCATCTTCGCCGACATCGACCGGCGCAAGGCCGAGGCGCTGGGCGTCCCGCCGGATCGCGTCTTCGAAGCGCTGCAAGTCTATCTGGGATCGGCCTATGTGAATGACTTCAACCTGCTGGGACGCACGTTCCGGGTGATCGCGCAGGCCGAACAAGGCCAGCGCAACAGCGAATCCGACATCGCCAATCTGAAGACACGCTCCGACAGCGGGGCAATGGTGCCCATCGGCTCGGTGGCCACGTTCAAGAGCGAAACCGGGCCGTTCCGGGTGGTGCGCTACAACCTGTTCCCCGCGGTCGAGGTGGACGGAGACACCGCGCCGGGCTCTTCCACGGGCAGGTCGCTCGCCACGATGGAAAGGCTCGCCGGCGAGACGCTGCCCTCGGGATACGGCTACGAATGGACGGGCATCGCGTTCCAGCAGAAGATCGCGGGCAACACGGCAGGCCTCGTCTTCGCGCTGGCGGTGGTGTTCGTGTTCCTGGTGTTGGCCGCCCAATATGAAAGCCTCACCCTGCCCCTGGCCATCATCCTCATCGTCCCCATGTGCCTGCTTGCGGCCATGGTCGGCGTCAATCTGCGCGGGATGGACAACAACGTCCTGACGCAGATCGGTCTCGTGGTGCTGATCGCCCTTGCCGCCAAGAACGCGATCCTGGTGGTCGAGTTCGCGAAACAGGCGGAAGAGGAAGACGGCCTGAGCCCGGCCGCCGCGGCGGTGCGCGCCGCGCAGACCCGCTTGCGCCCGATCCTGATGACGAGCTTTGCCTTCATTCTTGGCGCCGTGCCCATGCTCGTGGCCTCGGGCGCGGGCGCCGAGCTGAGGCAGGCATTGGGCACCTCCGTTTTCTTTGGCATGGTCGGCGTCACCGTCTTCGGCCTGCTCTATACCCCCACGTTCTACGTCGTTTGCCGCACGCTCGGAGATCGGCTGTCCCGACGGGCGGGCGCCCGCTCGCTGGAACCGCGACACGACCAACCAGGAACCCTCACGTGACTCGATTGCACATCCTATCCATGTTGGTTGCACCGCTGCTCCTGAGCGCGTGCGCGGTCGGCCCGGACTACGAAAAGCCGCCGATCCCGGTTTCGGCGGCGGGGCCGTTCCTGTCCCGAAGCGATGCGACCGCGCCCGACGCCGTTCCCGTTTCCCCGGACTGGTGGAGGCTATACGAGGACCCGGTGCTGGACAGGCTGGTGCAGGATGCCCTGGCCTCGAACACCGACGTGCGCGTGGCGATCGCGCGGCTGGCCCGCGCGCGCGCCCAACTTCGCCAAACCTCCGCCGATCGGCTGCCGGGCACCGAACTTGGCGCAAGCGCGAACCGGCAGCGGCAATCCGCCATCCAGGCCGCGCCCGGCGTCGATCGCGAGAATACCGTTGTCGATGCGGGTCTATCCGTGGCGTATGAGGTCGACCTGTTCGGCCGCGTGAGACGGAACATCGAAGCGTCACGGGGCGATTACCAGGCGGCGCAGGCCGAGCTGGACGCCGTGCGGGTATCGACCGTGGCGGCGACGACCCGCGCCTACCTGGGCGCCGCCAGCGCCGCGCATCGCCTGGCCGTGGCAAGACAGATCGTGGAACTGCTGGACCGCTCGGTCAGCGTGACGACCAGCAGGGAGGACGCGGGCCTGACGACTTCCCTGGACACCGCGCGTATCGCGGCGCTTCGGGACCAGCGACGAGCTGACATCCCCAGGATCGTCGCCGAGCGCCAGGCCGAGCTGTTCCGGCTCTCGCTGCTGACCGGCCGATCGCCCAGGGACCTCCCGCCCGAAGCCGCCGCGCTCGCGGCGCCGCCCACGGTCCTGCAGCCCATCCCTGTCGGCAACGGCATGGCTCTGCTCGCCCGGCGTCCCGACGTGCGCGCCGCGGAGCGACGACTGGCGGCGGAAACGGCCCGGATCGGCGTGGCGACGGCAGCGCTTTACCCGCGCGTCTCCATCGGCGCGTCGGTCGGCTCCGCCGGGCTGGGCCTGAACGACTTCTTCGGCAGCGGCCCGCTACGCTGGCTGGCCGGTCCGCTCCTGTCCTGGTCGTTCCCGAACCAGGAAGCGATCCGCGCCCGTATCGATGGCGCCACCGCCGACGCCCAAGCCGCGCTGGCGGCGTTCGACGGGACGGTGATACAGGCCTTGAGCGAGACGGAAACCGCGCTCTCGAACTACGCCCGGAGCCTGGACCGGCGCGTGTCCCTGGCCGCGGCCCGGGACCAGGCGGAGAAGGTGGCGCGCATCGTCCGGGCGCAGGCGCGGGAGGGGCGCGCCGACAGCCTGGCCTTGCTGGACGCGGAGCGCACCTACGCCGACGCACAGGCGCAGCTTGCCGAGGGTGAAGCGCGGGTCGTAAATGCTCAGGTGGACCTGTTCAAGGCGCTCGGCGGGGGCTGGGAGTCTGTCAGCGCCGACCGTGTGGTTGCCAGGTAGCCCGCGGTCTTCCGGATGGGTTCGAGGCGGCTTGTTTCTGGACGGAGGGCGTAAGGCATGAAAACAGAACGCCGGGCCGCGAAACCCGCCGTGGCCCGCGCATCGGCCGATGCGCCCCGGGCGACCATACAGCTGAACGACATCGCCCTGTTCGTCGAGGTCGCGCGGCGGGGCAGCTTCAGCCTGTCCGCCGCCGCGCTCGGCGTGCCTCCCTCGACGCTGTCGCGGCGAGTGAGCGGACTGGAGCGCGATCTGGGGATGCCGCTGCTCAAGCGCAGCACCCGGAAAATCGGCTTGACCGAGGCCGGCGCGCTCTACTTCGAGCGTTGCCGGGACCTCATCGATGAAGCGCGCGTCGCGCATGAGCAGTTGCAGGCCGGCATCGCCTGTCCCGGCGGGCAACTGAGCGTGTCGCTGCCGGCCTCGCTGGCCCAGGTATTCATGCCGACGGTGATCGACGCCTTCCACCGCCGGTATCCGGACATCCATTGCCATTTCGAACTGGGCAATCAGCGCGTCGACCCGATCAGCAGCACTTGCGACATCGCGCTGCGCTTCGGCCCGCAGCCGAGTTCCAGCCTGATCGCCCACGTCATCAGCGCAATGACGCCGCGCCTGTATGCATCCGCTGCCTATCTCGACAGACACGGCGCGCCGCGGACGCCGGCCGACCTGGCCCGGCATCAATGCCTGGTCGGCGCGCCGACAGGCGAGTTCCAATGGGTATTGCGCTCAGACACGCGGGAAGAGAGGGTCCAGGTATCGGGCAAGGTGGCGGCCAGCGATTCCGGCATGATCCGATCCCTGGTCCGCGCGGGAGTCGGAGTCGGGCCGCTCTTGAAGTTCGAGGCCGGGGAAGCCAGCGGCGACAGGATTGTCCATGTCCTGGAGCGATGGTCACTGCCCCAGGTTCCCCTGGTCGCCCTGCTCCCCACGCGCCAGGCGCCGGCGAGAGTCAGGGCGTTTCTGGATTTCATTCGTCCCAATCTTCAGGAATGCTGAATTCCTCGAGCCGCATCGATGGACATGGCCACGCTGATCAGTACCACCGCCGCGATGGAAGCCGCGAACACCCGCCGCGCCCAGCGCGCATCATCGCTGGCCGAGAACCCCGCGAGCGCGGTTTTCAGCCAGTAGACGCCGCTCAGGAGAACCGTTGAGAGGTAGAGATTTCCCACGTATCCCAACGCAGGAAGCGCAAGCGCGGCCACGAGAAAGGCGGCGATGTACAGGACGATACGCCGCTTCGCATGATGTCGCCCCTTCACCAGGGGCAGGACGGGGATGGACGCCGCTTCGTAGTCCTTCCACCTGAACATGGCGATGGCATACGAATGAGGCATCTGCCATATCCCGAAGATCACGAAGAGCGCGACAGCCGCGGTGTCGAGGGTTCCACGCACCGAACAATAGCCCACCACGGGAGGGATCGCCCCCGATATGCTGCCGACCAGCGTGGCGTGGACCGATCTGCGCTTCAGGATAAGCGAGTACAGGCCGACATAGACAACGTATCCGATGAGCATCAGGAACAGCGGCGCAATTCGATGCGTCGCGGCATACAACAGCGAGAACCCGATGAGAGCCAGAATACAGGTGAAGGCGAGCGCCGACCTTATCGAAATGCTCCCGGTAGCCATCGGACGCGCATAGGTGCGTTCCATGAGCCGATCGATATCACGGTCAATCACGTTGTTGGCGGCGCAGCCGGAGCCGATCACGAGCGCTGCGCCGGATATCACCAGTGCAAGGTGACTTGCATCCACGACGCCCTGCGATGCGAGCAAGTAGCCTCCGGCGAGAGATATCAGATTACCGGCCACAATGCCTGGCTTGACCAATTCGAGATAGGTTCGATACATGAAATTGCGCCGCACCGATGTGGGCGCGAACAGGAAGCAGCCGAACAGGCTTGATGACAGGAATAACCGTGATCGCGCCGCTCGTGGGCTAACGCGTGGGCCTGTCGGATCTATGAATGGCCACGGCGATACGGTCGAATGCGACGCGAGGAATTATCTGGACCACGGAGTTTTCCTTCGCGCCGCAAGCTTTATAGCCTCTGTGCAACGGTGCACGAAAGTGAAGTTTCGGACACGGATCCCGCAGATCCCGACGTCACGAAAAACCGATGACCATGGCGCGGCCCGCGATCATGTCTTCGAACAGGGCCGTGATGCTCGGGGCGACGTCGCGCGTGTCCTCGAATTCCGGCTCGATGCCGTGCACGATGCGGCCCGAGTCGCGTTCTATCGCCAGGAATTCGTAGTCGCCGGCAACGCTCATGTAGATCGGCGTGTGCTGGCTCCAGAAGTCCAGGACCGCCTGCCGGCCGCCATCGTCCAGCGCCGCCTCCAGGCTGATATCGCGCAGGGCGTGCCAAGGAAAAGCGCTGTCCCCCGTGCCGTCATGGTCGGCCGCGCTCAGGAACCAGCGTGTCTGGGTCGCGTTGTGCAATTCGGTCAAGGTCGCCAGGAATGCGCCATAGCCGTGCGCGTCGCCCGGCGCGGCCGCGGCGGTCGGGTCGGGCGTCGTCCGCCGCACCGTCCAGCCGCGAGCGGCAAGATGATCCAGGAAGCGTTGTTGCAGCGATGTCATGTCGGTTTTCTCGGATCGGCTATCTGAATCGGGTATCCACGGGACCCTTGTAACGCCATCCGTCAATAAAGACGAACTTTATTCCCGCCACGGTTCGTCGGTTCCAATTAATAGTATTTCTTATTCGCATTCGCTACACTAGCGGCCATCTTGCAATCTCCCGACCCCCTTTCCCTCCCCGCGGTCGAGCAGCTTTATCGCCATCACCATGGCTGGCTGCAAGGCTGGCTCCATCGCAAGCTGGGCGACAGCGGCGACGCGGCCGATCTGGCGCACGACACGTTCGTGCGGCTGATGGCCGCGCGCCGGCCGCCCGTCTTGCGCGAGGAGCCGCGCGCGCTGATCACGCATATCGCCAAGGGGCTGCTGATCGACCATTGGCGCCGCCGCGCGGTGCAACAGGCCTATCTGGAAACGATCGCGCACCTGCCCGAGCCGCAGGTGCCGTCGCCGGAAGCCGGTCTCATGATCGTGCAGACGCTGGTGGCGATCGACGCCATGCTGCAACGCCTGCCGGCCGCGACGCGCGACATGTTCCTGCTGGCCCAGCTCGATGGGCTCACGCTGCGGGAGATTGCCGGGCGGACCGGCAAGCCCGTCATCACGGTACGGCGCCATCTGCACAAGGCCCTGATGGCCTGCATGAGCGCCGCCGCATGAACGAGGCGCTGCTCGAGGAAGCGGCCAGCTGGGTGATCCGGCTGCGCTACGAGCCCGCCGATGCGAACACGCGCCGGGCGTTCGAGCGCTGGCTGGCGCAGGGCGAGGCCCATGCGCAGGCCTGGGGCCGCGCCGAACAGGTGCTGGGCGCGTTCGACGGGCTGCCGGCGCGGATCGGGCATGACGTGCTGCGCGCCACCGGCAAGCGGCGGGGCCGCCGCGCCGTGCTGCGCGCGATGCTGGGGCTGGGCGTGGCGGCGCCGTCCGGCTGGCTGGCATGGCGTGAGGCGCCCGCCTGGCGCGCGGACCTGCGCACCGCTGCGGGCGAACAGCTGACCCGCAGCCTAGACGATGGCACGCGATTGGTCTTGAACAGCGGCAGCGCGGTCGACCTGCGCTACGGCGCCGCCGAGCGCCGCCTGGTGCTGGTGGCGGGCGAGGTGCTGGTGACCACCGGCCAGGAGACGCAGCGCGCCTACCGGCCATTCGTGGTGCAGACGCCGCAGGGCGAGGCGCAGGCCTTGGGCACGCGCTTCTCGGTGCGGTTGATCGACGATCGCACCGAGGTCATGGTATTCGAGCACGCGGTGCTGGCGCGGCCGGCGCATGGCGCGCCGGTGCGCATCGACGCCGGCCAGCGTGGCAGCTTCACGCGCGGCCAGGCCGGCGCGCTCGCGCCCGTGGACGACAGCGCGGCGCTCTGGGAGCAAGGCATGCTGGTCGTGCGCGACCAGCGCCTGGCCGATGTCGTGGCCGAGCTCGCGCGGCATCGTCCGGGCGTGCTGCGCTGCTCGCCCGAGGTCGCCGGGCTGCGCGTGTCGGGCGCGCTGTCGCTGCGCGATACCGATGCGGCCCTGCACGCCCTGGCCGACCGCCTGCCGATCGCGGTGCGGCGCCTGACGCGCTACTGGGTGTCGGTCGGTCCGGCGGACGCCTGATCGGCCGCCAAGGCAGGCCGCGCAGAAAAAATTCGTATCGAGGTGATCACTTTTTCGTTGTCGTGCGGAGTAGGAAGTGAGACCGCATCGAGGGGATGCGGGCGCTTCCGGCTTGACAATGAAAGGATGAAAGAGTGATGGCACGTGTACGCGCAGCGCGGGGCAAGCGATCCCGCAAGGCAATGATCTGGTCGGCGCTGTGGTGCACGGCCATGGCGAGCGCGACGGCGGGTGCGCAGTCCGCGGCGCAGGCCGGCGCGGCGCCGGCCTCGCAGATGCGAGCCGTGGCGATCGGCGCGGGCCCGCTCGATACGGTGCTGGCGCGCTACGCCGCCGCGGCGGGCGTACAGATCGTCTATGACCCCGCGTGGCTGGCGGGCCGCCAGAGTCCGGGCCTCTCGGGCGAGATGAGCGTGCAGCAGGGCTTTGACCGCCTGCTGGCGGGCACCGGCTATCGCGCCGCGCCCAGCGGGGCGGGCACCTATGCCTTGCAGGCCGCGTCGCCAGGCGGGGTCACGCAGCTGGAGGCCGTGACCGTCATGGGCGCGGCCGAGCGCGCCACCAGCGAGGGAACGGGTTCGTACGCCAGCCACGCGGTCACGCTCGGCAAGGGCGCGCAGACGCTCAGGGAGATCCCGCAGTCGGTGTCGGTCGTGACCCGCCAGCAGCTCGATGACCAGAACCTCAACAGCCTGTCGGACGCGATGCGCAACGTGACCGGCATCACCGTCGAGACGCTGGCGAGCGGCGGCAATATCTCGGGATTCATCTCCCGCGGCTATACGCTCGACTCGATCCAGGTCGATGGCATGCGCTCGCCCGCGGGCGCGGGCAACCTGTCGGCGGGCTTCGACCTCGCCATCTATGACCGCATCGAAGTGCTGCGCGGCCCGTCCGGCCTGTATCAAGGCACCGGCGAGCCGGGCGGCAGCGTGAACCTCGTGCGCAAGCGCCCCCTGCAGGAATTCGCCTTTGGCGCGCAGGCCAGCGCGGGATCGTGGGACTACTACCGGGCAGTGGCCGACCTGAGCACGCCTTTCGACAGCCAGGGCAAGGTGCGCGGGCGCTTCATCGCCGCCTACGAAGATCGCGGCTCGTTCGTGGACCGGGTGAATTCGACGCGGCCGACGCTCTACGGCATCGTCGAGGCCGATCTCACGCCGCACACCACGCTGGCGGCCGGCGTGGCGTATCAACGCGCCCGCACCACCCCCGCGTTCGGCCTGCCGGCCTATGCCGACGGCTCGCTGCTCGACGTGCGCCGCGGCACCAACCTCAGCGCGGCCTGGAACCAGATCGAAGAGGACACCACCGAGATCTTCGCGGACCTGGAGCACCGGCTCGCGGGCGGCGGCGTCGTCAAGGCGAGCGTGTTCCACCGCGATACCGACACGCCCACGCGCCTGACCACCTGGCCCAACCGGGCCGTCAATCCGCTCAACGGCGATTCCAACCTCATCGCCTGGTCGTACCGCAACCACTGGAAGACAACGGGCGCGGACGCCAACCTGAACCTGCCGATCGAGGCCTTCGGCCGCGAGCACAGCCTGCTGCTGGGCGCCGACTACAGCTACACGCGCAAGCGCTTCACCTATGGCGGCGGCACGGTGTTCCCGACCAACGTGTACGAGCCGGTCACCGACATGGCGCGGCCCGACATGGAGCAGGTCAACGGCAACGACGGGCGCACCAGCGAGTTCGGCCTGTATACCCGCGCCAATTTCCAGGCGACCGACCATCTGAAGATCATCGCGGGCGCCCGCCTGGCCTGGTGGAAGAACGACGCGCGCAACGCCAACCAGTACTTCGGCGACTTCAGCCAGGCCGAGACGCGCATCGCCGCGCGCACCACGCCGTATGCCGGCGTGGTGTATGACCTCACCCCGCAGCTGTCGGCCTATGCGAGCTACACCAGCATCTTCCAGCCGCAGACCGATATCGACGCGCAGGGCAACACGCTGGCGCCGCGCGTCGGACGCCAGATCGAGACCGGCCTGAAGGGCGCGTTCATGGACGGCAGGCTCAACGCGCATGCCGCGCTGTTCCAGATCCTGGACCGCAACCGGGCGATGAGCGACCTGAACAATCCGATGTATTCGGTGGCGGCGGGCAAGGTGCGCAGCCAGGGCTTCGAGACCGAGGTCAGCGGTTCGCTGCTGTCGAACTGGGACATCGTGGCGGGCTACGCCTACACGCAGACCAAGTACCTGGAGGCGGCCCCGGGCACCGAAGGGCTCTCGTACAGCACCATCACGCCGCGCCACGCCATCAACCTCTGGACGCGCTACCGCTTCACCCAGCCGGCGCTGGAAGGGTTCAGCGTCGGCACGGGCGTGCGCTGGAACAGCGGCAACTACCTGCAGAGCGGCAAGGTGCGTTGGGACCAGGGCAGCTATGCCCTCGTCTCGGCCCAGATCGGCTATCGCTACAACCGCCACCTCGAGGGCACGCTCACGGTCGACAACCTGTTCGATCGCAAGTACTACGAGAAACTCGGCGGCGCCGCGCGGCAGAACTATTACGGCCAGCCGCGTAGCGTGATGCTGACGCTGCGCTATCAGTACTGAGGCGGGTCGGCCATCGGCTTGCGCAACAATGTGTCGTTACGTAATAAACATCGACGCCGCCGCGAACTGCGCGCAAGCTGATGGCTCACTCTAACGTTGGGGAGACTCAATGTATGACGACATCAGAAGGCAAGGTTCTAGCGCCGCGGAACAGGGCGCCGTGAAACTGGACTGCCCCTATTTCAGGCTTGAGCTGATGCCGACCTGGACCCGCGAACCGCTGACCCAATGGCTGGCGAAGGTGCGAGCCTGGGAGGCCGGCTGGCAGGACCAGCAGCATTCACGAGCGCGGATGTAGTCCCGCCCGTGCCATCCCGGGGGCCATGCCCCCTTTTTCACGCCCTGCGCCCGCCAGCCCCGCCTGCCGGCGGCAGGCCGACCCGGCCAGCGCGCCGCGCCCCCCCCTGCAAATCGGTAAAAAGTACCGCCCGCCTCGGCACGGACCGCGCGGTTGCCGAGGCGGTGGCCGCGCGGACCCGTTGCGGTCGGCGGGAACATGGATTGCTACTGCTGTTTCTCAACGGCCATCCCCCCGATGCGCCGCGCACGCAATCCCACGGGAGTACGCCATGAAAATCCGCCTTCTCACCCCGATAGCCCTGCTGTTGTTCGCGCTGGGCGGGCCGCAGGCCGCGCTGGCGCAAGCCGCGCCTTCGGCCCAGGCGGAAACGCGGCTGGACAGTGGCGACCGCGACTTCCTGGAAAACGCGGCGCAGGCGGGCCACCTGGAAGTCGAGGGTAGCCGGCTGGCGCTGGACAAGGCGCGCAGCCCCGAGGTCAAGCGCTTCGCGCAGAAGATGATCGAGGACCACGGCAAGGCCGGCCAGGAACTGGCCGCCTTGGCCAAGCACAAAGGCTATGACGCGCCCACCGGCCCGTCCGTGATGCAGAAGGCGCGCTTGCAGGCCCTGGGGCTGCGCGATGACGGCTTCGACAAGGCGTATGCCGACGAGATCGGCGTCGGCGCGCACGAGCAGGCCGTCGAACTGTTCGAGAAGGCCTCCAACGAGGTCAAGGACCCGGACATCAGGCAGTTCGCCATCCAGACGCTGCCCACCTTGCAGCAACACCTGCAAATGGCCAAGTCACTCAAACAAAGTACGGAAAAGCAGTGATCGCGACGGATATGGCTAGCATATGGACCGCGATGAGCTTCTGGCGCGCATGTTGGCGACCCCCGTTTCCGACAGGCATCTGAACGACTGGCCGGAGGTGCTCTCCGACTACGCCAGGTGCCTGGTGGACCTGCAGGGCAAGCTCTCCGCCGGAGACATGGAGATGCTGATCGGCGCCGGCGCCGATTTCTATCGGACGTTGGCGCGTGCCGAGCAATACCGGCAGGCGTCGGTCTGGAATCCGCCCCCCTGACCCTGGGGTGGGCCTTCGATTGACAGGACCTGCCATGATCACACCCGAAACGGCCGCGCCTTCGCCCCTGGTCGACCCGGCATTGGTCGCGCCTTCCCTGCCCCCGGCTGCCGCGCCCGCGCCGCGCCGGCTGCTGTCCCTGGGGCTGTTGCTGGGGTTGCTGCTCTGGGCGCTGGGCACCGCGCTGCTGGTGATGTTCAACCTGGCCATGCGCCTGGCCGCCTGAAGCGCATCGCCCGGGCCGTCAGGTACGCGCCGCGCCCGGCCGGCATGGCAATTGCTGCTTTGCGCAATTGCCCGCATCCGGAGGCGCCGTGCTTTCTTCCTGGCTTTCCCGCCCCTTCGTGCCCGCCGAACATCCCGTTGCGCTGTGGCTCGCCGCCCTCGTGGCGGGCGCGGCGCTGTTTGTCGCCCTCAAGCTTGCCTTGCGGTTGGCGCGCGCGCGGCTCGACCGGCTGGCGCAACCCTCCGGACACGGCGTGGCCGGCGCGGCTTCGCGGGTGCTGTTGCGCACGAGCTGGCTGATCCTGGCATTGGCCTCGCTGCTGATCGCGGTCGACGTGGTCGGCGCGCCGCTGCCGGGCAGCGGTTTCGGCGCGGGCCATCTCTGGTTCGTGCTGATCGCGTTGCAACTGGCGCTGTGGCTCGACCGCGGCATCGAGGCGGGCCTGAGCGAGGCGGTGGCGGCGCGCGGGCGCGCCGGCTCCATCACGGCCACGCTGCTGTCGTTCCTGTTGCGCGCGCTGGTCTGGGTCATCGTGCTGCTGGCGATGCTGGACAATGTCGGCGTCAACATCACCGCGCTGGTCGCCAGCCTGGGAATCGGCGGTGTCGCGGTGGCGCTGGCGGTGCAGACCATCCTGAGCGATCTGTTCGCCTCCATCTCGATCGGCCTGGACAAGCCCTTCGAGGCCGGCGATTTCATCGTGTTCGGCCAGGTCGCCGGCAGCATCGAACACGTCGGCCTCAAAACCACGCGCATCCGCAGCCTGGGCGGCGAGCAGATCGTCTGTTCCAACACGGAACTGCTCAAGCAGACCATCCAGAACTACAAACGCATGCAGCAGCGCCGTATCGTGTTCTCCATCCGCGTCACCTATCGCACGCCGGTCGAGCAGGTGGCGGCGGTGCCCGCCATCATCCGCGCCCAGATCGAGCGGCAGCCGGATACCCGCTTCGACCGCGCGCACCTGGCCCGGCTGGCCGAGAGCGCGCTGGAGTTCGAGGCGGTCTATTACGTGATGAGCGCGGACTACAACCAGTTCATGGACCTGCAGCAGGCCATCTACCTGGGCGTGATGCGCGACCTGCAAGCCGCCGGCATCGCGCTGGCGCTGCCGGAGCGCACGCTGCACGTGGTCCGGCCGCCGCCGCGCCATTAACGCGTGTCGGCGCCCCCGCCGGAGCCGGCTGAGGCGCCCGAGCCGG
>ERZ1739169.168-NODE-168-length-17376-cov-16.301137_pt1 | contig 17376 bp, 16 predicted proteins | sample MGYA00581756_ERZ1739169 | MGnify/ENA primary metagenome ERZ1739169 (study PRJEB40789, sample SAMEA7425667) | Salamandra salamandra | biome: salamander skin | place: Germany | collected 2020-03 | study: cvxcv | reverse complement strand
CACCCCCCCCGCCGCCGCGCCGGCCGTGGCCCCCACGCCCGCGCCGGCCGCCAGCGCGCCGCCCACGCCCATCGCCAAGATGGCGCCGACCCCGGCGCCCGCGGCCAAGGCGCCGGTCGCCAGCGCCGCCCCGACGGCGTCGGCCAATGGCTCGTACTACCTGCAGGCCGGCGCCTTCCGCGGCCAGGACGACGCCGAATCGCTCAAGGCCCGCATCATCCTGCTGGGCCTGCCGGTGGCGGTGCAGAAGGCCGAGGTCAACGGCAAGCCGATCAACCGCGTGCGCGTCGGTCCGTTCGCCCGCCTGGACGACATGAACCGCGCCCGCGGCCGGTTGGGCGAAAACAAGATTGAAACGGCGGTGGTGCGCCAGTAACACGGCGCCCCCATCATGGTTTTTGATTGAACTAATCCGGGCCTGGCCCTGTCTGTAACCTCTTTGTTCAGGAACCTCACCCCATCATGCTGTCCCCCAAGCTCATCCGCATCCTGGCAGCCGCCGCGCTGACCGCCACCGCGTTCTTCAGCCCGGTCAGCCACGCCCAGGGCACCCAGGCCTACGTGCCGATCAATCCGCCGCTGCCGTCGGATACCCCGGGCAAGATCGAGGTCCTGGAATTCTTCGCCTACACCTGCCCGCACTGCGCCGCCATGGAACCCATGGTCGAGGACTGGGCCAAGACCAAGCCCGAAGACGTCGTGCTCAAGCAGGTGCCGATCGCCTTCAACGCCGGCATGAAGCCGCTGCAACAGCTGTACTACACGCTGCTGGCCCTGGATCGCCCCGACCTGCACGCCAAGGTCTTCACCGCCATCCACGGCGAGCACAAGCGCCTGATCGACAAGAAGGCCATGGGCGAGTGGGCCGCCTCGCAAGGCGTGGACCGCGCCAAGTTCGACTCGGTGTTCGACTCGTTCAGCGTCCAGACCCAGGTGCAGCGCGCCAACCAGCTGGCCGAGGCCTATCGCATCGACGGCACGCCGTCCTTCGCCGTGGGCGGCAAGTTCATGACCTCGCCGGTCATGGCGGGCAACAGCTACGAAGGCGCCCTGAAGGAAGTGAACCAGCTGATCCCGATGGCCCGCGGCAACTGACCCGCGCCTGAATCACGTTCCTGAAAACGCCCCGCGCCTTCCGGCCGGGGCGTTTTTCATGGGGTCATCCCCAGGGCGCGCGGACGCGGCAAACGCCGCGCCGCGGGCTACACTTCCTCCCACAATAATTCGCCGCCCCGCGCGGCCTACAAGGGTGGAAGACAAATGAGACAGCAATTCCTGCGCCGCGCGGCGCTGGGCGCGTGCCTGGCGCTGGCCGGCCTGAGCGCGCACGCCAATGACGCCGATGGCGTGAAGATAGGCGTCCTGACGGACATGGCCGGCGTCACCGCCGACGCCACCGGACGCGGTTCGGTCGAGGCCGCGCGCCTGGCGATCGAGGAACTGGGCGGCAGCGTGCTCGGCAAGCCCGTGTCGCTGGTGTCCGGCGACCACCAGCACCGGCCCGACATCGGCAGCAGCATGGTGCGCAAGTGGTACGACACCGACGGCGTCGACGTGGTGGTGGACGTGCCCAATTCATCGGTGGCGCTGGCGGTGCAGGGCATCGCGCGCGAAAAGAAGAAGCTGGTGCTGTTCTCCAGCCCCGGCACCACCGCGCTGACGCAGGCGCAATGCTCGCCCTATGGCGTGCAATGGACCTACACCACCTACGCGCTGTCGCGCGGCACCGCCACCGCCGTGGTCAAGGAAGGCAACAAGCGCTGGTTCATCCTGGCGTCCGATTACGCCTTCGGCAAGCAGCTGGCCGCCGACACCGAGACCGTGGTCAAGGCCAACGGCGGCGAGGTCGTGGGCACGGTGTTCCATCCGCTCAACGCCTCGGACTTCGCCTCGTTCCTGCTGCAGGCGCAGGCCTCCAAGGCGCAGATCATCGCCGTCGCCAACGCCGGTGGCGACACCATCTCGGCGATCAAGCAGGCGGCCGAATTCGGCATCTCCAGCGGCGGCCAGAAGCTGGCGGCGATGCTGTTGCTGCTGACCGACGTGCACAGCCTGGGCCTGCAGGCCGCGCAGCACACCTACCTGACGGTGCCGTCCTATTGGGACATGAACGACGGCACCCGCGCCTTCACCAAGAAGTTCGAGGCCCGCCTGGGCCGCCCGCCCACCTTCCTGCAGGCCGGCGTGTACAGCTCGGTGCGCCACTACCTGCGCGCGGTGCAGGCGGCCGGCACGACCGATTCGGACGCGGTGATGGCGAAGATGAAGTCGATGCCGATCGACGACCCCTTCAGCCTGAACGCGCACATCCGCGAAGACGGCCTGGTGGTGCGCGACATGATGCTGGCGCAGGTGAAATCGCCCGACCAGTCCAAGGCGCCCTGGGACTACTACAACATCGTGCGCACCATTCCCGGCGACTCTCTCGCCTGGCCCCTGTCGGAAAGCCAATGCCCGCTGGTCAAGAAATAGGCCCCCTGGCGCTGGCCGATTTCGGCAGCTTCTACGCGGGCGGGCGGCAGGCCCATATCGCCGGCCGCCCCGTGCGCGAGATCGCCTTCACCAAGACCGCCTCGCTGACGTACGACCCCAACGGGCTGTACCACGTCGAGCAGGCCTACGTGCAGTACTTCATCCCCGCCGAGCGCCGCCACCCGCTGCCGCTGGTGCTGCTGCACGGCGGCGGCATGACCGGCGCGATGTGGGAACAGACGCCGGACGGCCGGCATGGCTGGCTGCAGCATTTCGTGCGGCAGGGCCACGCGGTCTATGTGGTCGACAACGTCGAGCGCGGCCGCGCCGGCTGGACGCCGTTCGAGGAGGTCTGGCCGGATGCGCCGATCGTGCGCAACGCCGAGGAAAGCTGGTCGCTGTTCCGCTTCGGCCGCGCCGAGGACTACGCGCAGCGCCGCGCCTTCGACGGCCAGCGCTTTCCGCTGGCGGCCTTCGATGATTTCATCCGCCACGCCGTGCCGCGCTGGCTGGGCAACAACGATGCGGCGCTGGCGGGCTTCTGCGCCGCGCTGGAACGCATCGGCCCGTGCCTGGTGCTGGCGCACAGCCATGGCGGCGAAGTGGCCTACCGCGCGCTGCAGGCGCGGCCGGAACTGGTGCGCGGGGTCATCGGCATCGAGCCGTCGGGGTTCTCGGCGGAAGTGGACGCGGCGGCGGTGGCGGGCAAGCCGTTCCTGTTCGTCTATGGCGACTATCTCGACGCCACGCCGCTATGGGCCAGGCTGGATGCGGCCGGGCAGGCCTACGCCGACCAGTTGGCGGCGCAGGGCGGCCGCGTCACCCGCTGGCGACTGGCCGACATGGGTATCCGCGGCAATTCGCACATGCCGATGATGGACGACAACAGCGACGACATCGCCGCGCGCATCGGCGCGTGGATCCGCGCCAACGCCTGACATACGGCGGCGCCTTGCCACAAGGGCTTGCGCCGGCCTTCGTCGCGGGTGGGGATGGCGCGTCGGCCGGGCACGGCCCGGCCCGCGGTCACGCCGGGGTCAGCCCTTGACCGCCGCGGCCTTGTCCAGCGCCTGGGTCAGGTCGGCGATGATGTCCTGCGGCGACTCCAGGCCGATGTGCAGGCGCACCAGCGCGTTCTCGCCCTCGCCCCAATAGCGGTGCTTCGACAGGTCCTTGGGCGACACCAGCTGCACCAGGCTTTCGTAGCCGCCCCACGAGAAACCGATGCCGAACAGTTCCAGTTCGTCCACGAACACGCGCGCCGCGGCCGGCGACAGGCGCAGCTCGACGGACAGCATGCCGTTGGAACCGGTGCAGTCGCGCTGCCACAGCGCGTGGCCCGGGTCCTGCGGCCAGGCCGGGTGGAACAGGCGCACGGTCTCGGGGCGCTGCTTGAAGAACTCGCAGACCTCCAGCGCGTGGCGCGCGTGCTGCGCCATGCGGATCGGCATGGTGCGCACGCCGCGCAGCGCCAGCCAGGCATCGTCGGCGCTGATGGAATAACCCATCGCGTACTGCGTGCGGTTCAGCTTCCTGGCGATGGCTTCGTCATTGGTGACCACCGCGCCCAGCATCAGGTCGGAGTGGCCGCCCACGTACTTGGTGCCGGCGATGACCGACACCTGCGCGCCCAGCGTCAGCGGCCGGTAGATGTAGCCCGAGCCCCAGGTGTTGTCGGTCGCCAGCACCAGGCCGTGGCGCTGCGCGACGGCGGCCATGGCGCCCATGTCGAGCATCTCGAACAGCAGCGAGCCGGGCGATTCCACATACAGCAGCCTGGTGTTGGGCTGCACCAGCGCGTCCAGGTCCTCGCCGGCGGCGAAGTAGGTGACGGCGATGTTCATGCGCTTGAGCACGGCATCGTCGAGCTCGCGCATCGGGCCGTAGACGCAATCGGAGATCAGGGCATGGTCGCCGGCCGAACACAACGCCAGCATCACCATCGTCATGGCCGACAGGCCCGACGGCGCGAGATACGCGTGGGTGCCGCCTTCGAGCTGCGCGAAGACCTGCTCCAGCGCGGCGTGCGTGTCCATGCCCATGCGGCCGTAGGTGGTGGCGCGGCCACCGGCGGCCTTGGTGCGCTGGGCCTTTTCCAGCGCCGCCAGGTTCTCGAAGCGCACCGTGCTGGCCCGCATCGGCGGCAGCGGCACCGGCGCGGTGCCCGTCTCGGGGTTGAACGGGGCGGTGCCCGCGTGCTGCAAAACCGTATCGATGTGTTTGGTAGCCATCTTCAAGAGGGAGTGCTTGCGTATTGTGGGGAATCCGAACCGTAGCAGGAACGCGCGCGGATGTCGCGCCCCCGGTCCGGTGTCAGTCGATCCAGCGCACCGCCGCGTCCAGGTCGGCGCGGCGGGTGCGGTAGCTGTTGGCCGGATGCGCGGCGTCCGCGTAGCCGAACGAGATGGCGCAGACCACGCGGCGGTCGGCGCCGATGCCGAGCTGCTCACGCAGCACTTCGGGATACATCGCCAGCGAGGCCTGGGCCACCGTGGCCACGCCATTGGCCTGCGCCGCCAGCAGGAAATTGGCGACGTAGCCGCCGCAGTCGATGGCGCCGTATTCGCCCAGCGCCTCGTCGGTGGTGATGATGGCCACGTGCGGCGCGTCGAACAACTGGAAGTTGCGCAGCTCCTGGCGGCGGTAGGCCTCGCGGTCGCCGCGCGCCACGCCCACCGCGCCGTACAGCTGGAAGCCCGACTCGCGGCGCCGCGCCAGGTAGTCGCCCTGGTACTCGCGCGGAAACGGGAAGTCGGGCGTGAAACCCGATTGCCCGGCGCGTTCCACCAGGGCCCGGCTCAGACGCCGCGCGCCGTCGCCCGAGGCCACCGTCACCTGCCACGGCTGGCAGTTGCACCAGGACGCGGTGCGCTGCGCCAGCGTCAGGATGCGTTCGATGGTGGCGCGCGGCACCGGCCCGGGCAGAAAGGCGCGGCAGCTGTGGCGCGCGCGCAGCCAGCCTTCGAGCGCAGCGTCGGGGCGCGCGGCAGCGGATTCGGGTACGGCGGACATGGTGTCTCCTTGGTTTCCTCGTATGATGCCACTTGATTGCCGGCGCGCAAGGCGCCGCCCGACCCTGGCGAGACCCCATGCTGCCCTTCGATTCCCTGATCGCTTTCTTCGGCATTGCCGTATTGCTGGCCCTCACGCCCGGACCCGACAACCTGTTCGTGTTGATGCAGTCGGCCATCTGGGGCCGCAAGGCCGGGCTGTTCGTGGTGCTGGGGCTGTGCACCGGCCTGCTGGGCCATACCGCCGCGGTGGCGCTGGGGCTGGCCGCGGTGTTCGCCGCCTCGCCGGTGGCCTTCACGGTATTGAAGCTGGCCGGCGCGGCGTATCTGGCCTATCTGGCCTGGCAGATCCTGCGGGCGCCGGTACATGCCGAGGATGGCGAACGGCCGGCGCCGATGAAGACGTCCGCGCTGTACCGCCGCGGCATCGTCATGAACCTCACCAACCCGAAGGTGCTGCTGTTCTTCTTCGCCTTCCTGCCGCAGTTCACCTCGCCCAAACTGGGTTCGGTGGGCTGGCAGACGGTGCAGCTGGGCGCGGTGTTCATGCTGGCCACGCTGCTGGTGTTCGGCGCCATCGCCTTCTTCTCGGGCGCGTTCGGCGAACTGCTGCAACGCTCGGTCACCGCCAAGCGCTGGCTCAACCGCATCGCGGCGCTGGTGTTCGTGGGGCTGGCGGTGCGGCTGGCGACGGCCACGCGCTGACACGGCCGGCTCGCGCCCGCGGAAGGCCGCCGCGCAACGCGGCGCAATACCGCGTCAGGCCGCCTTGAAGCGCACGATGCCGTCCGCGCCGGTGGCGCGGGTCAGCTTGCCCTCGAAGTACAAGGCATGCAGGTGCGCCAGCGCCTCGCCCATGGCGAAGGTCAGCTGGTGCAGGTCGAGCTTGCGCTTGAACAGCACCGGCACGATGTCCGAGGTCGATTGCGGAGCGGCCGCACAGGCTTCCAGCACTTCGGCCAGGCGGTCGCGGTGATGCTCGTGCTGCTGCGCGATGCGTTCGTGCAGGCCCTTGAACGGCCGGCCGTGCGACGGCAGCACCAGCGTGTCGCGCGGCACGTCGGCGTAGCCGTCGAGCGAGCGCAGGTACAGCGGCAACGGATTGGCGTCGGGCTCGTAGTCGAACACGCTGACGTTGGTGGAGATGCGCGGCAGCACCATGTCGCCGGAGATCAGCACGCCCAGGTCGGGCGAATGCAGCGAGGCGTGCTCGGGCGCGTGGCCGTAGCCGACGATGACGCGCCAGTCGCGCGCGCCGATGCGCACCGGGTCGCCGTGCATGATGCGGGTGTAGCGCGCGGGCACCGCCGGCACCAGGTTGGGGAAGTAGTTGGCGCGCTGGCGGATCTGTTCCTGCGCGTCCGGATCGGTCAGTCCGTGACGGGCGAAGTGGTCGACGGCCGACTGGCCGCCGGGACCAGCGCCGGCGTCATTGCGGCGCGACGACCACAGCGACGCGACCATGAAGTCGGTCATGGTCATCCACAGCCGCGCATCCCAGCGTTCACAGAGCCAGTAGGCCAGGCCGATGTGGTCGGGGTGCATGTGGGTGACGATGACGCGCAGCACCGGCAGGCCCTCGAGTTCGTTCTCGAACACCTTTTCCCATAGCGCCTTGACCTCGTCGCGCGAGATGCCGCAGTCGACGATGGTCCAGCCGTCGCGGCCGTCGATGCGATCACGCAGCAGCCAGAGATTGATATGATCCAGCGCGAACGGCAGCGGCATGCGGATCCATTTGACGCCCTCGGCCACCTGGTGGGCGCGGCCGGCCTCGGGCTGGAAATCGGCCCAGGGATACTGCAGCTTCTGTTCGTTGGGGTTCATTGCCTCGCTCTCCACGCTTGACGATCGCGTCAAGTCATCATAATTTACGTTTACGTAAACTGCCACACGTCGCATGTCCCCGTCAACCTGGACCATCTCCGAGCTCGCCCGCGAGTTCGACGTCACGCCCCGCACGATCCGCTTCTATGAAGACCAGGGGATCGTCAGCCCGGCGCGCGAGGGCCGCAACCGCATCTTCGGACCGCGCGACCGCACGCGCCTGAAGCTGGCCCTGCGCGGCAAGCGCCTGGGCCTGCAGCTGTCCGAGATCCTGACGCTGATCGACATGTACGACGGCCCCGGCGACACCGAGGTGCAGTTGCGCCAGTACCTGGCGGTGCTGGCCCAGCATCGCGCCACGCTGGAACAGCAGCGCCGCGACATCGAAGACACCCTGCAGGAAATCGCGGTGCAGGAACGCCAGTGCCACGACCTGCTCGCGCAGCAGCGAGCCTGACCGCGTCATGGGCATGCTGCAGACCTTCGCGCTGTTCGTCCTGACCGCGCTGGCCGAGATCGTCGGCTGCTACCTGCCGTACCTGTGGCTGCGCCGCGGCCATTCGATCTGGCTGCTGGCGCCGGCCGCCGTCAGCCTGGCCCTGTTCGCCTGGCTGCTGACGCTGCACCCGACCGCGTCGGGTCGCGTCTATGCGGCCTATGGCGGCGTGTACATCGGCATGGCGCTGCTGTGGCTGTGGGCGGTCGATGGCGTGCGGCCCAGCGTCAGCGATTATGTCGGCGTGGGGCTGTGCCTGGCGGGGATGCTGGTGATCATGTTCGGGCCTAAAGCCGCCTGACACACCTCCAAGACTGGGTATTGCGTCCCGACACCACTCACGCGGATTGATCCGAGACCAACATAGAAGGCCTTTCCGCGCATGGAAGGTAGTCAGGATCAATCCGGCATGCTCTCCATGACCTTGCGTACGAAATCCAGTGATGGCGCTTGTGTTCCCGCCACGCGAAGCGTCATCATTTTTTCGCCACTGCGCCAACGCACCATCGTCATCTCCTGACCATCCTCGGGCCGAACCAGGCGGGTCGCCACAACACCGCGTGGATGACCGCCCGCTGACATCGTCGCGTTCACTTGTTCAGCGGATAGCAGATTGACCATGCCTCCTTTACTCAACAGTGTTTCCGAAAGGATGACGGCGTCCACGTCTGGGCACTCATAGGCGCGGACCAGGCCGGTCAGCTTGGCGTCCACTTCAACACCGGCGGGTGTCTGGCACTGCAAGGCACAGCGGCTCAGCGGACCCTTTGATACGTCCGCCGGATGTATCCAGGAGGAGCGTAGTCGCGCGGGAAGGCTGTTGTGTGCTTGCGCGAGTTGTTCAACGCGTGCCTTCAACGGCTTGAATGAGCGTTGCAGGACAGGCACGGACGCGAGGTCACTGAAGACGATTGGCTTGGCGCTACGCGCCTTCGGTCGAATTTGACGCAATTTTCGTTCTTCCCACCGCTTTCTGGCATCTACAGGCATGTTGGCGGGAGGTTGAAGGTCTCCCACCGCAGGGAACTCAGTGGGAACGGGCGCTGCGGCATGAACCATGCCTCCAGGCCAGGGAAAAAGAATAACCAGTGCAAGGACAGTGGCTTTGTAACTGCTGTGGAACATTGAGCGCTCTCTAGAAGCTGCAATCATCGGCCAAGGTACGTACGCACTCTTCCAGGGTGGCCGTTGCGCCACCAAAACTGTCCGTGCAATTCTGGTAGATCAGCGCCCAGCCCTCATCCGGATCCGTTCGCGGAGCGGGCTGAATGAGGTGATAGCCTTCGACCTGCCAAAAGCCTTCTCCTGCTGCAAACCATGCGACTGCCGCAGACCGCCAAGTTACTTCCGGTCCGGCGCTGATAAAAACTTCAGAGAAGTCGTCCAGGTTGGTTTGGTACGACTGCGTATACAAGTTCCAATATGAAGCGCCACTGGTATCCCATGAAATGGATTCATTGTTGATGCAATTGGCGCGAGAGAACATGCTCATGTGCCAGACGGGAACCTCTGTCGTCGGGTCATATGCCGCGGCAGTCGCGCAGACAAGTCCAAGCCCCAGAAGCCAAGTGAAAGTGAATCGTGTGCGCAACTTCATTCGAACGTTTCCCTAATCAAGTCCCGCTTTGCGTAGGCCTTGCTCGAAGAGATTACCGGGGAGATAACGACTCACACACGATCCTGGGGGCATATGTCAGACCCTCACCCAGATCGGTTGGCGCCGTCCGAACGCCACGCCCGATTCGCATGACGCAAACCAGCCCTGCCCGCGCCAATAAAAAACGCGCTCCACAAGGAGCGCGCTTTGCATTGGACCGCCGACATTCAGGCGGCGCTGGCGTCATTCCGCCTTGATGTTGCCTTCCTTGATGATGCGGGCGTTGTTGGCGTATTCCGCCTGCACCTGCTTGACGAAGGCATCGCCGGACGCGGTGCCCGGCTGCAGGTAGGACTTGGCCAGCAGGTCCTGGAACTCGGCGCTGGCCACGGCCTTGGCCAGCGCGGCCTGCAGCGGGCCCGCCACCGCCGGCGGCAGATTGGCCGGCGCGAAGATGCCGAAGTTCGAGTAGTACTGCGCCTGCGGCAGCTTCAGTTCGGCCATCGTGGGCACGTCGGGCCAGGCGGCCAGGCGCTCGGGCGCCATCACCGCCAGCGGCTTGAGCGCGCCGCTGGCCACGTGCGGCAGCACCACGTCGGTGTTGACCACCAGCAGCTCGACCACGCCGCCCAGGCCGTCGGTCAGCGCCTGGCTGTTGCCGCGGTAGGGCACGTGCAGCATCTTGGTGCCGGTCTGCGTGGTCAGCGCCGCCATGCCGATGTGGGCCACGGTGCCCTGGCCCGGCGTGCCGTAGCGCACGCCGTCCGGGTGCGACTTGGCGTAGTCGATCAGGCCGGCGAAATCCTTCACCGGCAAGGCCTTGGTGGCGACGATGGCCACGGGCGCCACGGCCACGCTGGCCACCGGCGTCAGGTCCTTCATCGGGTCGTAGTTGGTCTTGGCCAGGTGCGGGAAGATGGTCAGCGGGCTGGTGGAAGCCAGCAGCAGGGTGGCGCCATCCGGCTGGGCGCGCGCCACGAAGTCGGTGCCGACCGAGGCGCCCGCGCCGGGCTTGTTTTCGACGATGACGGTGGCGTTGGCCTCCTTGCGCAGCACGTCGCCCAGGCGGCGCCCGATCGCGTCGGCGCTGCCGCCGGCGGTGTAGGGCACGACCAGGGTGATGGGCTTGGCGGGCCAGCCCTGCGCCAGCGCGGCGCCGCCCGTCATGATCGCCAGGGCCGCCCCCGCGGCCGTGAACAACATCTTCTTTTTCATAGCTTCCTTGTGGTGTTGCGTAGCACTGCGTGAGGTAATGCGTGAAACGGGTAAAGCAAAAGGAAAACTTGTCGTGGCGACAAAGGCGGTGACCGCGAAGGCGACACGCGCGTCGCGACGGCCGCGCGCGATCAGCCGGCCAGGTAGCGCTGCGCCAGGCGCACCCAGTAGCTCGCGCCCGGCGCGATCAGGGCGTCGTTGAAGTCATAGCTGGTGTTGTGCAGCATGCACGGGCCCAGGCCGTGGCCGGCCATGCGATGGTCGCCGTCGCCGTTGCCCAGGAACACGTAGCAGCCGGGCTTTGCCTGCAGCAGGAAGGCGAAGTCCTCCGAGGCCATCACCGGCTCGATCACGCGGGCGTGGTCGGCGCCGGCCACCTCGCGCATGACCTCCATGCAGAACTCGGTCTCGGCCGGCGTATTGATCAGCGCCGGATAGCGCCGCTCGAAATAGACCTCGGCCTCGCAGCCATGGGCGGCGGCGATGCTGCCGGCGATCTCGTGCATGCGGCGCTCGATCAGGTCGACCACGTCGGTGCTGTAGGCGCGCACCGAGCCGCCCAGCCAGGCGCTGCCCGGAATCACGTTGATGACGCTGCCGCCGGCCTGCACCTGGGTGATGGACAGCACGGCGGCGTCCAGCGGGCGCTTGCTGCGGGTCAGGATGGTCTGCAGCGACTGGCCGATGGCGAACAGCGCCGGCACCGGGTCGGCGCAATCGTGCGGCGCGGCGGCGTGGCCGCCCTTGCCGCGCACGGTGATCTTGAAGCCGTTGGCGGAAGCCATCATCGGGCCGGCGCAGACGCCGAACGAACCGGCCTCCAGGCCGGGCCAGTTGTGCATGCCGAACACGGCCTCGCAGGGGAAGCGGTCGAACAGGCCGTCCTGGATCATGGCGCGGCCGCCGGCGCCGCCTTCCTCGGCCGGCTGGAAGCAGAAATAGACCGTGCCGTCGAAGCCGCCCTGCTGTTGCAGGTGGCGCGCGGCGGCCAGCAGCATGGCGGTGTGGCCGTCGTGGCCGCAGCCGTGCATCTTGCCGTCGTGGCGCGAGCGGTGCTCGAACTGGTTCTCTTCCTGCATCGGCAGGGCGTCCATGTCGGCGCGCAGCATGATGGCGCGGTCGGAAGCGCCGCGCTTGATGACGCCGACCACGCCGGTCTTGGCGATGCCGGTATGGGTCTCGATGCCCCAGCCGCGCAGCGCATCGGCCACCACCTTGGCGGTGCGGTGCTCTTCGTAGCAGAGCTCGGGATGGGCGTGCAGGTCGCGCCGCAGCGCCACAATATCGTCGAGATTGGCCAGGTCGGACACCGCTGACTCCGTAACAAAATTTGAGGTTTCAAGGATCCGGGGAATAGTACCCAGGGGCGTTCCCCCGGGACGCAAACATTTGCCTAGGGAAAACCCGACTCTTATTTACGTTTACGTAAACGTAATATTTGCGGTGCATCATTGCGTAGCCAGCGTCGATCAGCGCATCATGGGGCCACGCGGCGAGATCCGGCGCGATCCTGGCGCCCATAAGAATGTAAGTACCCACTATCACGGAGACAGCGATGAACCTTCCTGGCCTGAACTTCGATCTGGGCGAAGACCTGGACATGCTGCGCGACGCCGTGCGCACTTTCGCGCAGGCCGAGATCGCGCCGCGCGCCGCCGAAGTCGACCGCAGCGACCAGTTCCCCATGGACCTCTGGCGCAAGTTCGGCGACCTGGGCGTGCTGGGCATGACGGCCAGCGAGGAATACGGCGGCGCCAACATGGGCTACCTGGCCCACATGGTGGCGATGGAGGAAATCTCCCGCGCCAGCGCCTCGATCGGCCTGTCCTATGGCGCCCACTCGAACCTGTGCGTCAACCAGATCAACCGCAACGGCACCCCGGCGCAGAAGGCCAAATACCTGCCCAAGCTGATTTCCGGCGAACACGTCGGCGCGCTGGCCATGAGCGAACCGGGCGCCGGCTCGGACGTGGTCAGCATGAAGCTGCGCGCCGACAAGAAGGGCGACCGCTACGTGCTCAACGGCACCAAGATGTGGATCACCAACGGCCCCGACGCCGACACCCTGGTGGTCTACGCCAAGACCGACCCCGAGGCGCACCAGCGCGGCATCACCGCGTTCCTGGTGGAAAAGGGCTTCAAGGGTTTCTCGGTGGCGCAGAAGCTGGACAAGCTCGGCATGCGCGGCAGCCACACCGGCGAACTGGTGTTCCAGGATTGCGAGATCCCCGAGGAAAACGTGCTGGGCCAGGTCAACGGCGGCGTCAAGGTGCTGATGAGCGGCCTGGACTACGAACGCGCGGTGCTGTCGGGCGGCCCGGTCGGCATCATGCAGGCCGTGATGGACGTGGTGGTGCCGTACATCCATGACCGCAAGCAGTTCGGCCAGGCCATTGGCGAATTCCAGCTGATCCAGGGCAAGGTGGCGGACCTGTACACCACGCTGCAGGCCAGCCGCGCCTTCTGCTACCAGGTCGGCAAGAACCTCGACCGCCTCGGCGCCGAGCACGTGCGCCAGGTGCGCAAGGACTGCGCCGCGCTGATCCTGTACACCGCCGAGAAAGCCACCTGGATGGCCGGCGAGGGCGTGCAGATCCTGGGCGGCAATGGCTACATCAACGAATACCCCGTGGGCCGCCTCTGGCGCGACGCCAAGCTGTACGAGATCGGCGCCGGCACCAGCGAAATCCGCCGCATGCTGATCGGCCGCGAGCTGTTCGCCGAAACCGCCTGAGCCCGGCCGCCATGATCCGCACGTCCGACGTCCAGCACATCGAGCAGGCGCCCGCGCAGGGCCCCTCGGCGCTGGAGGTCGCGCGGCGGATCCTGGCCGGCTTCGACCGCCATTACGCGCTGTTCCGCTACAGCGCGCAGCGCGCCAAGGCGCTGTTCGAATCGGGCGACTGGCACGGCATCCAGCGCCTGTCGCGCGAACGCATCGAGTACTACGACATGCGGGTGCGCGAGTGCGCCAGCCAGCTCGAGGGCGTGCTGCGCGGCCGTCCCGAAGGCGCGGTCGGCGTCCACGGCGCTGACGAGGCCAACGGCGCGGCCGCCCCGGCCCTGACCGCGACGCAGACCGCCTACTGGCAGCAGATCAAGCAGGAATTCGTCGGCCTGCTGGGCGAGCACCGCCAGCCCGAATGCGCCGAGACCTTCTTCAACTCGGTGTCGTGCCGGCTGCTGCATCGCGACTATTTCCACAACGATTTCCTGTTCGTGCGGCCGGCCGTGGCCACCGACTACCTGGACAGCCGCATGCCGTCGTACCGGGTCTACTACCCGGTGACCGAGGGCCTGCAGAAGAGCCTGATCCGCATGGTGGCCGACTTCGGCCTGGCGCTGCCGTTCGAGGACCTGCCGCGCGACACCCGCCTGCTGGCACGCGCCGCGGTGCGGCAGCTGCGCCAGCAGTTGCCGCGCCACGTCGGCCGCCGCATCGCCAGCGACTGCCAGGTGCACGCGCTGGGCTCGCTGTTCTTTCGCAACAAGGGCGCCTACATCGTCGGCCGCCTGATCAACCAGGGCACCGTCTACCCCTTCGCCGTGGCGCTCACGCGCAACCCGGCCGGGCAGGTGAACCTGGATGCGCTGCTGCTGGGCGCGGACGACCTGAGCACGCTGTTCAGCTTTACGCGCGCGTATTTCCTGGTGGACATGGAGACGCCGGCCGCGGTGGTCAACTTCCTGGCCAGCCTCTTGCCGCGCAAGCCCAAGGCCGAGCTGTACACCATGATCGGGCTGCAGAAGCAGGGCAAGACGCTGTTCTACCGCGATTTCCTGCACCACCTGGCGCATTCGCGCGACGCCTTCGACATCGCGCCCGGCATCAAGGGCATGGTGATGTGCGTGTTCACGCTACCGTCCTATCCCTATGTGTTCAAGCTGATCAAGGACCGCATCGACAAGGACGGCATGGACCACGCCACCGTGCGGCGCAAATACCAGATGGTCAAGCTGCACGACCGCGTCGGCCGCATGGCCGATACCTGGGAATACTCCCAGGTGGCGCTGCCGCGCGACCGCTTCGCCGCGCCGCTGCTGGACGAACTGCGGCGCCTGGTGCCCAGCCTGATCGAGGAAACCGGGGACACCGTGGTCATCCGCCACGTCTACATCGAGCGGCGCATGACGCCGCTGAACCTGTACCTGAGCCAGGCGTCCGACGCGCTGCTGGAGCCGGCCGTGCGCGAATATGGCGACGCCATCCGCCAGCTGGCCGCGGCCAACATCTTCCCCGGCGACATGCTTTACAAGAACTTCGGCGTGACGCGGCTCGGACGGGTCGTGTTCTACGACTACGACGAAATCCAGCGCATGACCGAAATGAATTTCCGACGGATTCCGCCCGCCCCCAACGAGGAGGCGGAAATGGCGTCGGAACCCTGGTACGCCATCGGACCGAACGACGTCTTCCCCGAGGAGTTCGGCCGTTTCCTGCTGGGCGACGCGCGCGTGCGCGGCGCCTTCCTGCGCCACCATGCCGACCTGCTGGAGCCGGATTGGTGGCAGGCCTGCCGCGCCCACGTGGCGCAAGGCCGGATCGAAGAATTTTTCCCTTACGATACGGACAGACGCCTGCGCCCGGCATCCGCCGGCGCGGCCTCGTAAGCAGACGCTGTCCCGACCCTCACAGGAGCTAGTCATGTCAGATCCCATCGTTATCGTTTCCGTCGCCCGCACGCCCATGGGCGGCATGCTCGGCAGCCTGTCCGGCCTGGCCGCGCACGAACTCGGCTCGATCGCCATCAAGGCCGCCGTCGAGCGCGCCGGCGTCAAGCCCGAACAGATCGAAGAAGTCATCATGGGCAACGTGCTGCAGGCCGGCCAGGGCCAGGCGCCCGCGCGCCAGGCCGCGCTGGGCGCGGGCCTGCCGCTGGGCGTGGCGTGCACCACCATCCACAAGGTGTGCGGTTCGGGCCTGAAGGCCGCCATGTTCGGCCACGACCTGCTGGCCGCGGGCTCGGCCAACATCGTCGTCGCTGGCGGCCAGGAAAGCATGAGCAACGCCCCCTACCTGCTGCTCAAGGGCCGCCAGGGCTACCGCTACGGCCACAACACCGTGTATGACCACATGGCGCTGGACGGCCTGGAAGACGCCTACGACAAGGGCAAGGCCATGGGCGTGTTCGCCGAGGACTGCGCCGCCAAGTATTCGTTCACCCGCGAGCAGCAGGACGCGTTCTCGCTGGAATCGCTGCGCCGCGCCCGCGCCGCCACCGAGGACGGCAGCTTCAAGTGGGAAATCACCCCCGTCACGGTCGCCGGCCGCAAGGGCGACACCGTGATCGACACCGACGAGGCCCCCACCAAGGCCATGCCGGAAAAGATCCCCACCCTCAAGCCCGCGTTCAAGAAGGACGGCACCGTCACCGCCGCCAACTCGTCGTCGATCTCCGATGGCGCCGCCGCCATGGTGCTGATGCGCGCCTCCACCGCCGAGAAGCTCGGCGTCAAGCCGCTGGCCCGCATCGTGGCGCACAGCCAGCACTCGCAGGAACCGAACTGGTTCACCACCGCCCCCGTCGGCGCGTTGAAGAACCTGTTCGCCAAGACCGGCTGGAAGGCCGAGGACGTGGACCTGTACGAGATCAACGAAGCCTTCGCGGTGGTCACCATGGCCGCCATGGCCGACTTCAAGCTGCCGCACGACAAGGTCAACGTGCACGGCGGCGCCACCGCCCTGGGCCACCCCATCGGCGCCTCCGGCGCCCGCCTGATGACCACGCTGATCGGCGCGCTGCGCAAGACCGGCGGCAAGCGCGGCGTGGCCACGCTGTGCATCGGCGGCGGCGAAGCCGTGGCGATGGCGATCGAGATGATCTAAGGCGGTACTTCTCCCGAGGCGCACTTTTTCCCTGGATGTCCCTGGGAAAAAGCGCCCCCTCGGGGGGCAGGAAGCCCGCGTAGCGGGTACACCGAGGGGCATCATTTCGCTGCGCCTTTTCCGCAAGGCGAAGTCCGCGACGGGTCGGTCGCGGGCCGTGCGGGAGAGGCGCAACGAAATGCAGCTGAGTTAATCCATGACAAGAATGCCCGGCTCAGCGGGCAGCGAGACAAACCGCTCGATCCCGAGCGCCTTCAACATCCCAATCAGCAGGACGGGTGGTACCCCATGCCCATCATCGAATCCCGCATCAATCCGCGGTCGCAGGACTACACCGACAACGCGCGCGCCATGCAGGCGCAGCTGGACGACCTGAGCCGGCAACTGGCGCAGACCGCGCTGGGCGGCAGCGAATCCTCGCGCGCCAAACACGTGGCGCGCGGCAAGCTGCTGCCGCGCGACCGCGTCGAGAACCTGATTGATCCGGGGTCGCCGTTCCTGGAACTGTCGCCGATGGCGGCGCACGGCATGTACGACGGCGACGCGCCGGGCGCGGGCGTCATCACCGGCATCGGCCGCATCGCCGGCAACGAATGCGTGATCGTCTGCAACGACGCCACCGTCAAGGGCGGCACCTACTACCCGATGACGGTCAAGAAGCATCTGCGCGCGCAGGAGATCGCCGCGCAGAACCGGCTGCCGTGCGTCTACCTGGTCGACTCCGGCGGCGCCAACCTGCCGCAGCAGGACGAGGTCTTTCCCGACCGCGAACACTTCGGCCGCATCTTCTACAACCAGGCGCAGATGTCGGCGCAAGGCATCGCGCAGATCGCGGTGGTGATGGGCTCGTGCACCGCCGGCGGCGCCTACGTGCCCGCCATGAGCGACGAGTCCATCATCGTCAAGAACCAGGGCACCATCTTCCTGGGCG
>ERZ1739169.167-NODE-167-length-17488-cov-13.913669_pt1 | contig 17488 bp, 21 predicted proteins | sample MGYA00581756_ERZ1739169 | MGnify/ENA primary metagenome ERZ1739169 (study PRJEB40789, sample SAMEA7425667) | Salamandra salamandra | biome: salamander skin | place: Germany | collected 2020-03 | study: cvxcv | reverse complement strand
AGTGTTTTTATGTTCTTCTTTTTTTCAAGCATCAGACGTAATACGTTGTCTATCGCTGTGTCTTTATTTTTTTTTTTTTCACGCCGAAGCCGGCATACGTCTTCTATCGCCGTCACTTGAGTACAGACGTGTGCTCTTCCCCCCTAGCACCAACAGGCCCAGGCCGGCGGCGCCGGTGTCGGTGCCACGCGCGGCGGTCTGCGCCATCAAGGCCAGGTGGGGGCGGGCGGCGGCGGCCGCGCCGTCGCGCATGGCCTGGGCCTGGCGTGTCGTCGCGCTGTCGGGCGCGGCCTGCGGGGGGGACGGGACGCCAGCCTTGGCCGAGGCGCGGGGCGCGGCGCCGGCGGGTTTTCGGGCGGGTTGGGGCTTGGCGGTCGGGGCGGCGGGCTTGCGGGCGGGCATGGGCAATCGGCGGGCGGTCGTGTTCGAGGGCGGCGTGGATGGCATGGATTATACGTTTCTCAAATAATACGATTTGCATATAGTACGTCTAACGTACTATATTCGCCGCATCGGCGTTCACGCCATTTCCGCGACCCCGGGGCCTTGCCCGGCAGGCCGCGTTGATCTTCAAGAGGAGACTGCCATGCCCGTCAAAGTGCTCGAACTTCACCACGTCGGATTCGGCGTGAATCATGCCCAGGCCGACGCCATGCTCGATTTCTATCGCGATGTCCTGAGCCTGCCGCAGGATCCGGCGCGCTGGAAGATCCCCGGCATCTACGGGTCGTGGATCAACCTGCCCAACGGCACGCAATTGCACATCCTCGGCAGTGAAGGTCCGTCGCGCTACGCCAAGGGGCCGGGCCAGGACCCGGTGTCGAACCACATCGCGCTGGCGGTCGAAGACGTGCTGGCCGCCGAACAGGAACTGATCGCCCGCGGCATCGCCTACTTCACGCTCGACAACGTCGCCTCGCCCAGCCTCAAGCAACTGTTCCTGCACGATCCGGCCGGCAATCTGGTCGAGCTGCACCAGTCCAATGCCCGCCGGGCCGGCATCGACAAGCCGGAGCAGGATCCGGCGCGCGCGGGCAACGAATAAACCTTCTGGATCCGCCTACCCATGTACTTCGACATGCAAGCGCTCAGCGGCGAGCAGCGCAGCAAACTCATGCATTCCACCGTGCTGCCCCGGCCCATCGCCTGGGTCAGTTCGCGCGATGCGCGCGGCGCGCTCAATGTCGCGCCGTTTTCCTTTTTCAATGTGATGTCCGGCGATCCGCCCATTCTGTGCTTCTGTGTCGGTTCGCGCGACGGCCGCCTCAAGGACACCGCGCGCAATATCGCCGCGCGCGGCGAATTCGTGGTCAACCTGGTGTCGGCGGCGCAGGCGCGGCGCATGAACGTGACCGCCATCGACTTCGATGCCAGCATCGACGAGGCGATGGAGGCCGGGTTGCTGCTGGCGCCCGGCCGCAATGTCGAGGTGCCGCGGATCCAGGACAGTCCCGCCTCGATGGAGTGCCGCGTGCGCCAGTTGGTCGACATCGATGCGCGCCGCACGCTGGTCATCGGCGACATTGTCGGCATGCACCTGATCGATGCGGCGGTGACCGATGCCGAGCGCATGTTCATCGACCCCTTGCCGATGCAGCTGATCGGCCGGCTGCACAATCCGGGCTGGTATTGCGAGGTGAGCCGCGCGTTCCAGATGGCCACGCCGTCGGTGGCGCAGTGGCGCCAGATGCAGCAGGAGGGCGTGGCGCAGCAGTACCTGGAGGAACCGCCGCAGCCGGCCGACGCGCGCTGACGGGCAGGCAGGGGGATGGGCTGACGGACCGATGGGCGGGGCGGGCGGATCGCGCCTCGTCGCCAGCGTTTCAGGGTTCTGGCCGTGCCCGGCGTTCCTGCGTACACTGGCGCCATGCTACGTATCGACCATCTCACCAAACGCTACGGCGACTACGCCGTCTTCGAAGGCCTGACGCACACGTTCACGCCCGGCTGCGTGGCGCTGTGCGAAGAGGAAAGCACCGGCAAGTCCAGCCTGCTCGGCATCATCGCGGGCGTGCTCGCGCCGGATGGCGGCGAGGTCTGGATCGACGGTCATTCGCTGGCCCGGTCGCCGCAGCAGGCCAAGGGCCGGCTGGCTTATGTGCCCGACAACTGCCTGGCGTTGCCGGAGCAGACCGGGCGCGGGCTGCTCGAACAGGTCGCGGCGGAAAAGCGGGTGGTGGTCGACGACGCGATCCTCGACCTGGCCGCCCGGTTGGGGCTGGAGCCGCACCTGGACAAGCGCTTCGAGCAGATGTCCACCGGCACGCGCCGCAAGGTCTACCTGACCGCGGCGGCCCTGGGCGACCCGGCGGTGGTCATCGCCGACGGTCCCAGCAATGGGCTCGACACGCCGGCGCGGCGTGCGTTGGCCGAGTTGTTCAAGGCCTGGGGCAGGGACCGGGTGGTGCTGTTCGCCAGCCACGATCCCGAGCTGGTGCAGGCCTGCGGGGCGGCGGTGGTGGACGTCGCCGCGTTGCGCTAGCGTCCCGCCCGCCGCGCGGGATCCCCGCCAGCGACCTACTTGCCGCCGGTGACGTCGACGAACGTCCCGGTGACGTACGAGGCCTCGGCGCCCGCCAGCCACAGGATGGCGCGCGCCACTTCCTCGGGCTGGCCGCCGCGGCCCATGGGCACGGTGTCCTTGATGCGGTCCACCCGTCCCGGTTCGCCGCCGCTGGCGTGCATCTCGGTGTAGATGTGGCCCGGGCGCACGCCGTTCACGCGGATGCCCTCGCGCGCCACTTCCTTGGAAAAGCCGATCGTGAAGCTCTCCAGCGCGCCCTTGGAGGCGGCGTAGTCCACGTATTCATTGGGACTGCCGAGCCGCGCCGCGCCCGATGACACGTTGATGATGGCGCCGCCCCGGCCGTTGTGGAGTCGGGACATGCGCCGGGCCGCCTGCTGGGCGCAGAGCATGGGGCCGATGGCGTTGACCGCGAAGATCCGCTGCATGCGCTCGAACGTCAGGTCCTCCACGCGCGATTGCCGCGCAATGATCGCGGCGTTGTTGACCAGCACGTCGAGGCGGCCGAATTCGCCGTCGATGGCAGCGAACAGCCGGACCACCTGGTTGGGATCCGCGCTGTCGGCGCATACGGCCAGGGCGCGGCGCCCCTGGGCCCGCACATCGGCCGCCACGGCCTGGGCCGCCGCCTCGTTCGAGACGTAGCTGATCGCCACGTCATAGCCCTGCGCCGCCGCCAGCCGCGCGGTCGCGGCGCCGACGCCGCGGCTGCCGCCGGTGATCAGGATGACGGGGGCCTGGGATTCGGTGGACATGGGGGGGCTCCTGCTGCGAAGTTCGTGATCGGGGAAGTCGGGCGCGCCTGCGCCGCGTGGCTCACTATACTGCGCGTGGGGCCGCTGCCACGCCGGCCGGCGCCGGAATTCCCGGACGCGCTGGCGGGTCAAGGCGACGCGGCGCTTGCGATGCCGATACACTGCCAACGCCTCTGCATGGCGCGTTATCGGCGGCGGTCGCGCGCGACGCGCGCCGCCCGCGCCCGGTTTTCTAGGAGTGGATTCATGGCACGCATCTTCATTACCGGTTCAGTCGACGGCCTGGGCCTGGCGGCCGCGCGCGCACTGTTGGCCGACGGCCACATGGTGGTCGTGCATGGCCGCAATCGCGAGCGCCTGGGCGCCGCGCGGGAATTGCTGTCGCAAGGGGCGTTGGCGGTGGTGGGCGATCTGGCCGACCTGGCGCAGACGCGGGACCTGGCGGACCAGCTCAACGCCCTGGGCCGGATGGACGCGGTCATCCACAATGCCGGGGTCTTCACCGGCCCCGCCATCCTGCCGGTCAATGTCATCGCGCCGTATGTGCTGACCGCGTTGATGCAGCGCCCGCGGCGCCTGGTCTACCTGAGCAGCGAAATGCACGACGACGGCCGGCCCGACCTGACGGGCATGGCGTGGGACGGCAGCCGCGAGAGCGGCTCGTATTCGGACAGCAAGCTGTTCGTGACGGCGCTGGCGGCGGCGGTGGCGCGGTTGTGGCCGGACGTGGCCAGCCACGCGGTGGACCCCGGCTGGGTGCCCACCAAGATGGGCGGGCCGGATGCGCCGGGCGATCTCAGCCTGGGACACGTCACGCAGGCCTGGCTGGCGACGGGCGACGATTCCGCCATCGGCCAGAGCGGCGGATACTGGCATCACCAGGCGCGCCTCGACCCCCATCCGGCGGTGCGCGATGAGTCCTTCCAGGCGCGGTTGCTCGCCGCATTGCGCCAGGCGACGGGGATTGCGCTGGCATAGCGCCGGTTACGCGTCGGTCGACGCCGCATCGAGCGCGGCGCTTTTCTGGTTGATCGCGGCCTCCAGTGCCCGCACCCAGTCCGTGCGGCCGGCGCCCTGTTCGAGCACGCGGTAGCCGATCATCGCGGCGAACAGCACCATGGCGTCGGTGTCGTCGCCCTGCGCGCCGGGCGCCTGGCCGATGAACTGTTCATACAGCCTGCCCGCGCCCGCGGCGTAGGCCTGCGCCACGGCGGCGGCGGTCTCGTCCCCGTCCGCATGCGGCGCGAAGGCCAGCAAGGGGCAGCGATGCGCCGCGCGCCGGTTGCCGAGATAGCGCGGCACCAGCGCGGCCACGGCGTTCTCGTTGCGCTTGCCGGCGGCCTCGAAGGCCTTGTCCCAAGCGGCCGACGCCTGCGCGAAGACGGCCGAGACGGCCTGCGCCGCCAGGTCTTCCTTGGACGTGAAATGCCGGTAGAAGCCGCCGACGGTCATGCCGCAGTCGCGCATGATGTCGGCAACCGACACGCCGTCGATGCCTTGCGCGCGGAACAGCCGCGCGGCGCTGGCCAGGATGCGCGCCCGGTTTTCGTCCGCCTGTTCCCGCGATACGCGTCCCATGGCGCTCAGCGGCGGCGGAAGCTGACCACCTTGCTGGTCAGCTTCTGCACTTCCTCGCCGTGCTGGTTGTAGGTGATGCTCTCGACCACGACGATGCCGCGGTCCGGCTTGCTGCGCGAGGGCGTGATGGCGAGGATCGTGCTTTTCACCTGCAGCGTGTCGCCCGGCCGCGTCGGGCGCGCCCAGGCCAGTTCGGCGCCCGCGCCGATGACGCCGTCGGCCAGCGGCATGCTGTCGACCAGCAGGCGCATCGTGATGGCGGCGGTGTGCCAGCCGCTCGCCGCCAGTCCCTGGAACAGCGAGTCGCGCGCCGCGGTCTCGTCCAGGTGGAAGGGCTGGGGGTCGAACTCGGTGGCGAAGCGGCGCACCTGGTCGAGGTCGAGCCGATGCGTGGCGCTGGTGTAGGTGTCGCCAACCGCGAGGTCGTCCAGATACAGTCGGTCGGGGGATGAGGCGGGCGCCATGGGCAATCTCCTGCGGGCAAAGGGACGGGGGTGCTGCAAAATAGATTATTGATGTAATCTAATTGGCGCGCAAGCCGCGCCCGGCCATTGCCGGACCCGACGCGGCTGCCGTCCCCGTCCCACGCCACGCAAGGAATGACGCCATGCCTTTGGTCCGCATCGATATCCGCAAGCACGCCGACCCCCTGTTCGCCAGGAAGATCGGCGAGGTGGTCTACCGCGCCATGCGGACCACCATCGGCGTGCCCGACAAGGACAATTTCCAGATCCTCAACGAACATGACGGCGGCCATTTCGTCTACGATCCCTCGTACCTGGCCATCGCCGACGGGCTGCACGCCGAGCTGGCGATCCGCCGCGAAGACGTCTTCATCAGCCTGGTCGAGGTCAAGAAGGAAAACTGGTCCTTCGGCAATGGCCTGGCCCAGTATGCCAACTGAGGGCGGCCGCCGGCCGGTCGCCGCCATCCCATCTCCATGACATCAGACGACTGGATCCAGGTCAGGCGCGACCCCGCGACGGGCATCGAGGTGGTGCATGCGCATTTTCGCGGGCATGCCTACGACCCGCATGACCACGACGAGATGCTGGTCGGCGTCACGCTGCAAGGCGTGCAGCAGTTCCAGTGCGCGCGGCGCACCGTCACCAGCACGGTGGGTCACGCCATGCTGATCGAACCCGGCGCCGTGCATGACGGCCATGCCGGCACCGAGCAGGGGTTCACCTATTCGATGCTCTATCTGCCGTTGTCCTGGGTCGACGGCGCCCTGGCGCGGCGCGAGGGCAAGCCCGCGCGCCAGGCGTTCTCGATGTTCCGGACCTCGTTGTCGCGCGATCCGGCGCTGATCCACGCCATCGTCGGGACGCTGCACAGCTTCGCGCCGGGCGGCCTGCAATTGGCGCGCGACGAGGCGCTGGACCGGCTCATTGCGCAGCTGGCCGCCGACGGCGAGCGCCTGCTCATGCCGGCCCCGCGGCCCGCGCCGGTGAAGCTGCGGCGGGCGCAGGCGTTCATCGAGGCGCACATGGCCGCCGACATCAGCATGGACCAGGTCGCCCACGACTCGGGCATGGACCGCTATGCCCTGGCGCGCCAGTTCCGCCGCGAACTGGGCCTGGCGCCGCACGCCTACCTGGTGAGCCTGCGCCTGCGGCGCGCGCGCGAGTTGCTGGCGCGCGGCATTTCGCCGGCGGACGTGGCCGCGCAGGTCGGGTTCGCCGACCAGAGCCACCTGGGGCGCTGGTTCAAGCGCGCCTATCGCATCACCCCCGCGAAGTACCTGCGCAGCGCACAAACGTTCTAGATCCGCGCGCGCCGTCGGGCCAGGATGGGCGTTTTGTCCTGAATGGGAGTTTCGACGTGTTTGATACCAAAGTGGCGATCATCGTGCGCAATGATCTGGCGACCTGGCAGCGCCTGAATGTGGTCGCTTTCCTGTCCACCGGCCTGGCCAGCGCCGCGCCCGAAATGCTGGGGGAACCCTATGTCGACGCGGCGGGGCATCGCTATGCCGGCATGTCGGTGCAGCCGATCCTGGTGTTCGAGGGGGACCGGGCCGGCCTGCAGGCGGCGCACCGGATCGCGCGCGACCGCGAGCTGACGCTGGCGCCGTTCGTCCATGTCATGTTCGCCACCGGCCACGACGAGGCCAACCGCGCGGTGTTCCGCGCCGAGCCGGCCGACGATCTGGACCTGGTCGGCATCGCCCTGCGCGGTCCGAAGAAGGCGGTGGACAAGGCGGTCAAGGGGCTGTCGCTGCATCCTTGATGCTGTCGCTGTCGCCGCCCTTGTCGGGCGCGGGACGCGCCGGCGCGCCGTCCCGGTAGGCCACCGAGACCATGGCGCCCACGACGAACGTCATCACGATGAAGAGCGTCAGATAGGTCACGATCCAATACGGTCCGCCGTCCACGGCGTAGCCCAGGTACTCGTACAGCGCGCTGTGGGCCAGGCCGCCCGCGCTCACCAGGATGCCCAGGGCCAGCATCAGCGGCCAGCGCGGGTAGGGCATGGCGGCGCGCACGCCGCGCAAGCCGGTTGCGCCGGTCACGGCGGCGCGCGGCAGGGCGGGCGCCAGCAGCGCCAGCCCGTACAGGATCGGCAGCCAGAGCGCCAGCACCACGGGCACCAGCACCGCGAAGAACAGGCCCGACGCCGGGCCGTTCATCAGCGCGAACAACACGTAGGGCAGGTCGCCGGTGGCGCGCGCCAGCGCCGTCACGACCACCGCCAGCAGGCCCAGCATCACCAGGTGCCAGGCTTGCGCCGTACTGCCGCCGGCCTCGATCCGCGTATCGTCCGCGCGCGCGATGACCCGGTGCCAGGCGAACGTCATGCGCGAGAACGCAATCAGGTTGACCAGCGCGAACAGCAGGAACAGCCCGCCCTTGAGCCAGTACAGCGACGCGGCCAGGATGGCGAACGGCAGCGATAATAGGAACACCGCCAGCGACCACGGCGCGGTGGCCAGCATCGCGCGGCCATGGCGCCGGATGGCGCCCGCCGTCGCGTTGAAGAATGAAAGTGCTCCGCGTGCGTTCGACAAGTCGTTCCTCTGTGTGCAATCGACAGGGCCTTGTTTATACCGCAGCCGAGCCGCCCGGACGTCATCGTTTGCAAGCCTTTACCAAAAGAGAGGAGACCCGATGGAAGTGACCTTGAGCGGCAGGATGGGGGGACCCGAGGCCGGCATCGCATGCCTGCCCGCCATCGTCGCGTATCGCCCGCGGCTGAAGGCCGCGCTGGCGCCGCTGGCCGTGGACGGCCTGGCCGTGCTGGACATCACGCTGCACGTGGGCGGCAGCATCACCGATTCCGCGGCGCAGGGCTTCACGGCGCAGGCGCGCTATCTGCGCAAGCCGGAAAAGCTGACCGTCGCCATTTACGTGTCGCGGCGCGATGCCGAGGCGGAGCGAGAACCCGATGTGGCGGCATGGCTGCTGCGCGGTCTCGAATCGATGCCGCGCTCGGCCAGCGTGGCGGCATTGGACCTGGATGCCGTGCTCGACGCCTTGCGCGCCGCGGGCTGAGCGGCTTGGCCGGGGCGGGCGGCGGTCGCCATGCCGCCTCGGGTATAGTCAGCCCCACGCCCACTTTTGCAGGCCTTGCCCGATGTCCTCGACACCCGCTCGCCATCTCCGTTGCGCGCCGGCTGCGCTGATCCTCGCCATGCTGTCGCTGGCCGCGTTCAATGCCGGCGCCACCCCGCGCACCGTCTACCAGGGCACCCTGCAAGGGGCCGGTGAAGTGGTGCTGGAACTGGACGACGCGGCCGGCGCCAACGGGGTCGTGAGCGGGCGCTACTTCTATCCCAGGAGCGGCGTCGACATTCCCCTGCGCGGCACGGGCGACGTCCTGTACGAGCCCAAGCCGCACCCGGCGCGGCCGCCCGCCTCGGACAAGGCCACGATCGACGCGGCCGACCGCGCGGCCAGCTGGCAAGGCACGCGTGACGCCAAGGGTTATCACGGGCAATGGACCGACACGCGCACCGGCAAGCAGCGCCGCTTCGATCTGCGGCCGGTTGCGCATTACGACACCGAGCAGCTCGAACGCGACCGCGCCCGCGCGCGGGCCGAGCAGGTCGACCTGGGCGATGTCGACCTGAAGGCCGGCATCGACGCCAAGCGCGCGCCCTATGAAACGCTGAAGCTGGCGGGCCACGCCAAGCCGGTGGGCAAGGAAATCGGCGCGGGCGCGGTGGCCTACCGCATGTGGGTGGACCCGCGCACCCAGTTCGCGTATCCGCGGTTGAGCCGCCATCCCGATCCGCAGGTCATGCGGCGCGTCAACGATCTGCTGGAACAACGCCACTGGCGCAAGAGCCTGGGCGCGCTGGAGTGCATGGCGTTTGCCTACACCAGCCAGAGCGAGGCCGGCGGCACGCTGGGCGGGTTCGACGACGAGAACATCAACGTCACCTGGCTGTCGCGCGCGCTGATGACCGTGACGGAGGCGGGCAGCCTGGATTGCGGCGGCGCCCATCCGGCCAATCATTTCGAGCCGTACACCTTCGACCTGTTGCGCGGCGAGTACCTGGACTGGAACCGGGTGTTCGACGCCTACGTGCCGGGCAAGCGCAGCGTCGGCCGCGAACCGAGCGCGGCATTGCTGGGGCTGGTGGACCAGGTGGTCAAGGCCGGCCCGCCCGAAAGCCAGGCCGACCAGCGCCCCAACCTGGAAGACTGCGCCGATCTGTGGCCGCAGTACCTGGCCCTGGGCGCCGTGACGCCGGGCGCGCTGAGCCTGTCGGTGTCGGGCGTGGGCCATGCCTCGGGCGCTTGCCTGGGCACCCACGGCAGCGTGCCGTTCAAGGCGCTGCAACCCTATTTGAAACCGGGTGGGCAGGCGTATCTGGTGGCTGACTGATGCGCGAAGCGTGAAGAGGTCGAATCCGGCGCGCAACGCAGCCGGGGTGCGGATTCGGGCATATAGGACGGTTTCGTCCGCAAGTCGTTCCCACAGTTTCTTTCCAAGGACCTGCATGAATCCTGATAACCAGCGCCTGCTCGACGAATTGCGCGGCATCGTCGGCACGGCCCATGTCCTGACCGACCCGCAACATACCCAACGGTTCCGTACAGGATTCCGCTTCGGCTTCGGATCGGCGATCGCGGTTGCGCGGCCGGGCAGCCTTCTGGAGCAATGGCGATTGGTCCAGGCATGCGTGGCGCACGGCAAGATCGTGATCATGCAGGCGGCCAATACCGGCTTGACCGGGGGGTCGACGCCGGACGGCGATGACTACGATCGGGAGATCGTGATCATCAGCACGTTGCGCATGAAGAAAATACAGCTGATCCGCGACGGGCATCAGGTGATCTGCTTTCCCGGCGCCACCTTGGACCAGCTGGAGAAAGCGCTCAAACCGCTGGGACGTGAACCGCACTCCGTCATCGGGTCTTCATGCATTGGCGCTTCGGTATTTGGAGGGATCTGCAATAACTCCGGTGGATCATTGGTGCAGCGCGGCCCCGCCTTTACCGAGATGGCCGTGTTTGCGCAATTGGGGCAGGACGGCAAACTATCCCTGGTCAACCACCTGGGCATCTCATTGGGAGAATCCCCCGAGGAGATCCTGCGGCGTCTGGATGACGGCACCTACCGTCCTGACGACATCGGCGATGGCGGACGCGGGTCGGATCAGGATTATGCGCGGCACGTCCGCGACGTCGACGCGGACTCGCCCGCGCGGTTCAACGCGGACCCGAAACGGCTGTACGAGGCTTCCGGGAGCGCCGGCAAGCTGATTCTCTTCGCCGTGCGCCTGGACACGTTTCCGGCGGAAACGCAGACCGACGTTTTCTACATCGGGACGAATGATCCGGCGGAACTGACGGATATTCGACGATACCTTCTGACGGCCTTGCCGGCGCTGCCCATCGCGGGGGAGTACATGCACAGGGATGCGTTCGATATCGCCGACGTCTACGGCAAGGACACTTTCCTGGCTATCCGCAGACTGGGCACCGCAAGGCTTCCCGCCTTTTTCGCGTTGAAAGCGCGCGTGGACAATTTCTGCGCGAGATTCCCGTTCTTCCCCAGGAACATGAGCGACCGGCTGTTGCAGTTCTTCAGCGAACGCTGTGGCGATCATCTGCCCGCTCGCCTGCGCGACTTTCGCGCCCGGTATGAACACTATCTGATGATCAAGGTGTCGAGAAAGCTGAAGGAGCCGCTTCAGGCTTTCCTGGATTCCTATTTCAACCAGGCCACGGGCGCCTATTTCCTGTGCTCCCCGGAAGAAGGCGCATCCGCCTTCCTGCTGCGATTCGCGGCGGCCGGCGCCGCCGTGCGCTACCGCGCCATGCATCCGGATGCGGTGGAGGATATCGTCGCGCTGGATATCGCCCTGAAGCGCAATGACCGGGACTGGCTGGAGGTTCTGCCCGAGGACATGGAGACCGACATGGTGGCCAAGCTCTATTACGGACACTTTCTTTGCCATGTCTTCCATCAGGACTACATCGTGAGAAAGGGCGTGGATTGCCTGGCGCTGGAGCACCGCATGTGGAAGCTGCTGGACGCCCGTGGCGCGCAGTATCCGGCCGAACACAACGTTGGACATCTGTATCGCGCCGGCCCCGAGCTTCGGAATTTCTACCGCGCCCTGGATCCTTGCAATCAGTTCAACCCAGGGGTCGGGCAGCTTTCAAAGTGCAAGAACTGGATGTGAGGCGCCGAAGTCGCTCGTCAGATCGCTGCCGCGTTCTGGTCACGACCCGTGGCGCGTCAATCCTCCTTCAACAACGCCAACACGTTCTGCGCCAACTGATTGGCCTGCGTCAAGGCGACCTTGCTGGCTTGCTGCAGGATCTGCTGGCGCGTCAGGTTGGAGGTTTCGACGGCGTAGTCCGCGTCCTCGATGCGGCTGCGGGCCTGGCCGAGGATATCGGCGGTGTGGTTGAGGTTGGTGATGACCGAGCCCAGGCGGTGCTGCATCGCGCCCAGCTCGCCGCGCAGGCTGTCGACCTGGCCCAGGGCGTGGGTCACCCGCTTCATGGGCACGACCTTGAGGTTCACGGTGGGCGGCGCGTGTTTCGGCTTGAAGGACACCTCGCCGGTGGACGAAATGCTGATGTCGTAGAAATTGCCATCGCTGCCGCTGATGACGTATTCGCCGTTGGCGTTGCCGGTGGCGTCGGTCAGGTAGTGCACCTTGCTGTGCTGGTCGAACAGGGGCCGGCCATCGTCGGCGGCGGGCACCGGCGCGAGGCTCTGGAGAAAATCGAACAGTCGGATGGGCGTGTCTTTCTTGACGGCGTCGGCGGCAGGCGGGGGGCCGGGGGGAGGCGCGACCACGGGCGGCGTGGGCGTGGGGGCCGGCACGGCAGGGGGGGCGACCGGAACCGGAAAGGTGCGGCCGACCAGCGTGGGCACGCCGCTGCGGGTGATCGCCGCCGCTTCCGCGGCGCTCAGGGTGGTTCTGTCCAGGCGCGGCAGGACGCTGATGTCGATGTCCACGACGCCTCCCACGGGCGCGGGCAAGGTGGGAATGCGGTACTCGTTGCGGGCGAGACCGCCGTGGACCTCCTGGACGAGGTATTGCGTCGTGCCGTTGAACTGGTAGCTCAGGAGATAGGCGTCGAATATCGTGAGGACGGTGGCGCCATTCCTGATGCTCAGGACGGCGGTGGTGGTGGGGGGCGCTATCGCGGGCGGCGGCGCGACCGCCGGTGGCGGGGCGATCGGCGCGGGCTCGGACTGGGTGTCGATCACCGTCCTGTCGACGGCGCTGCCCAGGCGCGGATCATGCACCACGTCGATCTGGTCCAGGTTCAGGGTTTTCGTGTTGACGAGCCTGGTGTTGAGGCTGAGCGTGTCGCCATCGTGGGCGCCGACCTGGATGGACAGATCGGCGTTCTGGGCCAGCACGTCGAGGCTGTTGAAGCGGGTCTGGTGCGAAATCCGCTCGATTTCACCGAGATGCTGGTCGATCTCGGCCTGGATGGATTCCAGGTCGCCGATCGAGTTGGTGGAATTCTGCGCCTGCACGGCGAGTTCGCGGATGCGTTGCAGGCTGTGGCCCATCTCGCCCAGCGCGCCCTCGATGGTCTGCGCCAGCGAGATGCCGTCATTGGCGTTGCGCGCCGCCTGGTGCTGCGCGCGGATCTGGGCGGTGAAATGATTGGCGATGGATTCGCCGGCGGCATCGTCCGCGGCATGGTTGATGCGCAGGCCGGACGACAGCCGCTCCGTGGCCACGGCCTGCGCGGATTCCGACTTGCCCAGGTTGGTGCGCGCCCGTAACGACAGGGACTGGTTTCTGATCGAGGGCATGAGGTTCTCCAATGCGAGGTTGCCAGCCCGGCCAATGTGGCGGCTGTCAGCGGTATCCGGGCTGTCGTGCTGCGGGAATGGCGCGGGTTGATTCGAGCCGTCGTGGACGGCGTGGTGCGTGACGAGTCAGGGCGCCGAGCGATGTGGGGTCGATGATGGCACGCGGCCCACACTGGGTGGGCCGGTTTGCGCCGAACGGGCGCGGCTTTGTTTATCCGAAGAGGGATAGATCATTCTAAAAATGCTAAGCCGATCCCCCGCCGGCCGTCTCGCCGCGCGCTCGAATCCCGGATTCATCCGACGCGGCGAGCGTCTGGTCGGCGCGTCGCCGTGGCGTCGATCCGGGCATAGAGGCCGAACCGGCCGCCCGATAAGCCGCTTTGGGGACTCAAGACCGCTCCCAAAGCCGATAAACGGTGTGTCTCTGTTGACGACGTTACCGCCCATGCCGAGCATGGGGTCCTGCAATGGAGATCATGATGCATAACCCTCCGCATCCGGGCGAAGTCCTTCGGGAAGATGTCATCGCCGCCTTGGGGCTGTCCGTGACGGAAGCCGCCGATCGGCTGGCGATGTCACGGGTGGCCCTGTCCCGGGTGCTCAATGGCAAGGCGGGCATCAGCCCGGACCTCGCTGTCCGGCTGGAGCAAGCCGGGGCGGGTACCGCGCAGGCATGGGTGGCGATGCAGGCGAATTACGATCTGTGACAGGCCTTGCAACATGCGCAGCCGCCAGTCAGGCCCCTGGCGTCCGCGGCGCCTGGACGATGACGGGTCCATGCCCTATCCGACCCGCGCGGCATCGGGCTGCGCCTGCGCCTTCAACCAGCGCTTGAAATCGTCCACGACTTCCCTGGCATCGGTGCGCGCATAGAGGCTGAACCGGCCGCCCGTGTCCTGGAAGCCGAGGGGGGCGGCCAGCCGGCCGGCCCGGATATCGGCCTGCGCCAGTTCGCGGGGCGCGATGCCGATGCCCAGGCCCGCCACGGCGGCTTCGAGCATGTGACCGAGCTGGTCGAACTGGCGCCTGGGCTGCTGCGCGCCGAGCGTCACGCCGCTGGCCTGCGCCCAGTGTTCCCAGGCGGCGGGGCGCGCCGCGGCATGCAGCAATGGCGAGCCCAGCACGTCGGCCGGCCGCCGGATCCGCCCGGCCAGCGCCGGCGCGCAGACCGGCCCGATGCTTTCCTGGAACAGCGGCACCGCCTCGATGTCCGGCGAACGGTGCTCGTCGGCCACGATCAGCACATCGACCACGCGCCGCTCCAGCAACGCGATGTCGGCCGCCGTCTGCAGGCGCACCTGGACGCCGGGATGGGCGCGCTCGAAGTGCTCGAGCCGCGGAATGATCCAGTTGGACAACAGGCTGGCCGGCGCGCCGATCACCACCTCGGTCGATGCCGAGCGGCCGAGCAATTCGGCCAGGCGCTGTTCGAGCATGTCGAACGCCGGCAGGCAGACGCGGTGCAGATCCTGGCCCGCCGCGGTCAGCCGCACGCCCTCCGAATGCCGCTCGAACAGCTTGCCGCCGAGCCAGGTCTCGAGCTGCCGGACCTGCTGGCTGACCGCGCTGTGCGACACGCCCAGCTCTTGCGCCGCGAGCGACAGGTTCAGGTGGCGGGCGGCGCTGTCGAAGACGCGCAGCGAGTTCATGGGAGGCAGGTTTCTCATGCCGTTGATATTAGAAAATCTGATACCGATGAGCAAGAAATCTATGATTTATCTGGATGTTTTGTCTGGATACCATGGTTGTCATGTTCCCGAAGGCCTGAAACCATGTCTTTTATCCCCCATCCTGAATACCCCGATGCCGCCGGGCAGTTCGGCCGTTATGGCGGCCGCTACATGCCCGAGACGCTGGCGCCCGCGCTCGATGCGCTGGAACACACCTTCCGCGCGGTGCGCGAGGACCCCGCCTTCTGGGCCGAATACCGCGCCATGCTGGCCGACTACGTGGGACGCCCGAGCCCGCTGCTGCATGCCCAGGCGCTCAGCGAGGAGCTGGGCGGCGCGCGCATCTTCCTCAAGCGCGAGGACCTGAATCACACCGGCGCCCACAAGATCAACAATTGCCTGGGCCAGGCGTTGCTGGCGCGGCGCATGGGCAAGCGCCGCGTCATCGCCGAGACCGGCGCCGGGCAGCACGGGGTGGCCACCGCCACGGTGTGCGCCTTGTTCGGCCTGGAATGCGTCGTCTACATGGGCGCCGTCGACGTGGCGCGGCAGTCCTCCAACGTGGCGCGCATGGAGATGCTGGGCGCCCAGGTCCGGCCGGTGCCGGACGGCAGCGCCACGCTGAAGGACGCGATGAACGCCGCCATCCGCGACTGGATCGCGCATCCGGACGACACCTATTACCTGCTGGGCACCGGAGCCGGGCCGCATCCCTATCCCTGGCTGGTGCGCGAACTGCAGAAAGTCATCGGCGAGGAAACGCGCGCGCAGATCCTCGCGAAGACCGGACGGCTGCCGGACGCGATGGTCGCCTGCGTGGGCGGCGGCTCCAACGCCATCGGCTTCTTCTATCCGTTCCTGAACGACGCCGGCGTGCGGCTGTTCGGCATCGAGGCGGCCGGGCGCGGCACGCAGACCGCCGAGCACGCGGCCAGCATCGGCGAGGGATCCCCCGGCGTTCTGCATGGCTGCCGCAGCTACTTCCTGCAGGACGCGGACGGCCAGATCCAGAACGCGCATTCGATCTCGGCCGGTCTCGACTACCCGGGCGTCGGCCCGGAACACGCGCTGCTGCACGATACCGGGCGGGTCGTCTACGAATCGGTCACCGATGCCGAGGCGGTCGACGCCTTTCTGTGGCTGACGCGCCGGCAGGGCATCATCCCCGCGCTGGAAAGCGCCCATGCCCTGGCCTACGCCAGGCAACTCGCGCCGCGCATGGACCGCGAGCAGGCGCTGGTGGTCTGCCTGAGCGGGCGCGGCGACAAGGACTTGAATTCGGTCCTGCAATTCACCGGAGACGCCGCATGAGCCGTATCGAACAGACTTTGGCGGCGTTGCGCGCCGCCGGCCGGCCGGGCCTGGCCGCCTATTTCACGGCGGGAGACCCGTCCTACGATCACTGTCTCGCCTTGCTGAAAGGCCTGCCCGAAGCGGGGGCCGACCTGATCGAACTGGGCATGCCGTTCAGCGACCCGATCGCCGACGGGCCCGTGCTGCAACAGGCCAATGCGCGCGCACTGAAGGCGGGGCAGACCTTGCGCCGCACGCTCGACCTGGTCGCCGCCTTCCGCGAGGAGGACGAGCGCACGCCGGTCGTGCTGATGGGCTATCTGAACCCGCTGCTGCGCTATGAAGCGGCCAGCTTCATGGCCGACGCGGCCTGGGCCGGCGTCGACGGGCTCATCGTGGTGGACCTGTCGCCCGAGCATGCCGCCGGCATTGAACGGCTGGCGCGGCGGCACGGCATCGCCATCATCAAGATGACCGCGCCAACGACCACGGCGGAACGCCTGGACAGGGTGCTGGAAGGCGCCAGCGGGTTCGTGTACCACGTGATGCTGGCGGGGACGACGGGCGCGGCGCTGCCTTCGGACGCCGTAATCGCCGGTGCGCTGGAACGGATCCGGGCGAAGACCTCCCTGCCGATTGCCGCGGGCTTCGGCGTGCGGACCGCCGAACAATTGAAGGCGGTCGGGCGCCATGCGGATCTGGTGGCGGTGGGGACCCGGCTGGTCGAGGTGCTGGCGGCGGGCGGGGTGGCGGCGGCGCTGGCGGAAGTGCGAGGGTTGGGGGCGGCGGCAAGAGGGGGGTGATGGCTGGATGGGACACCGGCGGTTTCCCGAGGTGGGCAAATCCCTTCACACCCCGACCCGTCCGAGCGCCTGCGGCCCTACGCTGATCCGTTTCTCGGGAGACGGATATCAAGGGGCGCATATTCTGCCTGGCCATCGTGGCGGGCGCGGGAGCGGTGCAGACACTGGCGGCGCTGCCCGGGGCGGGGTTCTATCTGTCGGCCGGGGCGGCCTGCGCCCTGTTGCCGCTGGCTGTGCGGCGTTGGCGCGGCCGGCTGGCGGGGATGCTGGCCTGCCTGGCCGCGGGACTGCTGGCGGGCGCCGTCAACGCCGCGATACAGGCGCAATGGCGGCTGGACGACGCCTTGGCCGACCTGCACCAGAACGCCGTCGCGCGGCTGGCGTTGCGTGTGGCCGAGCTGCCCGACGATGAGGCGGGCGGCGTGCGTTTCGTCGGCGAGCAGGTCGGGCCGCCGCGTTCCGGCATTCCGCGGCGCATCCTGGTGTCGTGGAGATCGGAAGGGCGTGGTGTAGGGGAAGAGGGTAGGCGATAGTGTAGATCGCGGTGGTCGACGTCTCAATGAGACAAAGAACAAATATAGTACAGCTCTCACTGAGACGGTCATGAGCGCTGAATGAGTG
>ERZ1739169.166-NODE-166-length-17495-cov-30.388647_pt1 | contig 17495 bp, 18 predicted proteins | sample MGYA00581756_ERZ1739169 | MGnify/ENA primary metagenome ERZ1739169 (study PRJEB40789, sample SAMEA7425667) | Salamandra salamandra | biome: salamander skin | place: Germany | collected 2020-03 | study: cvxcv | reverse complement strand
CTTACAGAGCCTGAATCAGATCGAGCACATCACATCAATGGGTCCTGAGCCTAAGCGCTTACAAAGACCCTGTGTAACCACCCTTCAAGGACAGGGGCTATCCGTTCGATGTGCCGAACGTCGCCTTTAATCACCAATAAAACGACAGCTCATTGCGGAAACATGGAGGAGTGGATCCGCTACCAAAGCGAACGCGCTATGGTCGGTTGTCCGCCACGGCTTCGGTCTCGGTGAGCATCTCTGACCTAAGGGTCTTCGAGATGTACGGCAGGACCGGCCGACCACAAGGCGTCAGACGTTCACGACCGTGGGATGGGCGGGCCGACGCTGGCGTCCAGACCAAAGACTGCAGAAACCGGGAATAGGTCATACAGCCACAGGTCTACCCACGCCTGTGCCCCCCTCGTCCGCTCGTGACGAAGGGAGCAGCGCAATACAGTCTAGCGGGCCTGACGGAGGCGTTCAGCTGCGGCGCGATAGCGTTCGTAGTGATCACCTTCGTCGGAGGCGATCTGCCGGAACATCGCTGCAGCGCGCGTATCGCCCGCTGCCTGGGCCTGATCTGCGAACCCGACATACATGGTGACGTTCTCGTACTGCTCCCCGGCCATCGCATCCACCAGATTGGCCTCGTTGGTCCCGTCCAGCTTCAGGGCGTCGGCTTCGCGCGCAAAATGCTCGTTGGCCTCGACGTTGGCGGAGCTTTCGAACAGTTGGGCCAGTTCGGCATTGCCGCTCTCGCGGGCGACCTCAGCGTAGCGAAGATACTTGAGGTTGGCGAAGGCCTCGCCATGCATGGCGGCTTCCAGATTGGCCCGCGTCTGCGGGTTCAGGTCCTGAGCGGATGCCGCTCCGGCCGAAAGGGCGACGGCGACGGCGGTGGTCAGAAAGATCTTGAGGGTCATGGGAAGGCTCCGGTGTCTGGGATGCGCCCGATGCGCCGGTGCTGTCTCGGCCCGAAGGCTGACCGGAGCCTGACGAAATGAAATCACCCGGCCGCTCACGTTCGGACTGAATGTCGCCCCAGCCGTCAGGTCGCCGTCAGCTTCGGACGTCAGGTTGGCGTCACCGGGTGATGTCGTCCGGCGACAAGTCCAGCTTTCTCGAGGCTCCCCATGAAGACGTTCCTGATTCCTTCGGGCATCGCCCTGACCCTCGCCGCTACCGTCGGCATGGCCATGACCGGCTTTGCGACCTCGGTCTCGGCCGGCCCGGTTTGCACCACCGCGCCCCGCGCCCAATGGCTGACCGAGGCCCAGATGCGGGCTCGTGTGGCCCAACTCGGCTACACCAACATCCGCGTCTTTCAGGTCAGCGGCAGCTGCTACGAGATCTATGCCCGCGCCGCCAATGGCCATCGCGCCGAGGTCTATTTCAACCCAGTGACTGGCGCCGTGGTCCAGAACAACGAGGATTGAGCGCAGTGACCAAGGCAACCGTGGTTCTTGGGGATGGGTCACTCGCCCCATCCCCTGCGGAGACACCCAAGCGCACCAAGGTCTGGGATCCGGTCGTTCGACTGTTTCACTGGACCCTTGTCACAGGGATCGTCGCCAACCTGACTGTGTTTCGTGAGCTGAAGGCGGTTCACCGCTACGTCGGCTATGTGATCGTGGCGGCGATCGCGATCCGGCTCGTGTGGGGTTTCGTCGGCCCGCGTCACGCCCGATTCTCGGACTTCGTCGCCGGTCCCCGTCGCCTCGCCGGCTATCTGAAAGCCATGATCCAGCGAAGGGAGCCGCGCTACATCGGCCATAATCCGGCGGGCGGTCTGATGATGATCGCGCTGATCCTGCTGTCGCTCTTCTGCGGCGTGACCGGATGGATGATGGGCCTGGACGCTTTCTGGGGCGCACCCTGGCTTGAGGCCACCCACGAGACCGCCGCCAACACCATCATGGCGCTTGCGATCCTGCATGTCGTCGCAGCCCTCGTGGAAAGCTGGCGCCACCGCGAAAATCTGGTTATGTCGATGGTGACCGGCTGGAAACGCGCCGCCAGCGGAACGGATGTCGATCATGCGTCTCCTCCTCGTTGAAGACACGGTCCGGCTGGGCGAGCTCCTGAGCGAAGGGCTCGCCCGCGACGGCTTCGTCGTGGACTGGCGTCAGGACATCGAGGGCGCGGCGGAGGCGGTCGCCAGCGCGACCTACGATCTGATCCTCCTCGACCTCGGACTGCCGGATGGCGACGGGCTCGACTGGGTCAGGACCCTGCGGCGCGCGACCGACCTGACGCCCATTCTGGTGCTGACCGCGCGCGGGGGGCTCGACGATCGGGTTACGGGGCTGGACGCCGGCGCGGACGACTATCTGGTCAAGCCATTCGAGGCTTCGGAGCTGTCGGCGCGGTGTCGCGCGATCCTGCGGCGGCCCGGTCAGCGGATGACGCCGGTGCTTCACGTCGGCGCGCTCGCCTTTAACGTCGCGTCGCGCCAGGCCGCGCACGGTGACCTGCCGATCGAACTCTCCCGCCGTGAAGGCGACCTTCTGGAGACGCTGATGCGTCGGGCGGGTTCGGTCGTGACCCGGGGGTCGTTGGAGGAATCGCTCTATGCATTCAACGAGCCGGTCACGCCCAATGCCGTCGAGGTGGCGGTCTCCCGACTTCGTCGCAAGCTCGACGATGCGGGGTGCACAGGAATGCTGCACACCGTCCGTGGGCTGGGCTATCTGATGCGGGACGCCGTCGCTTGACCCGCACCCCCTCTATCTTCCAGCGCCTGATGCTCGGGTTTGCGCTGATGAGCGTCATCGGGGGCTTCATTCTGCTTCTGTTTGTCGGCGTCGAGTACGGCCTGTCGTCTCGCGCGAGGCGGGACGAGATCCAGTTCGCGGGGATCGCGAACGAGGTCGCCGACCATGTCGTGGTGCCCCTGCTCGTCTTGATCGTGCCCATGACCCTGGCTGCGCTTTGGGTGATCCGGTCATCCCTGCGGCCGCTGAGCCTTGCCGGCGCGCGGATTGAGGCCGCCCAGGCCGCCGACAAGGGTTTCCGGGTCGATGTGCATGACTTTCCGGCCGAGGCGACGGGCTTCGCCGACGCCGTCAACGGTATGCTCTCGCGTCTCGATGAAGCCGCGACCCGTCAGGAAGCCTTTGCCGCCGACGTCGCCCATGAACTGCGAACGCCGCTGGCCGTGCTCGCGCTCGAGCTGGATCGGCTCGAATCGCCCGAGGGCCAGCGGTTGAAACGGGATGTTTCGGCGATGTCGCGACTGGTCGATCAGCTTCTGGTGCTGGCGCAGCTGGACGCGCAGGCGGCGGCTCCTGTGTCGGCAACTTCGGTTGATCTGGCCGAAATCGCTACGGAAATCGTCTCGCAGTATGCCCCTCTCGCCGTCGCGGACGACAAGTCGGTGGCGTTGGAACTCAATGATGACGTCTTAGTCAAAGGTCGCCGAGAGGCCATCGGCGCCGCGCTTAGAAATCTGGTCGAGAACGGGCTGCGGGTGACGCCGTCCAGCGGAACGGTGACGGTTACGGCCGGCCCGGGCGCGCGGCTTTCGGTGAGCGACGGCGGGGGCGGACTGACGCCGGAGCGCCTTGCTGACCTCAGCCAACGTTATCGCCGTGGAGATCACGCCAGCACAAGCGGCGCGGGTCTGGGATTGGCTATCGTCTCGCGCATCATGGCGGCGCATGGTGGATGGATCGAGACCCGGCCGGATCGGTCCGAACTGATCCTCGTCTTTTCCCCTTCCACCGAGACCCAATCATGAGCCGACTTGAGCGCCATCCCGAACGCCACCTGGTCTCCCGGATCGGCTGGCTCCGCGCCGCTGTGTTGGGGGCCAATGATGGGCTTGTGTCCACCGCCAGTCTGATCGTCGGCGTCGCCGCCGCCCAGACCAGCAAGACCGGAATCCTCGTCGCGGGCGTTGCCGGCCTGGTCGCCGGCGCAATGTCGATGGCGGCGGGCGAATATGTTTCGGTCAGCTCGCAGGCCGATACGGAGGCGGCCGATCTGGCACGCGAACGCGCCGAGCTCGATGCTGACCCCGATGCCGAGACCCGCGAACTGGCCGCGATCTATCGCAGCCGGGGCGTCGATGCGCATGTGTCGTTGGAAGTCGCGCGCCAGCTGATGGTCCATGATGCGCTGGGGGCGCACGCGCGGGACGAACTGGGGTTATCGGAACATACGGCGGCGCGCCCGATCCAGGCCGCCCTGACTTCGGCGGCAACCTTCTCGGTGGGAGCGGTCCTGCCGCTGGCGATGGTGGTCGTGGCCCCCGGATCGCTGCTCGTCGCCCTGGTGTCGGGCTCAGCCCTCGTCGGGCTGGCCCTGCTGGGCGGCATCGGCGCCAGGGTCGGAGGCGCCGGTATCGCCAAGGCTATCGTTCGCGTCACCTTCTGGGGGGCCTTCGCCATGGGTTTGACCGCCGGCATCGGCCACCTGTTCGGGACCGTCATCTAGCCCGGCTGTGCTCAAGCCGGTTCAGTCTTCGTCCGCTTCCCCGGCTTCGCCGCCGTCACCGCCTTCGCCGCCGTCACCGCCTTCGCCGGCTTCGCCATGCGCGCCCGGTGTGAAGGCCTGCGGGTCGATGCGGGTCGCGGCATAGGCGGACCCCGCCACGACGAGAACGGCGAGGGGAACGGCCAAGCGCGCCGGCGGGGTGGCATCCAAGGCACTAGGAAAGTGAGTGGTTTTCTTGCTGCCGGTGATCATGGCGCCGATCAGGTTGTCCCGGGTCAAGAACGACATGGCCACCACCGCGACGACGTGCAGGGCGATCATAGCCAGAAGGATGTAGGCGATGGCCTCATGCCCGCCCTCGCCGCCCGTGATGCCGGTGAAGGTGGTCGCGGCGACGAGGGCCAGAAGCACAATCACAGCGATCCCGCCCAGCGGGTTGTGGCCCAGCGATGCATGAACCCGCCCCGCGAACAGTCCTCTCACATGGCCCGCCATCCGCGACGGACGGATCAGGTTTGCGAAGCGTGCGTGTTCCCCGCCCACAAAACCCCAGAGGAGCCGGAAGGCGATCAGGATCGCCGCCACCCAGCCCGCTGACCCGTGCCAGGGTGACAGGGCGCTGCCCTCCTCTGAGGACAGAAAGGCGAGCGCGATCGCGGCCACGAGGAGCCAGTGGAACAGGCGGACGCCCCAGTCCCAGGTCTTGATGATCCTGATCGCCTTCGGAGCCGTGCTGGTCATAGAAACCTCCGTTTAATGGACGCTGGTTGGAAAACCTGACGTCAGCCTGACCGCGGCGCGGTCCGTCGTTCAGGCAGATCAAGGACTGGACGGATCAGCCGGCCACGACGGGCCCCGCTTCCCGCAGCGGGCCGGGCGTGGCTTGCGCCCGCTGAACGATCCACCGCCAGGGGCCGGCCCAGCCTCCGCTGACGAGCGCAACGGCAATGGCCAAGAGGAGAGCGTCGCCAGACGGCGTGGCAAAGCGGAACAGATCCTCGACGAACGGCACGGACACGCAGCCCCCCAGAACGATCACCGCGCTGGCGCAAATCAGCCAGAAGATCCGGCGGTGTGGATCGAACAGAGACACGCCCGAGGTGGCCGAGTCCGTCAAAGCCAGCACCATGTTCGCGATCGCAAGGGCGATGAAGGCGGCGGCGCGAGCCTCCGTTTCCGGCGCCTGAGCGAGCATCCAGACATAGAAGCCGAGCACCCCGGACAGGATGACCACCCCTTGCAGGGCCCCGAACGCGATCTGGCGCGGACCAAACAGCGACGCTGTATCGGAACGGGGCGGCTTCGTCATCGCGTCGCCTTCGCTGGGCTCCGCCTCGAAGACCAGGGAGCAGACCGGACTGATGATCAGCTGAAGAAAGACGACATGGGCCGGGAAAAGCAGGGGCGGCGCGCCCATCAGGATCGGGATCAGAGCAAGACCGGCCAACGGCACATGAACGGCGACGATGAACGTCAGCGCCTTACGAAGATTGGCGAAGATCCGGCGGCCCAGGCGGACCCCGCCGACGATGGCGCCGAAACTGTCGTCCATCAGCACGATGTCGGCCGCCTCGCGCGCGACGTCCGTCCCCCGCTTTCCCATGGCGATCCCGATATCGGCCGCCTGGAGCGCAGGCGCGTCGTTGACCCCGTCTCCCGTCATGGCGACGATCTCGCCATTCGCCTTGAAGGCCTGGACCAGCGCCAGCTTCTGCTGAGGCTGGATGCGGGCGAAGACCCGGACCGTGCGGATGCGTTCCGAAAGTTCGGCGGACAAAGCCGCGATCTCGTCTCCCGTCATCACGCCAGGGTCCACATCGACGCCGGCCTGTCGCGCGATCTCGAGCGCGGTAGCGGGGTAGTCGCCCGTGATCATCGCCACACTGATTCCGGCGCGACGCGCCTCCTGCAAGGCTCCCGGCACATCCTCTCGCACCGGATCGAGAAAGCCGATCAGTCCGCTGAAGATGAAGGGGGCCTGATCCGGATCGGTGAATCCAGCATCGACCTGACGGACCGTTGCAACAGCCAGGACGCGGAGCCCTCTGGCCGCCATCGCATCCAGAGCCTCTCTTGCCGGCGCCAGGGTCTTCTCCGACGCCTTGCACAGGCTGAAGATCGCCTCGGGCGCCCCCTTCGCCGCGGCGGCCGATTTGCCGTCAGCAAGCCGCCATGTCTGGATCACAGCCATCCGCTTAGCTTCGAGCGGCCAGGCCCGGGTCACGGTCCCGCCGCCCGTCGATGGCGACCGCTCGCGAATGGCGCGGTCCATCGGGTCGGTCGGTTGCAACGCGCTTGCCAATGCAGCGGCATCTAGGACCAGACCGGCATCAGGCGGCAAAGGCCCCGCCGAAGCGTCGACACTCTTTCCTTCGACCCAGACCTCGGCCACCGACATCCGGTTCTCGGTCAGGGTGCCGGTCTTGTCGACGCACAGAAGGGTGGCGGATCCCAGGGTCTCGATCACCGCGCCGCGCCGCACCAGAACCTGATGGCGCGCCAGACGCCAGGCGCCCAGCGCGATGAACACGGCAAGGACGGTCGGAAACTCCTCGGGAATGAGCGAGATGGCGACGGTGATGCCTGCGAGAAGTGCTTCGATCCAGTCGCCCCGCATCAGCCCGTAGGCCAGGACGACCGTGGCGCTGAGCACAACCGCCAGAAAGCCGAACAGGGCGACCAGGCGTCCAGTCGACCTCTCCAGTCGCGTCCGGTCAGGCGCAATGGCGGCCAGCGAGGTTCCGATCTGACCCAATCTCGTCCGCGGCCCGGTCTCCAGCACTTCGACCACGCCCTGGCCGGACACGACGAGCGTGCCGGAAAACACGGCGTCGCCGGCGCCGTCCGGATCCGAGATCGCCTGGCGCACGGTCTTGATGACCGGGGCGGACTCTCCCGACAGGGTCGACTCATCCACGCTCAGCACGTCGCCATCGACCAGGCGACCGTCGACGGGCAGGCGTTGGCCCTCGCTCACCAGCAGGATGTCGCCCTGAACCAGCCGGTCGATGGCGAGCGTGCACGCGACACCGGATCTCATGACCCTGGCGGTCGGTTCGGACAGGTCGCGCAGCGCCTTCATAGCGCTTTCGCTCCGCGCTTGCTGCACTACGACCAGACTGATCGTCCCGACCGCGGCAAGGGTCAGAAAGGGACCCTCGGCGAGGCTGCCCAGAAACAGATACAGCCCGGCCGCAACGACCAGCAGCAGGAACATCGGTTCTTGCAGGGTCGAAAGCAGAATCCTGCCCAGGCTGCGGGCGCGCACAGGAGAAGGGATGTTCGGACCTGCGGACAGGAGCCGTCGGTCGGCCTCATCCTGATCGAGGCCGGGCCATGTCACGTCCACATCATCAAACCCGTCGCAGCCCCGATCGAGCCACACGCACCTTAGGTCGGGTGCGCGACGACACCTTGATTCAGGTCAAGGTCTGGGTGACGACGACCAGAGGCTGGCGAAGGTCCCGGGGCGCTGACGGAGAAGAGGCAACCGGGGCAGCAGCCCCCGAACCGTTGACGTCTTGTCCAAGACAGACGTCAGCCAACATCGAGGCGCAGTCGTCCGCAGTCTGTGCTGCAGAGTTGGTCCGGGTGGGAGATCGCCGGACAGTCTGAGCGGCGTTGAGGCTCGCTCGAGAGCCACGCGGCGCATTCGGCGGAGGGACCACTGAAGACCAGGGCCTCCCCTCGCCAGACCGTCACGCGGACGGCGCTTTGGTGGTCGGCCAGCAGCCTCAGGCCCTCAGCCGCCGCCAGGACATCGTCGCCCTGTTCGATCCAGTAGACGCTCGGCGCAACGCCGGACGACTTGAATGGAAACACGGTGTAGGTGCTCATGCCGGACTCTCGCGGTGAACAGCCAGGCTTGGAGGCCGCCCGTTTGTGGTTGCCGGTACCGGTGTCATTGGCTCAGGGCAGCGTGATGACGGCATTCACCCAGCCCTTCGACTGCAGCCAGGCCACGAAGGCGAAAATCGGTACGGCCAGAAGAAAGACCGAACCGTCCTTCAGGGTCATCACGAACCGGTCTGGTCGGATCTGAAGCGTCTCAAGGTCTCGCCAGGCCGAGAGCCGCGGCCAGAAGCGGGGCGTGCGACGCCGATACTCACTGTAGACTTCGCCGAAGCGGGCCTGAAGCCAGGCCTCCTCACGCTTCACCGTGGCGAAGAAGACACCTACAGTCACAAGCACGAACAGCCCCGCCAGAACCAGACTGCCGGTCTGAAGACCCATACCGAGCGCCGCGATGAAGCTGAACAGATAGAGAGGGTTGCGGGTTACGGAATAAGGGCCGCGATCCACTATCTCGGCGGCCTTGCGGCCTCCGATATAGAGCGAGCACCAGGCCCGTCCAACGATGGCGATCCCGATCATCACGAGGCCGGCGGCCCGAAAGCCCGCATGCACCGCATCTGACCAGAGCCTTTCCCCCGTGAAGACCGCCAGGATGACAACCGCCAGGATGCCGACCGCAAGTACGCCCTTGCGGATCAGTTGAAGGGTGTGAAGCGATTGCGCGTCCGGCATAGGCCTGCCGTCCAGATGAGGATCGTCGCGCGCCTGAAGGCGGAAGCCCTTTAGTCGATGGCGCGCATCGTCGATCATTGGCCTATAGCATGGCCATACTCGTCAAATATGTCCGCCCGCTTGGTCCGGCAATGTGTGGGGTTCGGCCTTCAGAACCGATCGGCTGTGTGCATACGACATTGCGTGAAGCGCAAGACAACCTATGTGAACGTGCTGGGTGGCGCGGTTCTGAAAAGCGCATTGAGCGCTGCCACTTCAAGTGTGCTCACGATTTTGTTCACCACCCACCGTTCGCGGACACGGCGGCTCGCTTTTTCAGCAGAGTCCAGCGGATTTCATGGAAGTTCACCCGATAGTAGCAAGCCAGCGCTAGACGCCCGAAAAGTTTTTGGTAGCGGGGTGGTAGCGGCGGGAAAAAAGGAGGGGGGCGATCCCGAAGGACCGCCCCTGCCTAACCTCTTGATTGCCTTAGCAATCTCGACTGGAGCGGGCGAAGAGATTCGAACTCTCGACCCCAACCTTGGCAAGGTTGTGCTCTACCACTGAGCTACGCCCGCACTCCGTAGGAGCCAGTTGCGCTCCCCGTCGAGGAGGGGGCGTATAGCGGAGGGTTGCGGCGGACCGCAACCCCTTTTTTCGGCCTATCGCAAAACAGTTCGGAAGAAACTGATTTTACTAGGCTTTTCAGCTCTCGCCACAAGCTTGGCCGGACGTATCGACGTTCGCTCTTCGGTCTATTCCAGACTGCCGTTGCGCGCCTCAGCGCGGCGCCAGACGGATCGCCCCGTCCAGGCGAATGCACTCGCCGTTGATATAGACGTTGCGCGCCAGCTCCAGCACCAGCGAGGCATAGTCGGCGGGCGTGCCCAGGCGGCTGGGGAAGGGGATGGCGGCGGCCAGGCTGTCCTGAACCTTCTGGTCCATGCCGGCCATCATCGGCGTCCACATGATGCCGGGCAGGATGGTGTTGCAGCGCACGCCTTCTTGGGCCAGGTCGCGGGCGATGGGCAGGGTCATGGCGTAGACGCCGCCCTTGGACGCCGAATAGGCCGCCTGGCCGATCTGGCCGTCCTGGGCCGCCACCGAGGCCGTGTTGACGATCAGGCCGCGCTCGCCGTCCGCCATCGGCTCCAACGTCACCATGCCCGCCGCCGACTGCGACAGGACGCGGAAGGTGCCGAACAGGTTGACGCGCACGGTGCGCTCGAACGCCGCCATGTCATGGGCGCGGATCTCCCCGGTGTCCTTCTTGCGCGACACGGTCTTCTGGCCCGTGGCGATGCCGGCGCAGTTGACGGTCAGGCGCTCCTGGCCGTGGGCGGCGCGCGCCTTTTCGAAGGCTGAGGCGACCGAGGCGTCGTCGGTCACGTCGACCTTGCAGAAGACCCCGCCGATTTCCTTGGCGATCGCCTCGCCGCGCTCTTCGTTCAGGTCGAACAGGGCGACCCTGGCGCCGGTGGCGGCGATGGCGCGGGCCGTGCCTTCACCCAGGCCCGAAGCGCCTCCGGTGACCACGGCGGCGATGCTGCTGTCGAGTTTCATGCCAGACGTTCCTATGTATTATTGAACCTGAGTTTCGTTTGAGGATTTAGCGGCCATGACCGCCAAAGCCAAACCCGCAGATCCCGCCGACGCCATCGACCCGAACAAGGCGCTGGTTCCATCGGTCGTGAAGATCAACGAGATGCGCGTGACGCGCAGCTTCTGGCCCAAGATCCAGCGCACGGCGGCGCGGATCCCCTTCGCCGATCAGGCCCTGGCCGCCTGGTACGCCGCGCGCGACCCGGAGACGCCGCTGCGCGCCAAGGGGATGATCTTCGCGGGTCTGGCCTATTTCGTCATGCCCATCGACGCCATTCCCGATGTCTTCGCGGGCATCGGCTATACGGACGACGCGGCGGTGATCGCCGCCGTCATCGCCATGGTCAGCGCCCACATCAAGCCGCGCCACAGGCTGTTGGCCGCAGACGCCGTGAAAAGCCTGAAGGAAAAATAGGCGCCCTTCTCCCGCAAGGGGCGAAGGGCGCGGACGGCGCGATCAGCTTTCGACCGTCACCACGATCTTGCCCAGGGCCTTGCGGTCGCCCAGGGCCTTGATGGCCTCGCCTGCGCGTTCCAGCGGATAGGTCTCAGACACGCGCGGTCTGATCTTGCCCTCGGCATAGAACTGCATCAGTTCGGCCATGTTTGCGGCGTGTCCCTGCGGATCGCGCGCCACAGCCGCGCCCCAGAAGACCCCGACCACCGACACCGATTTCAACAGGGTCAGGTTCAGCGGCAGGGACGGAATGCCCGCCGGGAAGCCGACCACCAGATAACGGCCGTTCCAGTCCATGGCCCGCAGCGCCGGATCGGCGTAGTCGCCGCCCACTGCATCATAGACGACATCGGCGCCGTCTCGGCCCGTGGCCAGTTTGAACTCGCCGGACAACTGCTTCTGCGCCGCCTTGTCCAGCGCGCCGGACGGATAGATCAGGCCATTGTCGGCTCCCAGCTCCAGCGCGAACTCGACCTTGTCATTGGTCGAGGCGGCGGCGACCACCTTGGCGCCCATGGCCTTGCCCAGTTCGACAGCAGCCGCCCCGACGCCGCCCGCAGCCCCCAGCACCAGCAGGGTCTCGCCCGGCTGCAGCTTCGCCCTGTCCTTCAGCGCATAGTAGCTGGTGCCATAGGTCATCACGAGGGCGGCGGCCTCTTCGAAGCTCATGGCGTCGGGAATGGGGATCAGGGTCTCGGCCTTGACCGCCAGACGCTCGACCAGACCGCCCCAGCCCGGCACGGCGATGACGCGGTCGCCCTTGAACACGCCCTTGACGCCCTCGCCCACAGCCTCGACCACGCCAGCGACTTCGGCGCCCGGCGAGAAGGGGCGTTCGGGACGGAACTGATACTTGTCCTCGATGATCAGGGTGTCGGGGAAGTTGATGCCCACCGCCTTGACCTCGATGATCACCTCGCCCGCCTTGGGCGTCGGATCGAGCACATCCTCGATCTCAAGGGTTTCGGGACCACCAGCAGTCTTGGACAGTACAGCGCGCATCATTTCCCTCCGTGGCCCCGGCGCCAGAACGCGCCGGACACCGTTGCGATGATCGATCCGGCCGCCATGGCGCGGCCTTCGTGGTGACGCTAAAGAGCGGCACGCCCGATTGAAAGAGGCGACCGAACAGGCTCAGGAAGACGACATGACCGCCCTCATCATCCACGGCGGCGCCGGCGCCCGGCGCGAACGCAACTACGACGCCGAAATCGTCCATATGCGCCAGGTGGTCGAGGCCATGAAGGTCCGGCTGGACGAAGGCGACAGCGCCCTGGACGTCGCCGCCGCGGCGGTGGTCATGCTTGAGGATTCGGGTCTCTATGTCGCAGGCAAGGGCGCCTCGCCGAACCTGGCCGGGGCCTATGAACTGGACGCCAGCATCATGGACGGATCGACACGCCGCGCCGGATCGGTGGCGGCGCTTCAGGGTTTCCGCAACCCGGTCGTCGCCGCCCGCGCGGTGATGGATCGGACACCCCACGTCATGCTGGTCGGCGAAGGCGCAGCCCTGTTCGCCCATGATCAGGCATTGGAGATGATCGCCGACGAAGCCGCCTGGTTCACCGGCGCGGGCAAGGGCGAGGACAATCATCCGCCGGGAACCCTCAGCCACGGCACGGTCGGCGCCTGCGTGCTGGACGCGCACGGGCGGCTGGCGGCGGCGACCTCGACGGCGGGCGTGTTCGGCAAGATGCCGGGCCGCGTCGGCGACACGCCGATCCCGGCGGCGGGAACCTGGGCGGATGCAGGCGCCGCCGCCTCCTGCACGGGACAGGGCGAATATTTCATCCGCGTCGCCGCCGCCGCCCAGGTCGCCTGGCGCGTTGCAGCGGGACAGTCGCTGGCGGACGCGACCCAGGCCGTGATCGACGAGATCGGCGTCATGGGCGGCGACGGCGGCCTGATCGCCCTGGACGCCCAGGGCAATATCGCCGCGCCCTTCAACAGTCAGGGCATGAAACACGCCTGGCTGACCCCAGACGGCGATATCGGGGTTGAAGTCTTCAGGGACTGAAGTCTGCGACGACAAGCTTGGCGTTACTGATCCGCGACCCGTCCGGCAGGTAAAGGCCGCCGCCGGCAGCGGAACACCATTCGGCCAACGCCATTTCATTACATCTCTGTAAGGTGCGTTTGTGCGGATCACTGGTACGGTCGCGCCAAATTCGCCCAGCGCTGGAGCCGCCTGAATGAAATTCCGCCTGACCGCCACCGTCGCCGCATCGGCCCTTCTTCTGGGTCTGGCCCCAGCCGCCTTCGCCGACAACGCCCCCGCACCCGCCGCTACCATGCAGGCGCAGCAGGGCGTCGTCGTCCCGCCGCTGGGCTTCACCCGGCGGGTTCTGCCCAACGGGCTGGAGGTCTATTCAGCGCGTGACACCAACACCTCCAACGTCACGGTGCAGGTCTGGTACAAGGTCGGGTCCAAGGACGACCCCGCAGGGCGCTCCGGCTTCGCCCACCTGTTCGAACACCTGATGTTCAAGGCGACCAAGAACCTGCCGTCCGAAAGCTTCGACCGCCTGACCGAGGATGTGGGCGGCGGCAACAACGCCTTCACCGCCGACGACGTGACCGCCTATCACGAGACGATTCCCGCCAACCACCTGCAGCGCCTGTTGTTCGCCGAGGCCGACCGCATGGGTTCGCTGGTTGTGGACGAGCCGACCTTCATCTCCGAACGCGACGTGGTGAAGGAGGAGTACCGCCAGCGAATTCTGGCCAGCCCCTACGGCCGCCTGTTCGGCCTGTTCCTGCCTGAAACCATCTACAAGGACAGCCCCTATCGCCGCCCCGGCATCGGCTCGATCGAGGAGCTGGAGGCTTCGTCCCTGGACGACGTGCGCCGCTTCCACGCCACCTACTATCGCCCGGACAACGCCTATCTGATCGTGGCGGGCAACTTCGATCAGGCCCAGTTGGACCGCTGGGTCGACCAGTATTTCACCCCGCTGAAGAACCCGACGACGCCGATCCCGGCCAATAATGTCGCGGAGCCCGAGCCGACGGGACCCAAGACCGTCACCTATTATGCGCCGAACGTGCCCCTGCCGACGGCGGTGATCGCCTGGCCCGCCGTGAAATACGCTGACGCCGACCGCCCGGCTCTGGAAGTTCTGGACGGCATCCTGTCCACCGGCGAGAGCAGCCGCCTGTATCGTTCGCTGGTCTATGACAAGCAGATCGCCACCAGCATCGGCTCCCAGCCTGACTTCGCCCAGCAGGCGGGCAACCTGTCTGCCTATTCGATCATGGCCGACGGCCACACCGCCGAGGAAGGCGTCGCGGCCCTGAACGAAGAAATCGCCAAGCTGCGCGATCATCCGGTCACCGCCGCCGAACTGTCCGAAGCCCAGAACGAACTGGTCGCCAACGCCCTGCGCAGCCGCGAAACCGTCGAAGGCCGCGCCCAGACCCTGGGCTTCTCGCTGATCAACACCGGCAGCGCCGCCGCCGCCGATCAGGAAGTCGCCCGCATCCAGGCCGTCACCATCGCCGACGTCCAGCGCGTGGCGCGCAAATATCTGACCCCGCAACGCCAGTCGACGATCCTGTATCTGGCCTCCGACGCCGCCAATCCACCCTCGGTCGCGCGGACCAATGTGGATGCGCCGGTCAAGGTCGCCGATCTGGCGCCTGCGGGCGCGCCGGTCACCCTGCTGCCGGAAGGCCAACGCGCGGCCCTGCCGCAGCCTGGCGCCGAAGTGGCCCCCGCCACTCCCGCCGTCAGCGAGTTCCGCCTCGCCAACGGCCTGCGCGTCCTGGTGGCCCCGACCAACGGCCTGCCGCTGATCTCGGCGCGCCTGAACATCAATGCGGGCACGGCGACTGATCCATCTGACAAGGCAGGCGTCGCCACCCTGACCTCGGCCCTGCTGACCCAGGGCACCAAGACCAAGTCCGCCCCGGAGATCGCCACCCAGATCGAGCAACTGGGCGCGGTGATCGGCGCCAGCGCGGGCGCCGATTTCTCCAACGTCTACGCCAACTCGCCAGCCAACGCCTTTGGCCAGACGGTGGCCCTGATGGCCGATCTGGTGAAGAACCCCGCCTTCGACGGCGAGGAGCTGGAGCGTCAGCAGGCCCAGACCCTGGACGGTCTGCGCGTATCCCTCAGCCAGCCCGGCCCGGTCGCCCGCCTGGCTGCCGCCCGCGTCATCTATGGCGCAGCCCCTTACGGCGCGCCCGGATCGGGCACGGTGGAATCGGTGCCGACGATCACGACCGCTGATGTCGCCGCCTTCCATGCGGCCCGCTATCGCCCCGCGAACGCGACCCTGGTCTTCTCGGGCGACATCACCCCTGCGGCCGCGCGTGAGCTGGCGCAGCAGGCGTTCGGCGACTGGACCGCGCCCGGCGCCGCTCCCGCCGCAGTCGCCAATCCAGCCGGCGCCGCCCTGCCCCCGCGCGTGGTGGTGATCAACCAGCCGGGCGCCGGTCAGGCCGCCGTCTTCGCCGCCATCCGCGGCGTGTCGCGCACCGACGCCGACTACTTCCCGCTGACGGTCGGCAACACCCTGCTGGGCGGGGGCTTCTCGTCGCGTCTGAACCAGGAAATCCGCATCAAGGGCGGTCTGTCCTATGGTGCAAGCTCGTCGCTGGGCGTCCGCGCCAATGCGGGCTTGTTCACCGCCTCGGCCCAGACCAAGAACGAATCCGCCGTAAAGGTCGCTGATCTGCTGCTGAGCGAAATCGGCAAGCTGGGCGCGACGCGCGCGACCGAGGCTGATCTGGCCCCGCGACGCGCGACCCTGATCGGCGGCTTCGGCGATTCGCTGGAGACGGTGGACGGGCTGGGCTCTCTGGTCGCAGGTCTGGCCCAGTACGACCTGCCGATGACCGAACTGGCCGCCTATGCCGGCCGGGTGCGCGCCGTGACCCCGGAACAGGTCCAGGCGGCCTTCGCCAGCCACCTGCCGATCAACCGCGCCAGCCTGGTGATCGTGGGCGACGGTTCGCTGTTCCTGGACGCCCTGCGCGCCAAGCACCCGAACGTCGAAGTCATCAACATCGACGACCTGAACCTGAACAGCGCTACGCTGAAGTAAGGCCGAAAACACGGACCTCCTTCCCGTCTCGAACGGGGAGGAGGCGTCGGTTCAGACCGACAATCAGACCGACAGGCAGACCACCTGGGCCACGCGCAGGTCGCGCCGCAGGGTGTCGGACACCCGACCATAGTTGTCGATCGTGACCGGCTCGCCCAAGGCCCCCTCGTCGGCGCGCTGCTCGCCCCGAATGGCGGGGCCGAAGGATTCCGGCGCCGTCGTATAGATGCGGCCCCGGCGCGGCGATTCCGCCAGGGTGACGCCGATCACCCGCCCATGACGATCCAGCGCGGGCGCCCCCGAAAGCCCCGACAGGGTGCCCGTAAGGCCACGCGTCCGCCCCACCTCCGCCCAGGCCAGAACCGGCTCGGACCGCGCCCCTCGCCCTGAAATCTGCAGGGTTTCGCGCCCCAGCAGACGCGAGGTCACCTCGCCCGCGCTGCCCTGCGGAAAGCCCGGATGGAAGGCGCGCTGGTTCTTGTGCAGGGGCGCATCGACAGCGACCGGCAGGGCAGGCGGACCGCCGTCCGTAATCAGAAGCGCCACGTCCGCGCGCGCAGCCAGGCGCACGTCGGCGGCGATGGCGCGCCCGCCGCCGATGACCAGGGCCGGCTTGCGGCATCCCTCCACCACATGGCGGGCCGTGACCCAGCGCCCCTCGCCCGCAATCGAAAAGGCGGTGCCGGAGGTGGGCTGGAACGGCGTCTCGGGCGCATTGACCGTGACGGCGGCGTCAAAGGGCGTGATCGGCCCCAACAACGCCCCTTCCAGCGCATCCGGCGGCGGCGGGGCGGGCGGCGCATCCGCGTTTTCGCGTCGCGCAACAGAGACGCTCAGCAGCACCCCGACGACCGCCGCATAGATGGCCCAGTCGGGCAGGCGGGGAAACTGCACCCCGCTCACCCCGTCAGGGCGGCGGACATGATCAGCGCCGTGGCCAGCTTGGCGCCGACCAGAACCACGGCGGCGGAAACCTCTCCGTCCTTGATCCTCTGCGGCAGGCCGGTCAGCAGCATGTCCACGACCCGGAAGGCCAGAAGCTGCAGCACCACTGTCGCCACGCCCCATATGGCGATGTCGCACACCGAGTTGGACACCGACATCGACACCGCCAGCGGAATGGCCAGCCCGACCAGAACCCCGGCGAAGGCCACGGCGGCGGCCGGGTTCCCCTCACGGATCAGCGCGATCTCGCGCCATGGCGTCAGCATGACATAGACCGCCGCCCCCGCCGCAAGCAGCAGCAGGCTCACGACCAGGTGCATCACCATGATCGGGAAGCCCGAGGCGAAAGCCTGCACCTCGGCGCTGGTCAGAACATCGGACGGGTCCATGGCTCCACGCCTTGCCTGATTGTCGCCCCAATCCGCAAGCGCCCCACGGCCACACCTTGTGACGAAAGATTACAAGCCAGTGCCGGCGCGGCCTTTAAGCTGCGGCCTGCTCTGCTTTTCTCGCCG
>ERZ1739169.165-NODE-165-length-17674-cov-14.514899_pt1 | contig 17674 bp, 16 predicted proteins | sample MGYA00581756_ERZ1739169 | MGnify/ENA primary metagenome ERZ1739169 (study PRJEB40789, sample SAMEA7425667) | Salamandra salamandra | biome: salamander skin | place: Germany | collected 2020-03 | study: cvxcv | reverse complement strand
GCATACGAGATCTATCGCTGTGACTGGAGTTCAGACGTGTGCTCTCCGATCTCGAACACGCCGGTGCCCACGCGCACTTCGACATAGCCTTCGATCTCCAGCGCAATCAGGGCTTCCCGGATCGAGGCCCGGCTGACCTGCAATTGCTCGGCCAGCTCGCGCTCGGACGGCAGGCGACCGCCGCGTGGAAAATCGCCCGCGCGGATCCGTCCGGCGATCTGGTCGGCGATCATGCGATAGAGGCGGGTGACGGCAACGGCTTGGAAGGTGTTCATCGTGGACTTGCGGTACGTATGGTCTGGTGGTCAGGCCACCAATATAGGCAGCGTCTCCTTGAAATAAAAGTAAAAATCGCTTTATCAAGGGAAAACGATCAGAGGGATTTCCCCTCTTCCTATCTAGTGGTCAGGCCAGCTAGGCGACCCTTTTCCAAGCGCCGCGCTTTACAGTTTTCGAACAATTGCCGGACAAATTCATCGACGTCGTGACATGTTCCGGACCCGATAATCCCTGCGTCCCGGAAACCGGGAGGAGAGGGCGGGGCTTTGCGTACGCCATGACAGGGAGTGTGGCGTGCGACGGAATGGCAACGAGGCCTGGAAACCGGATCCATGGCGGGTCGGGATCGGCATGCTGGCGTTCGCGGCCGCCTGGCTCTGGCTGCTGGACCGGGCCGTGCTGGCCCCGCCGACCGACAACATCGAGCAACTCATCTGGGTACGCAGCCTGGAGTGGGGCTACTACAAGCATCCGCCGCTGCCGACCTGGCTGCTGTGGCCGGTGGCGCAACTGATGGGCGGGACCGCCTGGGCCACCTATGTCATGGGCGCGGCCTGTGCGCTGGGGGCGTTCGCGCTGATGTGGCGACTGCTGCGCGACATGCGCGGCGAGGCCCATGCCGCGACCGCCGCGCTGGCGGGCCTGTGCGTCACCTTCTATAACGGCCGGCTGTATTTCTACAACCACGAGATCGTCCTGATCCCGCTGGTGGCCGGCTGCGCGCTGGCTTGCTGGAAGGCCTACACGACCCGCAAGATCGGTTGGTGGATCGTGCTGGGCGGGTGCCTGGGGCTGGGCGCGCTGGCCAAGTACCAGATCGCGGTCGCCGGGTTGGCGGTGCTGGTGTTCTGGTGCATCCGCAAGGCCTGGCGCGATCCCATGCACGTATTCGGCCTGCAGGTGGCGGGCCTGACCGCGCTGGCGGTGTTCGCGCCGCACCTAGTCTGGCTGATCCAGCACGATTTCGAGCCGCTGAACTACGCCATGTCATCGTCGCTGGCGGCCGGCCTGCCGTGGCTCGCGCGGGGGCATGAGGTCGCCAAGTGGTGGGGCGATCAACTGCTGAACCGGGCCCTGCCGGCCTGGCTGTTCCTGGCGGTGCTGTGGTTGCTGGGCCACCGCGAACGGCGGCGCCTTGCCGCCTCACTCAACGCGACTTCGACCGCGACCTCTACCGCCTGCGCCACCAGCGGCGACGCGGGGCGCACCCTGCTGCTGTCGTTCGGCCTGACGCCGCTGGTGTTCGTCAGCGTCATGGCGCTGATCTCGGGATCGCACATCCAGCTGCATTGGGGCACGCCGTTCCTGCTGTTCATCGTGCCGGCCGCGATGGAATGGGCGCGCGCGGCCTGGAGCGAGCCGTTCCGGCCGCGCCGGGCGATGCTGGTGTTCATCGTCATCCAGCTGATGTTGATGCTGCGGGTGGAGCTGACGGCGCCCAATGGCCTGGCGCTGCTGCAGCGTCCGACCGACTGGCGCTACTTCGATGCGCAGGCGCTGGCCGACGCGCTGCATGGCCGCGCCGTTGCCGCGCTGGGCGGGCCGGTCCGGGTCATTTCCGGTCCCTGGGAAGAATCGGGCGCGTTGTCGTTGCGGCTGCCCGAAAGGCCGCTGGTGCTGATCCACGGGCAGCTGCGATTCAGTCCGTGGGTCGACGCCACCCTGGTGGCCGATTGCGGCGCGCTGGAGTTGAGCAAGGCGCGGGTGTCGCCCGAGGGGTTCGAGCCGGTGGGGGCGGGATTTCCCAATCTGCACTGGCGCGTCAAGCCGCCTGTCGCGGCTTGCGGCGCCGGCCCCGCGCGCTAGCGGGGGCCGAGGCGGCGCGGCAACGGCCGCGCCGGCTGGGCCTTACGCGCCGTCGCTGTCCGGTTCGGGCGTCTGGGTGAAGGCCCGCACCAGGCGCGCGATGCCCTCCAGTTCGTCGTGCGCGCCGAGCGCCCATTCGGGTTTTTCGAAGGGGCTGTCCGACGGCGTGTTGTCCAGGTTGGCCTTCAGGTCGTCCAGCAGTTCCAGCGCCATGTCGGTGGCCTGGGGGCTGCCGCGGGTGGACAGGGCGATGGCGATCGCCATCGCCTGGCGCAGGGCGAGCAGGCGGCCGTCGAGTTCGGTTTCCACGGGGATGTCCTTGTAATGTAGGAATCCCGCCATTTTACGGGGCGCCGGCAGGCGCCGGCGCCCCGCGGGTTCAGGCGCGATGCCTCAATGGGACGTCATCGCCTGGCGCAGGAACGCCAGGATGTCCGGCGTGACCCAGGTGCCCGCCAGCAGCTCGGGTTCCTGGGCCATGGCGTGGCGGAATTTCTCGTGCGTGGTAGGGTTGTCTCCCGCGTACGAACGGAACAGTTCCAGCCAGCGCCGCGCCAAGGCCCGCGACGCGGGCGCCTCGGGCGCCTCGCCGTTGGCGATGGCGCGATGCACCTGCGCCACCAGCGGCATCCATTCCTTCACGCGCTTGCCGTAGTGGGCGCGCAGATGGGCGATTTCATCGGCGTCCAGGTACTTTTCGTACAGGCGCATCTTGGTCTCGGCGAACGCCGCGACGATGAAGTCGATCATGGCCGGCGTGACGCCCTGGCCCTGCTGCAGCGCCGGTTCGCTACTGAACATATGGTCCAGCCGCGCCGCCAGTTCCGGGTTCGACGCCGTGTCGTGCTCGAGCTGCAGCATCCAGCGGCGCGCCAGGTCCTGGGCCCGTTCGTCGGCGGGCGCCATGCCCGCGGCGAGCGCGGCGGCGGCTTCGCGCGCCAGCGTGGCCCAGCGTTCCTGGACCCCGCTATCGGGAGCGAAGTAGGGCAGGGTGCGCAGTTCGTGGTCGGTAAAGTACTTGTCGTACATGGTCATCAGCTCCAAAGTTTGCAACCAGTCGGCAAGGTCGGGCGTGGCGCCGCTCGCGTGCTGCGTCCGCAGGCGCAGCAGCCGGTCGCGCAGCCTCGCGGTTTGCGCCAGCTGGTGTTCCAGCATGTGGATCTGCTGGTCGATCACGCCAGCCAGCGACACGTCCGGCCTTGCCAGGAGATCTCCGATGTCCGCCAGCGGCAGGCCCAGGCGACGCAGCGCCTGGATCTGGTGCAGCCGCGCGATGTCGTCGCGGTTGTACAAGCGGTAGCCGGCATCGGAGCGTACCGACGCGACCAGCAGCCCGATGCTGTCGTAGTGGTGCAGCGTGCGCACCGTGAGGCCGGCGCGCCTGGCCAATTCACCCACTTTCAACAACATGCAAAGCTCCTGTTCGAATCGTGACGGGACTGATGGTGGAACCTGACGCGACGTGAGGGTCAAGCGCCTTGCGCGCAAGCTTATCGCGGGTTGCGTCCCCGCTTGGAATGGGGCGGCGCGTTTGCGCAAGATCAAGGCGGGTGGGGCGGCACAGGCGAATAATTCGAGGTATGCAAGCCGCCCTACGCCCAGCCTCCGCCGACCCCGCGGCTTCCGCCGCCGAACCCTTCTTTCCGCCGCAGTTGCTGGCGCGCCTGGACAAGAACGGGCCACGCTACACCTCCTATCCCACGGCCGACCGCTATCACGGCGATTTTGGCGTCGAGCAATACCGCCAGGCCCTGCGCCAGCGCCGCGATTCCTGTACCACCGAGCCGCTGTCGCTCTACGTGCACATCCCGTTCTGCGATTCGGTCTGCTACTACTGCGCCTGTAACAAGGTCGTGACCCGCCATCACGACCGCGCCGCCCGCTACCTGGACGCGCTGGCGCGGGAAATCGCGCTGCACGTGGCCGAACTGGGCCCGGGCGTGCCGGTCTCGCAGCTGCATTTCGGCGGCGGCACGCCGACCTTCCTGTCCGACGAGGAACTCGACCGCCTGATGGCGGACCTGCGCGGCGCCTTCCGTTTCGAGCCCGACGCCGAAATCTCCATCGAGGTGGATCCCCGCACCGCCACGCCGCAGCGGCTGGAACGGCTGCGCAAGCTGGGCTTCAACCGGCTCAGTTTCGGGGTGCAGGATTTCGACGCCAAGGTGCAGGTGGCGGTCCATCGCGTGCAGTCTTTCGAGGACGTGCGCGACCTGATGCAAAGCGCCCGCGCGCTGGGCTACGCCTCGATCAACGTCGACCTGATCTACGGCCTGCCGCTGCAGACCACCGAATCCTTCGCCCGCACCATCGCGCGGGTCAGCGCGCTGCGGCCCGACCGCATCGCGCTCTACGCCTACGCTCACCTGCCGGAACGCTTCAAGCCCCAGCGCCGCATCAATCCGCTGGACCTGCCCGACCGCGCCACGCGCGTCGGCCTCTTGAGCGCCGCCATCGAGGGCTTCCTCAAGCAGGGCTACACCTACATCGGCATGGACCATTTCGCGCTCAATACCGACGCCCTGGCCATCGCCAAGCAGCGCGGCGAGCTGCACCGCAATTTCCAGGGCTACAGCACTCAGCCCGATCGCGACCTGGTGGCGCTGGGCATATCGGCCATCGGCCGCATCGGCAATACCTACAGCCAGAACGCCAAGGACCTGGACGGCTACTACGCCGCCATCGAATCCGACCGCTTCGCCACCGAGAAGGGTCTGGCGCTCAGCGCCGACGACTTGGCGCGGCGGGAGGTCATCATGGACATCATGTGCCAGGGGCGGGTGGATTTCGCCCGGGTCGAGGCGCGCCATGGCCTGCGTTTCGGCGACTACTTCGGGCCGGAGCTGTCGCAGGTGGCCAACCTGGCCGAACTCGGCCTGGTCAACCTGCGGGCCGGCGAATTGCGCGTGACCGGCCTGGGCTGGTATTTCGTCAGGGCCGTGGCCATGGCGTTCGACGGCTATCTGCGCACGGTCAGCACCGGCGCCAGCTATTCGCGCATCATCTGAGGCGCGCGCCGCCTCGCCGTGAAGATGTGGCCGACCGCGTCGGCCACGTCGTTGTCTATTCGGCGAACTTTTCCCGCAGATACAAGGCCAGCGACAGGTCATCCGACAGCTGCAGCTTGCGCATGGCGCGGCGCTTGTGGGTGCTGACGGTCTTCTTGCTGCGCTTGAGGCGCGTGGCGATCTGCGTGACCGACATGCCCTGGCTGATGTGGCGCAGGACCTCGACCTCGGACGTCGTCAGCAGGGCGTGCGGCGGCCGTGGCGACAGCGGCCGGATCTTGCCATCCTGCACCGACAGGAACGGGTTCTTCTTGCTGAGGACGCCGTGGATCATCTCGGGCAGCAGCAGCATGCCCCATTGTTTGGCCAGGTAGCCGTTGGCGCCGGCGCGGAAGGCGGCGTACTGGGTCTCCTGGCGGTTGCCGGCCGAGAACGTGATGATCGCAAGATTGGGGTGATAGCGCCGCAGCCGGCGCAGGTAGTTGACGCCGTCCCAGGGTTCCTGGGGCAGGTAGAAGTCGACCAGGGCGATGTCGCACGGCGTGGTCGCGAGCTTGTCGAGCAGCCGGCGCGCGGAGGTCTCCTGGTGGATGACGCGAAAGCCGGGGCGGGCGTCGAGGTAGGCGCCCAGGCCCAGCGCCACCACCGGGTGATCGTCCAGGATGGCCACCCGGATGACGGGGGGCGGGCGTGACAGCAGCAGGTGCTTGCGGGAATTGGGGCGGTCACCTGCATCGGGGGATCGCGGCTCGGACGAGACGACGGTGTCCGGCGCTGAGGGAGTATTCATCTAGGCTCCACAGAATGGAAAGGCACACATCGGTGCGGAGAGGTGGGCGCCCGAGGGCGGGGCCGCGCACACGCCGTAACCAGTCCGAAATTCGAGTGCGAAGCTTATGGTCTTACGGCGCCATACAGACGAAAACTAAGCGAGAATCAGACAAAGCGACGCCCCGGGTGGCGTCGCGCGACGTTAAATCGCGGCGCGCGATCGTTGTCCGCAAGGCATAAAATCGCAGGATTTCCGGGCCGGCCGTTGAACGGCCCATGGCGCAGGACTGCCAAGGCGGCGGACGACGGATGTCCAAGAAAATTCTGGTGATCGGCAGGGACGGGCAGCTCGGCTTCGAGCTGCGGCGCAGCCTCGCGCCGCTGGGCGTGGTGACGGCGGTCGGGCGGACCGACTGCGACCTGACCTATCCCCTGCAGATCGCGCGGCTGGTGCGGCGCGAAAAGCCCGACGTCATCGTCAACGCCGCCGCCTACACCGCGGTCGAGCGAGCCGAAGAGGACGGGGTGCGCGCCATGCGCATCAATGCCGAGGCCGCGGGCGAACTGGCCGCGCTGGCGGCCGACCGTGGCGCGCTCATCGTCCACTATTCCTCCGACTACGTGTTCGACGGCGCCAAGGCGGGCAGCTACGACGAGCAGGACGCGCCCGCGCCGCTGAATGTCTATGGTCGCAGCAAACTGGCCGGCGAGCAGGCGGTGCGGGCGCTGAACCCGGCCCACCTGGTATTTCGCACGTCGTGGGTCTACGGCGTGTTCGGCAACAGCTTCCTGAAGACCATGCTGATGGCGCTGCGCCAGCCGGAAGCGCTGCGCGTGGTGAGCGACCAGCGCGGCGCGCCCACCGGCGCCGCGTATATCGCCGATGCCACCGCGCAGGTCCTGGCGCGCTATCTGGCGCGGCCGGCCGAGGCGGCGTTTCCCTTCGGCCTGTATCACCTGGCGGCCACCGGCGACGCCAGCTGGCACGAATACGCCTGCTTCATCGCGCAGCAGGCCCGGCGCGCGGGCCTGGCGGTGACGCTGACGCCGGGCGACATCCGGGCCGTGGCGTCCGACCAATACCCCACCTCGGCGCGCCGGCCCCTGAATTCACGCTTGGACAGCCGGCTGCTGGAGCGCACCTTCGGGCTGCGCGCGCCGCACTGGGAAGAGGGTGTGATGCACGCCCTGGCCGCGATCGCCGACAGTCGCAACCTGGCCTGACGGGCGCCACCGTCCCGTCATTCGCCGCCCGCGGGCCGGGTTCGCTCCGTCATCCGCCCCTTTTGTAGCGTAAATGTCACGAAATGGGCCCAAAGGGTGCTACAATCGGCAACGATAAGCACGCCATTTGTCCCGGCGCTGCGCACCGCAAGTCAATCCCGAAGGCCCGAGCACCATGTTTTTCCCGCTGGCACGAACTACGACCCGGAACTTTCGCCCTATGTCGCGTTAGTTTTTCGTGCGTCGGGTTTCACCGTGTCAGGTCAGCGGTAAGACTCAGCAAGACAACCAAATGAACGCGGCTACCAGCCGCGTTTGTCGTTTCTGAATTTCGTTTTTTCTCCCAAGAACCCCAGGAAGCACTCCCGATGGTACAGATCACATTGCCCGATGGTTCGCAGCGCCAATACCCGGGGCCGGTCACGGTCGCCGAAGTGGCGCAATCGATCGGCGCGGGATTGGCCAAAGCCGCCTTGGGCGGCCGCGTGACCTTTGACGGCGCCGACTCCACGCTGGTCGACACCAGCTACCGCATCGAGGGCGACGCCCGCCTGGCCATCGTGACTGCCAAGGACGCCGACGGCCTGGACATGATCCGCCATTCGACGGCCCACCTGCTGGCCTACGCCGTCAAGGAGCTGTTCCCGGATGCCCAGGTCACCATCGGCCCGGTGATCGACAACGGCTTCTACTACGACTTCTCGTACAAGCGCCCGTTCACGCCCGAAGACCTGGCGGCCATCGAGAAGAAGATGGCCGAGCTGGCCAAGAAGGACGAGATCGTGACGCGCGAAGTCTGGTCGCGCGACGACGCCGTCGAGTTCTTCAAGGGCATCGGTGAAAAGTACAAGGCCGAGATCATCGCCTCGATTCCGTCGAACGAGCCGCTCAGCCTGTATCGCGAAGGCGAGTTCATCGACCTGTGCCGCGGCCCGCACGTGCCGTCCACGGGCAAGCTCAAGGTCTTCAAGCTGATGAAGGTGGCCGGCGCCTACTGGCGCGGCGACAGCAAGAACGAGATGCTTCAGCGCATCTACGGCACGGCCTGGGCCACCAAGGAAGAACAGGAAGCCTACCTGCACATGCTGGAAGAGGCCGAGCGCCGCGACCACCGCAAGATCGGCCGCGAACTCGACCTGTTCCACTTCCAGGACGAAGCGCCGGGCCTGATCTTCTGGCACCCCAAGGGCTGGGCCCTGTGGCAGCAGGTGGAGCAGTACATGCGCTCCGTCTACCGCGACAACGGCTACCAGGAAGTGAAGGCGCCGCAGATCCTCGACATCTCGCTCTGGAAGAAGACGGGCCACTGGGACAACTACCGTGAAAACATGTTCACGACGGAGTCCGAGAACCGCGTCTATGGCCTCAAGCCGATGAACTGCCCGGGCCACGTGCAGATCTTCAACGCCGGCCTGCACTCGTACCGCGAGCTGCCGCTGCGCTACGGCGAATTCGGCCAGTGCCACCGCAACGAACCGTCCGGCTCGCTGCACGGCATGATGCGCGTGCGCGGCTTCACGCAGGACGACGGCCACATCTTCTGTACCGAAGAACAGCTCCAGGACGAGTGCGCCGACTTCACGGCCCTGCTGCAGAAGGTCTACCGCGACTTCGGCTTCACCGAAGTGCTGTACAAGGTCGCCACGCGCCCTGAAAAGCGCATCGGCTCGGACGAGGTCTGGGACACGGCCGAACAGGCCCTGATGGAAAGCCTGCGCCGCACCGGCTGCGAATTCGAGATCTCCCCGGGAGAGGGCGCGTTCTACGGCCCCAAGGTCGAATACACGCTGAAGGACGCCATCGGCCGCCACTGGCAGTGCGGCACGATCCAGGTCGACTTCTCCATGCCCGTGCGCCTGGGCGCCGAGTACGTGGACCAGAACGACCAGCGCCGTCCGCCCGTGATGCTGCACCGCGCCATCCTGGGTTCGCTCGAGCGTTTCATCGGCATGTTGATCGAAAACCACGCCGGCGCGATGCCGCCCTGGCTGGCTCCGGTGCAGGCCGTGGTGTGCTGCATTTCCGAACCTTCGGCCGATTATGCGGCTGAAATCACGCAAAGCCTGAAAAAACAAGGCTTTAGAGTAGAGTCCGATTTGCGCGGTGAAAAAATCACTCGTAAAATTCGGGAGCACAGCCTGCAGAAGGTGCCGTACATCCTCGTCGTCGGCGACAAGGAGAAGCAAAACGGTACCGTCGCCGTACGCGGTCTGGGTGGTCTGGACCTCGGCGCCATCGCGTTCGACGACTTCGTCGCCCGCCTGTCCGAAGACGTATCCACCCGCCGCGACGTCAATCAACCCGATGGCAGCGCTGCTTAACATTTGTAGGAGCTTTCAACATCGCCACTGAAAAAGCCAATCGCATCAACGGTGAAATCCGCGTCCCCGAGGTGCGCCTGATAGGTCTGGACGGAGAACAGCTGGGCATCGTCAAGATTGCCGACGCGTTCCGTCTTTCCGAGCAAAACGACGTGGATCTGGTGGAAATCGCGCCGAACGCCGAACCGCCGGTCTGCCGTTTGATGGACTACGGTAAGTTCAAGTACCAAGAGCAGAAGCGCCAAGCCGAAGCTCGTTCGAAGCAGAAGGTCATCCAGGTCAAGGAAGTCAAATTCCGTCCGGCCACCGACGAGGGCGACTACCAGGTCAAGCTGCGCAACCTGCGCCGCTTCCTCGAGGAAGGCGACAAGGCCAAGGTGACGCTGCGGTTCCGTGGCCGTGAAATGGCCCACCAGGAACTGGGCATGCGGGTACTTGAGCGTGTGCGCGACGATCTGCTGGAATTGGCCCAGGTCGAAGCCATGCCGAAGCTCGAAGGCCGTCAGATGGTCATGGTGCTGGCGCCCAAGAAGAAGGCTGCCCCCGCGGGCAAGCCGGAATCGGCGGCTTAAAGCTCCTGCCGGCCTTCCTGCCCGGGAAGGCCTGGCCGCTCTTCCCCGCGACCCGCCGTCCAGCCTATGTTCGGCGGGTTCGCTTATTGGGCGGCTCTGCGCTACGATGTCATAGATAGCCGCCTTCCCGAAAGGGAAGGCGGCGTACGTTCGGGGTGTCGCGATGCATGTTTTGTTCGTTTTGGATCCCTTGCCGCTCTTGAAAGCGTACAAGGACAGTTCTGTCGCCATGATGCGCGCCCTGGTGGCGCGCGGCCATACGCTCAGCGTGGCCATGCAGGGCGATCTGTACATCGAGACCGGCACGGTCAAGGCCGTCACCACGCCCATCGAGCTGGTGGAAGGCGCGGACCTGCACGGCCATGACTGGTGGCGCGAATCGGCGTCCCGCGACCTGCCGCTGGCCGATTTCGGCGCGGTGGTGATGCGCAAAGACCCGCCTTTCGACATGGAATACGTGTATTCCACCCACCTGCTCGAGTACGCCCAGGCGCAGGGCGCCAAGGTGTTCAACAGCGGCGCGGCGATCCGCAACCATCCCGAAAAGCTGGCCATCACCGAGATCAGCGAGTTCACCGCGCCGACGCTGGTGACGCGCAACATGGCGCGCCTGAAGGCGTTCCACGACACGCACCACGACGTCATCGTCAAGCCGCTGGACGGCATGGGCGGCACCGGCGTGTTCCGCCTGCAGCCCAAGGACCCGAACCTCAACGCCATCCTGGAAACGCTCACCGACAACGGCGCGCGCACCATCATGGCGCAGCGTTACATTCCCGAGATCGTCAAGGGCGACAAGCGCATCCTGCTGATCGGCGGTGAACCCGTGCCGTATTCGCTGGCGCGCATCCCGCTGGCCGGCGAAACCCGTGGCAACCTGGCCGCCGGCGGCCGGGGCGTGGCGCAGCCGCTGTCGCCGCGCGACCGCGAGATCGCCGAGGCCGTGGCCCCCAAGCTGGCCGCGCGCGGCCTGCTGCTGGTCGGCCTGGACGTCATCGGCGACTACGTCACCGAAGTCAATGTCACCAGCCCCACCTGTTTCGTGGAAATCGCCGAACAGACCGGCTTCGACGTGGCCGGCATGTTCGTGCAGGCGCTCGAGAAAGCGGTTGCCGCCGGCGCCGCGGCCTGATCTTCCTGGGACTTTGTCATGACCACGGGTATCGTCATCGTCGTGCATGCGCCCCTGGGCGCCGCCATGCGCGAATGCGCCAGCCACGTCATGGGCAACCTCGACGGCATGCTGGCGATCCACGACATCCAGCCCGAGGACCGGCCGGACGATCTGGCGCCGGCGGTGCTCAAGGACATCCTCGAGCAGGACCACGGCGGCGGCGTGCTGGTGCTGACCGATCTGATCGGCGCCACGCCCGCCAATATCTCCAAGCGGGCCGTGGCCGACGCCCAGGCGCAGGGCATCCAGTGCTGCGTGCTGGCGGGCCTGAACACGCCGATGCTGTTGCGCGCGCTGACCTACCGTAACCTTTCGCTGGCCGAGACCCGTGAAAAGGCGCTGGCGGGCGGGGTGCAAGGGGTATTGCGGGTAGACTGACGGACAGGAACTCGTCCGGTTATTTCGGCTAATATTTCAAGCCGACGAGCGGTTCGACAATTTGCTGCAATCACCAACTGCGGTGTGATGCCGTGGTCATAATATTCACTATGCCTAATACAGACATTGTCATCAGCAATAAACTGGGTTTGCATGCGCGGGCGGCCGCCAAACTGACGCAACTGGCGAGCAAGTTCTCGAGCGAGATCTTCATCTCGCGCGGCGCGCAGCGCGTGAACGCCAAGAGCATCATGGGGGTCATGATGCTGGCCGCCGGCCTGGGCGTGACGGTCAAGCTGGAGGCCTCGGGCAGCGATGCCGAGCAGGCGCTCTCCGAAATTGAAACTCTGTTCGATAGCAAATTCGGTGAACAGGAATAGCAGCGTTTCCGAATCCGCCGGCCCTGACGATGTCGGGGCCGGCATGTCCGCGGCCGGTGCCGCGGTTCAGGCGCATGACGGGGCTGGCTCTGCCAGCCCCGTTATTTGTTTGTACGGCAAGGGCGTGGCGCGCGGCTACGCCATCGGCCGCGCGGTGGTCATGGGCGCGGCGGCGCTGGAAGTCGCGCACTACCGCATTTCGCCCGAGGACGTGCCGGCCGAAAGCCGCCGCCTGACCGAGGCGCTGGCCTCGGCGCAGCAGGAACTGCGGCTGCTGGCCGATACCCTGCCGGCCGACGCGCCGCGCGAGCTGGGCGCCATGCTGAACGTGCACAGCCTGCTGCTGGGCGACCCGCTGCTGGCCGAGCAGACGCTGGCGCTGATCGCCGAGCGGCACTACAACGCCGAATGGGCGCTGACCACGCAGGGCCAGATCCTGGGCCAGCAGTTCGACGCCATGGAAGACGAGTACCTGCGCGAGCGCGGCGCCGATGTGCGCCAGGTGATCGAGCGGGTGCTGCACGTGCTGTCGGGCACCTCGGCCACTTTGCCGGACATGTCGCACATGGGCGGCGACGACGCGCTGGTGGTGGTGGCGCACGATATTTCGCCCGCCGACATGCTGCGCCTGCGCGGCGGCCGTTTCGCCGCCTTCGTCACCGACCTGGGCGGCCCGACCTCGCATACCGCCATCGTGGCGCGCAGCATGGGCGTGCCGGCGGTGGTGGCCATGGGCAATGTGCGCGAGCTGGTGCGCGACGGCGACATGCTGATCATCGACGGCGCCGCCGGCGCGGTGGTGGTCAACCCGTCGGACCGCATCCTGCAGGAATACCGCCGCCGCCAGGCCGTCTACGCCGACGAGCGCGCCGAGCTGAGCCTGCTGCGCGACGAGCCGTCGGTCACCCTGGACGGCATCGACATCGTCCTGCACGCCAACATCGAGCTGCCGGAAGAGGCGGCGCTGGCGCTGGCCTCCGGCGCGCACGGCATCGGCCTGTTCCGCAGCGAATTCCTGTTCATGGGGCGTCCGGACCTGCCGGGCGAGGAAGAACAATACGAGGCCTACGCGTCGGTCGTGAAGGTGATGGCGGGCCGTCCGGTCACCATCCGCACGCTCGACATCGGCTCGGACAAGACGCTGGACGGCGAGGCCACCGTGGCCACCAATCCGGCGCTGGGGCAGCGCGCCATCCGCTACTGCCTGGCGCGTCCGGAGATGTTCGCGACGCAGCTGCGCGCCATCCTGCGGGCCTCGGCCCATGGGCCGGTGCGCCTGCTGATCCCGATGATCGCCCACATGCACGAAGTGATGGCGACGCGGGCGGCCATCGAGTCCGCCCGGCGCGAACTGGATGCGCGCGGGCAGGCCTATGCGCCGCACATGGAAGTCGGCGCCATGGTCGAGGTGCCCGCCATCGCGATCGCCATCGAACCGTTCGCGCAGGCGCTGGACTTCCTGTCGATCGGCACCAATGACCTGATCCAGTACACCCTGGCCATCGACCGCGGCGACCACGACGTGGCGGCGCTGTACGATCCGCTGCATCCCGCGGTGCTGCGGCTGGTAGCCCACACCATCAACGCGGGCGAGCGGGCTGGCAAGCCGGTCGCGGTCTGCGGTGAAATGGCCGGCGATTCGCGCATGACGCGATTGCTGCTGGGGCTGGGCCTGACCGAGTTTTCCATGCATCCGCAGCAACTGCTGGACGTGAAGCGGGAAGTGCGGCGGGCCCACACCAATGCGCTGCGCGTGAAGGTGGCCAGCGCCCTGAACCGGGCCTTGCCCGTGGACCTGGACACGCTCGATCTGGCCTGATCGACGCCGGAGCCTGCCTCCGGCAAACGGAAAAGCCCGTCGCATGCGACGGGCTTTTTTTTGGGCCTGGTCGAAAAAAAGCCCCCTCTCCGAGGGGGCTTTCCGCATTCCCGCCCGGTGCCGGGCGGGAGGGCGACGGATCAGCTGTGGTAGGCCGATTCGCCGTGGCTGGTGACGTCCAGCCCTTCGCGTTCCTGGTCTTCCGGCACGCGCAGGCCGCACAGGGCGTTGGCGATCTTGTAGGCGATCCAGGCGACCACGCCGGACCAGACGATGGTCAGCAGCACGCCTTCGAGCTGCACCCACAGCTGGCCCAGGATCATGCCGGGTTCCGCCAGGCCCGGGCCGCCAAGGACCTGGGCGTTGAAGATGCCGGTCAGCAGGGCGCCGACAATGCCGCCCACGCCGTGCACGCCGAATACGTCCAGCGCGTCATCGGCGCGCAGCAGGCGCTTCAGGCCATTGACGCCCCACACGCAGACCACGCCGGCAATCACGCCGATGATCAGCGCGCCCACCGGGCCGACCAGGCCGGCCGCCGGGGTGATGCCCACCAGGCCGGCGATGGCGCCGGAGGCGGCGCCCAGCATCGAGGGCTTGCCCTTGATGGCCCATTCCGTGAACAGCCAGGCCAGCACGGCGCCAGCGGTGGCGATCATGGTGTTGAAGAAGGCCAGGGTGGCGTTCTCGTTGGCGGCCAGGGCGGAGCCGGCGTTGAAGCCGAACCAGCCCACCCACAGCAGGGCGGCGCCGACGAAGGTCATCGGCAGGTTGTGCGGCTGCATGGCTTCACGGCCGTAACCGACACGCTTGCCGACCACATAGGCGCCCACCAGGCCAGCCACGCCGGCGTTGATGTGCACCACCGTGCCGCCGGCGAAGTCCAGCGCGCCCTTGGCGTTGAGCAGGCCCGGCGCGGTTTCCGAGGCGAACCAGACCATGTGCGCGATGGGGATGTAGGCGAAGGTGAACCAGATCACCGTGAACACCAGCACCGCCGAGAAGCGGGCGCGTTCGGCGAAGCTGCCGACGATCAGCGCGCAGGTGATGCCGGCGAACGTGGCCTGGAACGAGGCGAACAGCAGCTCGGTCAGCGAGTTCGACATGGCGTACTTGCCGTCGGCCGGATTGAACATGCCGGAGAAGAAGGCGCGCGAGAGGCCGCCGAAGAACGCGTTGCCTTCGGTGAAGGCGAGCGAATAACCGTAGATGAACCAGAGGACCAGGCCCAGCACGAACGTGCACAACACTTGCAGCAGCACCGACAGCACGTTCTTGCTGCGTACCAGGCCGCCATAGAACATCGCCAGACCGGGTACGGCCATCATCAATACGAGGAGGGTAGAGACGAGCAACCAGGAGATATCTGCTTTATCCATTTTCAGGCTCCAATGAGTCTTTCTTATTTGTCTACAGCGCAGCTTCGCCGGCTTCACCCGTCCGGATGCGGATCACTTGTTCAAGGGGGGCGGCGAAGATCTTGCCGTCGCCGATCTTGCCGGTGCGGGCGGCTTGTTCGATGGCTTCGATGACCTGGTCGACCAGGTGGTCGGGCACGGCGGCCTCGACACGCAGCTTGGGCAGGAAGTCGACGGCGTATTCCGCGCCGCGATACAGCTCGGTGTGGCCTTTCTGGCGCCCGAACCCTTTCACTTCGGTAACGGTGAGGCCCTGGACGCCGATTCCGGATAGAGCCACCCGCACTTCGTCGAGCTTGAAGGGCTTGATGATGGCGATGATGAGTTTCATGGCATTTCCTCTCATGGTTGCACGTTGGCATCGTCAATCAAGCAAATTCCATGCCATGCAGGCCGGTGCCCGGAAAGCGGAAACGCAGGCGCGTTTGTTGTGCCTGACTGCACCAATATAGTGCGTCATGCACCAAACGTCAGCCTCAAACCGGTGCATGACGGGGTGGAGTGAGGAATGCAACGGAATATGTTTCACCGCCGCCATTTGTTGCCAGTTGATGCCGGCGCGGTAGCCCTTTGTCGCGTTTGCCGGATGCATGGAGGCCTTGGACGCTTTCTGCCCGACAGGCCGCTGAACGTTGCTGGCCGGGCTTCGGGCGATGGCGGACGTGGGTGTCAGGCGATTGAAAGCGGTCCGGACAGACCGTCAAAACGGGGGCGGGGCGTGATACGAGGGTTTACACGCATAAGCTTGTTGCCAAAGGTAGGCTGAAGAAGAATCAAGTCCAGCTCATGGCGGTATCTGGGCCTGACCGGGCCGCGGCAAAAGACACCGGCGCCGCGGCTCTCTGAACGAAGACAAAAAGCAAGAAAGGAAAGAGGAATGATGACGATCCAACGCAAGACCTTTGCCGTGCTGGCGCTGACCGCCGCGCTGGCCGCCCTGGCCGGCTGCAACAAGAGCGACGAAAAGGCCGCGCCGCCCGCGGCATCGACCACGCCGGCGCCGTCGACCACCACGCCGGGCACGCCGCCCGCGGCCACCACGCCGCCGGCTTCCACGCCCGCGCCGTCCAGCTCGGCTCCGGCCGCCGGCGCCACCGCCGGCCTGCCCGCCGAATGCGATGCCTACCTGACCAAGGTCAGTGCATGCATGGACAAGCTCGGCGCATCCAATCCCGCGGCGGCCAGCTTCAAGCAGCAGCTCGACGCGGCCAAGACCCAGTGGGCCACGATCAGCGACAAGACGCAGCTGGCGGCCCAATGCAAGCAATCGGCCGACCTGTTCGCGCAGTCGGCGACGCAGATGGGTTGCCAGTAACGATGTTGGTAGGGGGCTGCCCCCAAGGCGGCCCGGTTTTCTCCTGTGCTTTGATGGGCGGTCACCGCATGCGGCCCGCCCTTTTTTTTGCCCGCAGCCCGGCCTGTGGAAAGCACTACACTTGAGGCACCAAGAACATCGTGAGGCCGCTATGAACAATCGCACCCAGTGGATGGAAGACATCCAGAAGAACATTTCCGACCTGATCGCCCGCAGCCCCGCCGCGGACGTCGAGCGCAATGTCCGCGCCATGATGACGCAGGCGTTCTCGAAGCTCGACCTGGTCACGCGCGAGGAATTCGATGTGCAGGCCGATCTGCTGGCGCGCACGCGCGCCCGCGTCGACCAACTGGCCGCCACCGTCGAGCAGCTGGAGTCGCGGCTGTCCGCCCTGGATAAGTAATCCGCGCGGGACCTTTTTGCCACGGCCGCCTGCGCGGCCGTTTTTGTTTTCGCCATACTCGTCTTCGATTGTCATCGGAGACTGCCTTGACGCTAGCCGTAATCGCCAGCCGCACCCTCAGCGGCCTGCATGCCCACGCGGTGCGTGTCGAAACCCACCTGGGGCCGGGCCTGCCCAGCTTCAACGTGGTCGGCCTGCCCGACACCGAGGTGCGCGAAAGCCGCGAGCGGGTGCGCGCGGCTATCATCAACAGCGGCTTCAATTTCCCCGCGGGCCGCATCACGGTCAACCTGTCTCCCGCCGATATTCCCAAGGAGTCGGGCCGCTTCGACCTGCCGATTGCCGTGGGCCTGCTGCTGGCGGCGGGGCAGTTGGCGCCGCCGGGCGAGGGCGCGGCGACAGCGGGCGCCGCCGTCGAGACCGCGCCGGATCCGTTGCTGGCCGGCCTGGTGCTCGCCGGGGAGTTGTCGCTGACCGGCGCGCTGGTGCCGGTCGCGGCCGCCCTGGTGATCGCGCTGAGCGTGGCGCGCGAGTCGCCCGGCGCCACCCTGATCCTGCCCGCTGGCAGCGCCGGTCAGGCGGCCTGGGTCGAGGGGCTGCGGGTGCTGTCCGCGCGCAGCCTGGCGGACGTAGCGGCGCACGTGGCGGGCCATTGCCGCCTGCCGGACGCGTTGCCCGACGCCTGGCCCGAGGCGCCGCCGATGCCCTGAGATCGGAAGGGCGTCCTGTAGGGAAAACGTGTAGGCGAGAGTGTAGATCTCGGGGGTCGCCGTAGCATTAAACAAAAACCTCGCGAAGCAAGGAGC
>ERZ1739169.164-NODE-164-length-17683-cov-15.858747_pt1 | contig 17683 bp, 19 predicted proteins | sample MGYA00581756_ERZ1739169 | MGnify/ENA primary metagenome ERZ1739169 (study PRJEB40789, sample SAMEA7425667) | Salamandra salamandra | biome: salamander skin | place: Germany | collected 2020-03 | study: cvxcv | reverse complement strand
GCCGCCTCTGCGCCGGACGGGTTTTTTTTTGTTTCGAGCTACTGCGCCCATCTGGATCTACATTATCGCCTACCCCCTTTCCCTCCACGACGCCCTTCCGACCGACCCCGCGCCGACCCCGGCGCCCGCGGCCAACGCGCCCGCCGCCAGCGACAACCCGCCGGCCCCCAAGCCCGCCACGCCCCCCGGAACCGCAACGTGACCCAGGACGCCTCCCAAGAAGACGGCCAGCAGGAAAGCTTCATCTCCCACCTGGTCGAACTGCGCACCCGCCTGCTGCGCGCCGTCGGCGCGGTGGTGGTGGTGTTCGTCATCCTGTTCATCTACCCCGGCGCCTCCGCCATCTACGACGTGCTGGCCCAGCCCATGCTGGCCTCGCTGCCGCAGGGCACGCGCATGATCGCCACCGGCGTCATCACGCCCTTCATGGTGCCGGTCAAGGTCACCATGATGGCCGCCTTCATCGTGGCGCTGCCGGTGGTGCTGTACCAGGCCTGGGCCTTCGTCGCGCCCGGCCTGTACAAGCACGAGAAGCGCCTGGCGCTGCCGCTCATCATCTCCAGCACGCTGCTGTTCATCGCGGGCATGGCGTTCTGCTATTTCGTGGTGTTCCGCACGGTCTTCCACTTCATCGCCACCTTCGCGCCGCAATCGATCACGCCGGCGCCGGACATCGAGGCCTACCTGAGCTTCGTCATGACCATGTTCATGGCGTTCGGCATCACCTTCGAGGTGCCGGTGGCCGTGGTGCTGCTGGTGCGCATGGGCGTGGTGGAGCTGTCCAAGCTCAAGAGCGCGCGCGGCTACGTGGTGGTCGGCGCCTTCATCATCGCCGCGGTGGTGACGCCGCCGGACGTGGTCAGCCAGTTCATGCTGGCGGTGCCGCTGTGCCTGCTGTACGAGCTGGGACTGATCTGCGCGCGCATGGTCACGCCCAAGGCCGGGGCCGACGAGGCCGCCAACGACGGCTCGCTGACCGAACGCAACTGAGCGCCGCGCGTTCAAGCGAAGCGGGGGCCGATGGCCCCCGTTTTTTTTGCACAAACGGACGGTTTCCGCTTGTCCCGCGCGGGCTGCAAACTTACATTGCGGCCATGTCGCTCGCCCTACGCCTGCGCACCCTGATGCGGTGGCGCGGCATCAAAAGCCAGAACCAGCTCGCCCGCATCTCCGGCGTGCCGCAGTCCTGCATCCACCGCATCCTCACCCGCGAGGGAGGCTATGCGCCCACCCGCGCCACGCTGCTGCGGCTGGCGCAGGCGCTGGACACGCAGGTGCCCTGGCTAGCCGACGGCATGGTCGTGCAGACCGCCGCCGCGCCCCCGGTCCAGGAAGACACTCAATCCGACGCCTACAGCGCGGAAATCTGCGCGCTGCTGAAGCACCAGCCCGAGGCCATGCGCAAGCGCGTGCTGCAAGTGGTGCGCCTGGTGCTCGATGCCCCTTGCCGTCCGCGCCGCGCTGGCGCATCGCGGCAGTCTCAGGCCCGCCCATAGCGGCATCGACGGCCCGCCCGCCACTTCCGACTCTCGTCCGCGACGGTCGCCTGGCTGTCTCGTCCGCGGTCATCGCCTGGCTGGCGTGTCCCCAGCGACCGCCGCGTTATCGCGGTAGCCCCGGGCGCGTGCCCACCATCACCGTCAGCTCGGCCACCTTGCCGCCGCGCAACACGCCCAGCGTCGCGCGCTGTCCCGGCGTCAGCTGCGCGATCTCGGCCAGCAGCCCCGACGTGTCCATCATGGGCTTGCCGTTCACCGTCTGCACGATGTCGCCCACGCGCAGGCCGCCCTTGGCGGCCGGGCCGTCGCGCAGCACGCCGGCGATGATCACGCCGCGGGCATCGCGCTCCAGCTGGAACGCGCGCGCCAGTTCGGCCGTCAGGTCCTGCGGCTCCACGCCCAGCCAGCCGCGCTTGACGCCGCCGGTCTTGACGATCTCGTCCATGACCTTGCGGGCGATGTCGATCGGCGTGGCGAAACCGATGCCCATCGACCCGCCCGACTCGGAATAGATCGCGGTGTTGATGCCCACCAAGTTGCCCTGCGCATCCACCAGCGCGCCGCCCGAGTTGCCCGGATTGATGGCGGCATCGGTCTGGATGAAGTTCTCGTAGGTATTCAGGCCCAGCCCGTTGCGGCCCAGCGCCGACACGATCCCCTGCGTGGTGGTCTGCCCCACGCCGAACGGATTGCCGATCGCCAGCACCACGTCGCCCACCCGCAGGCCGCGGTCCGGCGCCAGCGTGGCCGCCGGCAGGTTGCGCAGACTGGCCAGCTTCAGCACCGCCAGATCGGTGTCCGGATCGGCGCCCACCACCTTGGCCGTGTCCTTGCGCCCGTCCGCCAGCGCCACCTCGATGGCGTCGGCCGCCTGCACCACGTGATAATTGGTCAGCACATAGCCATCGTGATTGACCACCACGCCCGAGCCCAGGCTGGTGCTGGCCTGGCGCCGGCTCACGCCCGGCACCTGGCCGAACAGCTGGCGCAGGATCGGATCGTCCGGCAGCGGCACCAGCGGCACGTCCACGTGCTTGGTGGTGTAGACATTGACCACCGACGGCGCGGCGCGCGCCACGCCATCGGCATAGGACACCGTCCCCGCCACCGGCCGCGCGGCCACGGCAACCGGTGGCAGCGTCGCCGCAGGCGCGGCGTCCGGCCCGACCAGCCGCAGCAGATCCGGCCGCAAGGTGGTGACGACGAATAGAATACCCAGGCAGACCGTGACGGCCTGAGCGAAGATCAGCCAATATCGGCGCATGTTTCTGATAGGACTAGCAATGAGTAAAGTGGACTCCCACGTCCTGGCCGCCTGGCTGGACGACACCCTGCAAGCCGCCCGTTTCAAGGACTACTGCCCCAACGGGCTGCAGGTGGAAGGCCGATCCGAAGTCGGACACATTATCACCGGTGTCACCGCCAGCGAAGCCCTGTTGCGCATCGCCGTCGAACGCGGCGCCGACGCGGTGCTGGTCCACCACGGCTGGATGTGGCGCAACGAGGACCGCCGCGTCATCGGCACCCGCCGCACCCGCATGGCGCTGGCCCTGAAGAACGACCTCAATCTCTACGCCTACCACCTGCCTCTGGACGCCCATCCCACCCTGGGCAACAACGCCCAGCTGGCCCGCGTCCTCGGCCTGGAACCCGAGCGCCGCGACGATGGCACGCCGCGCACCTGTGGCCCCGACAATCTGGTCTGGCTGGGCACCGCCCCCGACCTGGCCACCGTCGGCCAGCTCGCCGCCCGCATCCAGCAACGCCTGGGCCGCCAGCCCCTGGTCGTCGGCAACCCCGACCAGCCCGTCGCCCGCATCGCCTGGTGCACCGGCGGCGCCCAAGGCATGCTCGCCGACGCCATCGACGCCGGCGCCACCGCCTACATCACCGGCGAAGCCTCCGAATCCACCTTCCACCTCGCCCAGGAAACCGGCGTCGCCTTCCTCGGCGCCGGCCACCACGCCACCGAACGCTACGGCGTCCAAGCGCTAGGCCAGGCCGTGGCCGAACGCTTCGGCATCAAGGTGGAATTCGTAGACCTGGACAACCCGGTGTAACCGGCCCCCTCCGCCCCGCAAGCGCGCAGCGCACACCCTCCCACGCCCCCAGAAGCACGTATGCCAAAGCCGGCTGCCCGCGCAGCCGGCTTTGGCGGGCACCACAACCCTCTCCCATGCCCCTTCGGTCCAGCAGCGCATGAAACCTCGAAACCGGTAGCCCGGCGCGGGTGGCGCACAGGCGGGCGCGCCGTCAGATGCGCCCGACGGAAACCGAAGGAGTCGCCGCAGGCGAGGACGAGGTTGAGGACGGGGCAGTCCGGAGCGAACGCTCCGGACCGCAATCGCAGGCGCGCCCGCCTGTGCGCCACCCGCGCCGGGCGGCCTACGAAGCCCGCAACGTCCGCAAACAAACAACCGCTGAACCAATAAAAAAGCGCCCCGCAGGGCGCTCTTCCATTCACCTCAAGGCTGCTTCTTCAACAAATCCCGAATCTCGCGCAACAACGCCACATCCTCGGGCGTGGCAGCAGGCGCGGCGGGCGCCGGCGCTTCCTCGGCCTTGGTGCGCGCCTTGTAGATGGCCTTCACCATCCAGAAGATCACAAACGCCAGCAACACGAAGTTGATGATGATCGTGACGAAATTCCCCCACGCGAAAACGTTCGCCCCCGCCTTGGTCAGATCGGCATACGTCATCGGCCCGTTGTAACCGGCCGGCATCGACAGCACCAGGAACTTGTTCGAAAAATCGACGGAACCGCCAAGCACGAAGTTCACCAGCGGCATGACGATATCCTTGACCAGTGAGTCGACGATTCTGCCGAAAGCCGCCCCAATGATCACACCAACCGCCAAATCGACCGCATTGCCTTTGACAGCGAAATCTCGGAATTCTTTGACGAAACCAGTCGCTTTGCTCATAAAAGCACTCCCTTCGTGATACGCCCACCAGTAGGCTGGCGCTATAATACGCGGTTGCTATGTTGTTACATATTCCCGCGAAGCCGATGCCGCAGAAGTGATGCTACTCGTAGAGCGGGCGCATCAACAAGGATAGGAAGATGAGTCAGGATACGCTGGTGCATGATGATGACGGTGCGGTTGATCCAAATCTGCCGCCCGATCCTTCGCGACGTTTCTGGGTAACCACCGCCTGTGCTGTGGGTGGCGTAGCAGGTGTCGCAACGGCAATACCGCTTGTGAGCACGTTTTCCCCTTCTGAAAAAGCCCGCGCCGCCGGCGCCCCCGTCGAAGTCGACGTGGGCGACATTCCCGTCGGCACCATGAAAACCGTGGAATGGCGTGGCAAGCCGGTCTGGATCATCCACCGGTCTCCTGAACAGATCGCCGGCCTCAAGACCCAGGACGCGCTCCTGGCGGATCCCAACTCCAAACGGCCCGGCTTCACTCCCAAATACGCAGAAAACGAAGGTCGGTCGCGCAAGCCCGAACTGTTCGTCTGTGTTGGCATCTGTACCCATCTGGGCTGCTCGCCCACCTCGCACTTCGAAACAGGCGGCGGTGGCGGCATGGGCGCTTCCTGGCAAGGCGGATTCCTCTGTCCGTGCCACGGCTCCACGTTCGACCTGGCAGGCCGGGTCTACAAGAACAAGCCCGCTCCCGATAATCTCGAAGTTCCGCCGTACCAGTATCTCACCGACTCCCGCATCATCGTGGGCGTCGATGAAGACAACAAGGCCTGACGCACGCGTCGCGCTTTTTTCCCGAATTACGTAAGTAAAACAAATACGCCACGTATTAGAGAAGGAGCCGTTACATGGCTGGCGAGAAAACCGTCGAGACGACAGGCCTGTTGGGCTGGCTGGATCGGCGCTTCCCGGTGACCTCCACCTGGAAAGCGCATCTGTCCGAATACTACGCACCGAAAAACTTCAACTTCTGGTATTTCTTCGGCTCGCTGGCACTCCTGGTGCTGGTGCTGCAGATCGTGACCGGCATTTTCCTGGTCATGCACTACAAGCCGGACGCCGAGCGCGCGTTCCAATCCGTCGAATACATCATGCGCGAAGTCCCGTGGGGCTGGCTGGTGCGCTACATGCACTCGACCGGCGCCTCGATGTTCTTCGTCGTCGTCTACCTGCACATGCTGCGCGGCCTGCTCTATGGCTCGTACCGCAAGCCGCGTGAACTGGTCTGGATCTTCGGCGTCGCGATCTTCCTCTGTCTGATGGCCGAAGCATTCTTCGGCTACCTCCTGCCGTGGGGTCAGATGTCCTACTGGGGCGCACAGGTGATCGTGAACCTGTTCGCGGCCATCCCGTTCATCGGCCCCGAGCTGTCGATCTGGATCCGCGGCGACTACGTCGTGTCCGACGCCACGCTGAACCGCTTCTTCGCCTTCCACGTCATCGCCATTCCGCTGGTGCTGGTGGGCCTGGTGGCGGCCCACCTGGTGGCGCTGCACGAAGTCGGCTCGAACAACCCGGACGGCATCGAGATCAAGGAAGGCCCGAAGGACAAGTACGGTCGCCCGAAAGATGGCATTCCGTTCCATCCGTTCTACACGGTGCACGACCTGGTCGGCGTCGCGGGCTTCCTGCTGGTGTTCGCCTTCATCGTGTTCTTCGCGCCGGAAATGGGCGGGTACTTCCTGGAGTTCAACAACTTCATCCCGGCCGACTCGCTCAAGACGCCGCCGCACATCGCCCCGGTCTGGTACTTCACGCCGTTCTACTCGATGCTGCGCGCCACCACCGACGAGTTCACGTGGGTGCTGGCCGGCGCCTCGGTGCTGGGCGCCATCGCGCTGCTCCTCAAGAGCAACCTGAAGGGCTTCATGCGCATCGCCGTCCCCGGCATCCTGATCGTCGTGGCCGTGCTGCTGCGCGTGATCGACGCCAAGTTCTGGGGCGTGGTCGCCATGGGCGGCACCGTGGTCATCCTGTTCTTCCTGCCGTGGCTGGACCATTCGCCGGTCAAGTCGATCCGCTACCGCCCCACCTGGCACAAGTGGATCTACGGCATCTTCATGGTCAACTTCCTGGTGCTCGGCTACATCGGTACGCAGCCGCCCAGTCCGCCGTTGAACATCACGTCGCAGATCGGCACGCTGCTGTACCTGGCATTCTTCTTCCTGATGCCGGTCTGGAGCCGCCTGGGCACGTTCAAGAAAGTGCCCGACCGCGTGACGTTCCACGCCCACTGAGCCCACGAAAATAACGGACTGACCATGATCAAGAAGCTGATTGGTGCCGTGGCGTTGATGCTGCTCACGTGTACCGCCACGTTCGCCGCCGAGGGCGGCTATCCGCTGGACAAGGCGCCTTACCGCGTCAACGACATGGCGTCGCTGCAAAACGGCGCCAAGCTGTTCGTCAACTACTGTCTGAACTGTCACAGCGCATCGTCGATGCGCTACAACAAGCTCAAGGACATTGGCCTGACCGACCAGCAAATCAAGGAAAGCCTGCTGTTCACCGGCGAAAAGGTCGGCGACATGATGAATGTCGCCATGACCGCCAAGGACGCCAAGAAGTGGTTTGGCACGACGCCCCCGGACCTGTCCGTGATCGCCCGCGCCAAATCCGTCAACGCCGGCCCCTCGGGTTCCGACTACATCTACACCTATCTGCGTACGTTCTACCGCGACACCTCGCGCGCCACGGGCTGGAACAACCTGGTCTTCCCGGCCGTGGGCATGCCGCACGCGCTGTGGGAACGCCAGGGTCCGCGCGAGCTGACCACGGTGGCGATGCACGAGGTCGAAGGCAAGGAAGGCGCGCCGAAGTCGTGGGAACGGGTCACGACGGTGTACGATGCGCAAGGTTTTTCCACGGTCAAGGCCGAGCCGGTAGCCAGCTACCACGGCCATGCCACCTTCGAGGCCAAATTCAAGGCCGCCAACCCGGCCCAAATCGCAACATACGACAACGACGTCGCCGACCTGACCGCGTTCATGTCCTGGATGGCCGAACCCGTCCAGACCTTCCGCGTCCAGCTGGGCGTCGGTGTCATGTTGTTCCTGCTCTTGTTCTTCCTGGTGATGTGGCGCCTGAACGCCTCTTACTGGAAACACGTGCGCTAACCGCAACGCCCCGCCAGGCGTATCCGCCCCCATTTTCGCCAGGGTGGATAATGGCGGGTTAGGGCTGTACGCCTACCCCCCGCCTGGCAATCGGGGCCAGCGCCTGCTAGATTAGGGCGCTGGCCTTTCGTTTTTCATAAAGGATTTATCGCCATGATGGTGCTCTATTCCGGAACCACGTGTCCGTTTTCGCAACGCTGCCGCTTCGTGTTGTTTGAAAAGGGCATGGATTTCGAGATCCGCGACATCGACCTGTACAACAAGCCCGAAGACATCTCGGTGATGAACCCGTACGGTCAAGTGCCCATTCTGGTCGAGCGCGACCTGGTCCTGTACGAGTCGAACATCATCAACGAGTACATCGACGAGCGCTTCCCGCACCCGCAGCTCATGCCGGCCGATCCGGTCATGCGCGCCCGCACCCGCCTGTTCCTGTACAACTTCGAGAAAGAGCTGTTCGTCCACGTCTCGACGCTGGAAGACCGCAGCGCCAAGCCCGACGAGAAGAAGCTGGCCAACGCCCGCCAGAACATCCGCGACCGCCTGGCCCAGCTGGCCCCGATGCTGCTCAAGAACAAGTACATGCTGGGCGAGGAATTCTCCATGCTCGACGTGGCCGTGGCCCCGCTGCTGTGGCGCCTGGACCACTACGGCATCGAACTGCCCAAGAACGCGGCTCCGCTGCAAAAGTACGCCGAACGCATCTTCTCGCGCCCGGCCTACATCGAAGCGCTGACGCCTTCGGAAAAAGTGATGCGTCGCTAAGGTTGCCGCGTGATGGGTGAAACTTCGACCAAACCGTATCTGATCCGCGCGCTGCACGAATGGTGCACCGATAACGGCTACACGCCGTACATCACCGTACAGGTCGACGAGCACACCATGGTGCCCGTCGCCCACGTGCGCGACGGCCAGATCACCCTGAACGTGGGTACGCTGGCCACCAACCGTCTGGTGCTGGGCAACGAATTCATCGAATTCCAGGCCCGCTTCAGCGGCGTGACCGAAAACGTCTACGTGCCGGTGGGCGCCGTCAGCGCCATCTATGCGCGCGAAACCGGCGCCGGCATGGGCTTCGAAGTGCAGCCCTACGAGCCGCCGGCTCCGGGCGCGCAGAACACGTCCGAGACCGTCCCGTCCGAAGCCGAGGCGGATGCCGTCTCCGGCGATGACGGCGGCGACGACGAGCCCAAGCGTCCGCGCCTGACCATCGTCAAGTAATCCGGCAGGTCCCCCGCGCCGCCCCGGCCCCAGGCCCGGGCGGCGCGGTCACGTCTGGCCGCCGCCGGCGTGATTCGCCATTGCATGGCGATTTTTTGAAACCCAGGATAAGAGTGCGTATCATTTGCATATCTGGGCAAAATCCCGTCTCATACGCCTGAACCGCGCTCGCGTGGCCTGCCGCGTCCGTTGCGGCGCACACCGTCCCCGGCCTTCCAGGAGTGATGCCCCGCCCATGCCGTACCTGATCGGAATGACGCCCGCCGGCGGCGTATCGACCCAGTTCATGCCGCAGATAGACCGCCAGCTGGTCGCCAAGCTGTGCCTGTTCGATACCCTGTCGGACGACGATCTTGCCCGCATCCCGCGCCAGATCCGTCTGACCTTGCGCAGCACCGGCCGCGTCCCCGCGATCGTGGGATGGGACGGCGGGCCGTTCCTGGTCAATGCACGCGTGCGCGAACTCATGGAAACGCTCGAGCCCGGCACGCACCGCTTCCTGCCGGTCGAGGCCGAGACCATGATCGTCGGCCGCAAGAGCCGCCCGTTCCGCACCTACCACCTGCTGCTGTGCCCGCCGCGCGTGGACGCCGTCATCATCGAGAAGACCGAGTTCTCCAAAGGCATGGGCCGGGCCGGCTACGAAGCCGGCGGCTGTTTCTCGTTCCTGAAGGGCACGCCGCTGGTGCTGGACCGCGGCGCCATCCAGGACCGCTGCTTCTGGCGCCTGCCGCGCCAATTCGGCGTCAGGCCAGCCTATCCGCACAGCGGCATCAGCGGCTATTTCTGCTCGGATGAATTCTGGCGCGCCCTGCGCGCGGAGCGCCTGGGCGGCTGGGAAGCCAAGCGGCGTTGCGCGACGGGCGCACGCCCGGAATGACGCGCATGCACGCCGGAAAGAATCTCCTTTTTTCATTACAATGCAGTCCCTGCGCGCGCCCCGGGCGCGCCACGCCGGTGTAGCTCAGTTGGTAGAGCAGCTCACTTGTAATGAGAAGGTCGAGGGTTCGATTCCTTTCACCGGCACCAATCCAGCACATGAACGACCCGCACCCGCCCAGCGCCGTGCGGGTTTTTTATTGCCGGGCGCCATCCAAACCGATCTGCGTCAACGAATCTGACCGATTAACGCGTCTGCAGGCCCTGATTCCTGGCGCCAGCCGTGCAATGCGCCGCTACCATCGTTTCTCCCCCGCACCAGGATGACTCCGGCCCCATGCATGCGACTTATCTCCCGGGCGCACAGCGCAAACGCTTCTGGCAAAAGAAATGGCCCAGGGAAGTCCTCTTCAGCGGACCGCCGATCCTCGTGGCCGGCTCGGCCGCGGCAAAAAACTGGCGGGACCCGGTATCCGATCCATGGACCATCGGGCTCGCGATCACGGTTTGCCTCTGGCTCGCCCTGGCGGCCGGGGTGCGCGTCGCCGGCGCGCGGGCCGAGGATCGCAAAGGCGGACCGGACGTCGTCCACGAAGGACTGTATGCGGCGGTCTGCACTATGCACACCATGCTTTCCGAATGGTGCAACAAGCGCCAATGCGGCGCCGACATCCGTGCCACCTTCCACCGCGTGGTGCCACCGATTCACGAACCGCGCGAAATCGAACAGATCATCGACTACGCCGGCGCCAATGGCGAGGGCGCCGGCAGAACCTTCCCGATCCATACCGGCATCACGGGCAGGGCCATCCGCAGCAGGACGCCCCTGGTGATGTCCAGCCCGCATGCAACGGAACAGCAACTTCGCACTGAACTGATCCGCGAATGGGGCTATACCGAAGCGGAGGTGCGCAGGCTTGGCCCCGGGCGCTACTCGGCCATGGCGGTGCCCGTCCTGGACCGTTCTGGACAGCACCCTATCGGCGTGATTTACTTGGATTCAAGTGACCGCGCGCTCTTTGAACGCGACGATGTGGTGGAAATCGTTGGCGTTGGCACCAAGGCCATCAGCGACTTTGTCACGAAGAGGTACTGACATGCATGCCATCCCCAGGAAACCGGCCGAGACTTTCGTCAAAGCGTCCAAGCTCATATCCAGGCCAGGCGCGGCCATCACCGTCCGCGAATTGACCCTGACGGATTCTGGCGTGCGCGCCATCACCAGCGGTAGCGAGGGTATCAGGCAAGGAGCCCGCGAACAGGCCGGCCCTCCATCACCGTTGAAACGCCTGGTGCCTGCATGAACCAACAAAAAAGGAGGTCTGTCGACCTCCTTTTTTGTTGTGGATTTCCTGCGCTCAGCCCAACGCGGGCAACATATTGAACAACAGCACCATCACCAGCCCGACCACCGACACGATGGACTGCACCACCGAGATCGTCTTGGTGGCCTCGCCCATGGTCATGCCGAAGGATTCCTTCACCATCCAGAAACCGGCGTGATTGGCATAGTTGAAGAACAGCGAACCGCAGCCGATCGACAGCGCCAGCAGCGGCAGATTCAACGAGGGATCGGCGCCGGCCAGCGGCGCCAGCAGGCCGGCGGCGCCGACGATGCCGACCGTGGCCGAGCCGGTGGACACCGACAGCAGCATGGCGATCAGCCAGCCCAGCACCAGCGGCGGGAACGCGAACTGGTGGGTCAGGTGGACGATGGCGTCGCCGACCTTGGCGCTGGTCAACACCTGCTGGAAGGCGCCGCCGCCGGCGATGATCAGCATGATGCCGGCGATGGGCTTGAGGCTCTTGCCGAGCGCGTCGCGCAGTTTCTCGGCGTCGCCGCCACGCGCCAGCACCAGCGCCACGGCGGCGAACAGCACGCCCAGCAGCATGGCCACCAGCGGGTTGCCCAGGAAGGCCGCCACGTGCATCAGGGGCGAGGTCTTGGGCAGCAGCATCTCGGCCACCGCGTGCAGCAGCATCAGCAGCGCGGGCAACAGGGCCGCCAGCACGCCCAGGCCGACGCCGGGCACCGAATGGCCGGCATCGGCCGCGCGGACGGCGGTGAATTGCTCGAGCAGGGCTTCGTCCGGGCGGGTCGTCATGCGCGGGGCGATGAAAGCGCCGTACAGCGGACCGCCCAGGATCATGGCGGGCAGGGCCGCAAGAAAGCCGTAGATCATGGTCGGACCGACCGTGGTCTTCAGGCTCGCGATCGCCGTCAGCGGGCCAGGATGCGGCGGCACCATGCCGTGCATGGCGGCCAGGGCCGAGATCACCGGCACGCCCACGTACACGTAGGCCGAGCCCTTGAAGCGTTCCTGGCCTTCCAGCTTGCGGGCCACGCTGAAGATCAGCGGCAGCATCACCACCAGGCCCACTTCGAAGAACATCGGGATGCCGATGATGAAGGCCACCAGCGTCATGGTCCAGGGGATCATGCGCGCGGAGGTGCGGTTCAGGATGGCATTGGCCAGCCGCTCGGTGGTGCCCGAGTCCGCCAGGATCTTGCCGAGCATGGCGCCCAGCGCGATCACCACGCCGACCGCGCCAAGGGTCTTGCCGGCGCCGTCGGTCAGGTTCTTGACGATGGCGGTCGGCTCCATGCCGGTGGCGAAACCGACGCCGATGGACACGATCAGCAGCGCCAGCAGCGGATGCATGCGGATGCGCGAAACGATGAGTGCGACCAGCACCAGGACACTGACCAGGGCGGTGAGCAACAATTGGATGTCGAACGAAGACATGTGTGAAACCCAGAAAAAACGTGAGAGGTCGCGAACCTTCTGGTTGCCATGATAAGGGATCGCCCTGACGCCCAACCGTCATGAATCCGCCGGTCGTCCGGGTCGTTTTGCATTCCCCGCAAAATTTGTGCATAATTCGCCCCCTCTACCTGTTCCCCGATAGCTCAGTCGGTAGAGCGACGGACTGTTAATCCGCAGGTCGCTGGTTCGAGCCCAGCTCGGGGAGCCAAAGAATGCAGTACTGAAGGGCCCGCAACGTGTTGCGGGCCTTTTGCATGGGCGGACGCCGCAAACAAGACCGCCAGATTCGGACGAAGTCGCCCGTCGATCGGGCGGTGCGCGCCGAAATGCGGGGCGAAATGGTTTTACGATTGACGTCGAGTCACCCGTAACGCCTTGGCTCCGGCCGCGCACTTCTCATGCCTTCCCAAACGACGCCCATCGATGCCAGGGCCGCCTTTGAACTCGTGTTCGGGCTGCTGCAGAAGATCTCCTGGATCATCCATGACGCCTCGGCGCCGCCGCCGGAGCTCGCGGTCATCAAGCGGCATCAGGCGGACGCCGTCAACGTGATCCTGTGGATCTGTGAAACCGGCGACCTGACGGGCTGGCCTCCCAGGACGCCGCTCGACACGCGGGCCACGGCCTCGTATCTGCTGATGGATCTCACCTTCCGCCTCCTCGATCCCGCCTCGCCGCTGTCGGCGCGCACCTGGGCGGTCCCCGCCGGCCAGCCGGCGCATCGGCAGGCGCTGCACATCGTGCGGCACGAAGTACAGCGCAGCAAGCCCGTCACCGCCGCCGACCTGGCCCGATTCCCCGCGCGCGCCTGATTTGCGAGAATGGGGCCTCAGCCGGATACTCCCGCGTCCGGTCCTTCCGCCACCGCCCCATGCGATCCAACCGTTCCCTGCCTGCCCTGGTCTCGCTGCGCGCCTTCGAGGCGGCCGCCCGGCGCCTGAGCTTCAGCCTGGCGGGCGAGGAGCTGTTCGTCACCCAGAGCGCCATCAGCCACCATATCCAGCGGCTGGAGGCGGAGCTGGGCGTGGCGCTGTTCGAGCGCCGCACCCGCGCCGTGGCGCTGACGCCGGCCGGGCAGGCCTATTACGAGCGGGTCCATGCGGCGTTCGCGCTGCTGCGCCAGGGCACCGACGAGATCCGCGCGCCGGCCGCCGCGCGCCACACGCTGCGGGTCGGCCTGCTGGCGTCGTTCGCCACGCGCTGGCTGGCGCCGCGGCTGCCGGACTTCGCCGCCGCCCATCCGGACATCGACCTGCAACTGCTGCCCGACATCGGCCTGGCCGACGTGGCGGGCGGCGAAGTCGACGTGGCCATCCGCTATGGCCGCGGCACCTGGCCGGGCGTGCGGGCGCGCCGGATCATGGCGGAGCGGCTGTCAGTGGTCTGCGCCCCCGCGCTGGTGGCGGGCCGGCGGCGCCTGCGCACGCCGGCGGACCTGCTGCGCCATCCCTTGCTGGTCTCGCACACCCTGCATCCGTTCGAATGGGACACCTGGTCGCGCCATCATGGCCTGGATCTGGGCCGCGCCCAGACCGTGCACCTGCACGACTACAACATCGTGGTCGAGGCGGCGCTGGCGGGGCAGGGCCTGGCCATGGGGCGCCACCGCATGATCGCCGCGCAACTGACCAGCGGCGCCCTGGTCGAGGCCTTGCCGGGCACCACCCTGGACGATCCGCGCATCGGCTGGTGGTTCGTGAGCCCGCGCGGCAAGGCCGATGCCGCCGCCCAGGCGTTCCAGGCGTGGCTGATGCGGGCCGCGGCGGACGACTGACGCATTACTTTTACTCATACGTGGTTCGCAATAATTGATTGGTCAGGCGCGGCGCGCGCCGATAGCATGGGGATCACCCTTCCCACTCCCGTTTCACAGGTGACTCCATGACCCGTACGATCTCCGGCCGCGTGGCCGAACTCGGCCTTGCGCTGGACCCCGCGGCCGCGCCCGCCGCCAATTACGTCCCCTTCGTGCAGGAGGGCAATCTGCTGTACATCTCCGGCCAGATCTCGCGCGCTGGCGGCAAGGCGGCGTTCCTGGGCCAGCTGGGCAACCAGATTTCCGAGGCCGACGGCGTCGCCGCCGCGCGCCTGTCGGCGCTGGGCATCCTGGCGCAGATCGCCGCCGCCACCGGCGACCGTCTCGACCGCGTGGCGCGCGTGGTGCGCCTGGGCGTGTTCGTCGCCAGCACGCCGGACTTCAACCGCCAGAGCGCGGTGGCCAACGGCGCCTCGGACCTGATGGTCGAGGTGTTCGGCGACGCCGGCCGCCATGCGCGCAGCGCGGTCGGCGTGGCCTCGCTGCCGCAAGGCGTGGCGGTGGAAGTGGAAGCGGTCATCGCGCTCACCCCCGCCTGATGCCGCGGCGCCGGGCCGCCGCCCGGCGCGACTTTCCTGGAATCGCCATGCCCGCCGTCCTGACTCCCGCCGTCCTGGAAACGCTGCGCGCCGCCACGCCCGGCACGCGCACCACCGTCCACTTCAACCACGCCGGCGCCTCGCTGCCGTCCGCCGCCACCCTCGACGCCATCCAGGCCCACCTGCGGCGCGAAGCCGAGCAGGGGCCGATGGAGGCGGGCGTGGCCGCCCGCGCGACGACCGAGCAGGCGCGCCAGCTGGCCGCGCGCCTGCTCAACGCCCAGCCCGACGAGATCGCCCTGACCGGCGGCAATTCGCCCGGCTGGGGCGCCGCTTTCGCGGCCCTGGGGCCGTGGCGGGCGGGCGACCGCATCCTGGTCGGACGCCATGAATGGGGCGGCAATCTCTCCGCCATGCGGCTGACGGCGCAACGCGCCGGCGCCACGATCGAAACGATTCCGTCGGACGACAGCGGCTGCGTCGATCCGGCGGCGCTGCAGGCCATGCTGGACGAACGGGTGCGGCTGATCGCGCTGACCTGGCTGCCCGCCAACGGCGGCCTGATCAATCCGGCCGCCGCCATCGGCCGCGTGGCGCGCGCCGCCGGCGTGCCGTATTTCGTCGATGCGGCGCAGGCCGTGGGGCAATTGCCGGTGGACGTGGCCGAGGTCGGCTGCGACGTGCTGAGCGGCGCCGGGCGCAAGGCCCTGCGCGGTCCGCGCGGCACCGGCCTGCTGTATGTGCGGCGCGACTTCCTGCCGCGGCTGACGCCGGCGTTCGTCGATACCTATTCGGCGCCGCTGGCCGCCGACGGCCAGCCGCAACTGCGCGCCGACGCGGCGCGCTTCGAATCCGCCGAGGCCTCGCTGGCGCTACGCTGCGGCCAGGCCAACGCGCTGCGCGAAGCGCTGGATATCGGCCTGGAGGCCATCCGCGCCCGCATCGACACGGTCGCCCAGGCCCTGCGCGCAGAACTGGCCGCCATTGCCGGCATCGAAGTGCTGGACCAGGGCCGCGAGCGCTCGGGCCTGGTGTCGTTCAACCTCGCCGGACACGAAGCCACCGCGGTGCAACGCGCCCTGGCGACGCAGGGCATCATCATCGGCAGCAACGGCGTGCCGTACACGCCGCTGGACATGAACGCGCGCGGGCTGGCGCAGATCGCGCGCGCCTCGGTCAGCTACCTGACACGCGACGACGAGATCGACCGCCTGCTCGATGCGCTGCGTGTCCTGGCGCGCCAGGGCGGCTAACGTCCGTCACCGCCCCGGTCAGCCGTGGCGGGAGCGCTTCACGCCACGGCCCGGCGCGCGAACGGCGTCCACTTGGTGAAGACCAGCAGGTTGCCGAACATCACCAGCGCCAGGCCCAGCAGCGCGGCGGGCGTCCACTGGTAGCCCTCGGCGAAGGTCGACACGCTCAACGCCACCACCGGGAACAGCACGGTGCAGTACGCCGCGCGCGCCGGCCCCATGCGGCCCACCAGCGTCAGATAGGCGGTGAAGCCGATCACGGACCCCGGAATGGCCAGGTACACCAGCGCGCCGACATAGGCCGTGGACGTGTCGAAGCGGAACGGCACGCCGGCGATCAGGCAGCCGGCCAGCAGCACCGCCGCGCCGTACAGCATGCTGTAGGCATTGCCGGTAAGCGGCCGCAGGCCCGCGCGCTGCTGCAAGGACGACAGCATGTTGCCGGTCGAGAAGCAGAACGTGCCGAGCAGCGCGAAGCCCAGGCCCAGCAGGGTCTCGTGGCTGGCCTGCTGGCCCGCCAGTTCGGGCCAGAACAGCAGCACCAGTCCGCTGAATCCCACCACGCCCGCGACCATCACGCGCGGCGCGATGCGGGTGCCGAACCACAGCCTCGCGTTCAGCGCATTCCACAGTGTCGCGGCCGAGAACACCACCGACACCAGGCCGCTGGGAATCCACTGCGTGGCGGTGTAGAAACAGAGGAAGTTCAGACAGAACAGGCACAGCCCCTGGCCCAGGCACAACAGATGCCCGCGCCGGTCCATGCGCTGCAGTTTGCGCGTCAGCAGCAGGGCGGCGAACAGCACCAGCCCGGCCAGCGCGAAGCGGTAGAAGATGGAGACGGGAATGGCCACCACGCCCAGCTGGAGCTTGATGGCGATCCAGGTGGTGCCCCAGATGATGACGGTCAGGAAATACAGGAAGAGATTCACTTTCGGACGCTCGGCAGGGCGAAAAAAGACATGGGATCGGGGCATGCGAAAAAGCGCTGCCCTGTCGCGCAGTCTGCACCCGCGCGAGCCGCGAAAATTGCCGGTTCTTGCGGTTTTTCTTGGTTCGCGCGATCCACGCGCGCAAGGATCGCAGTAGCATTTCGGTTCCATGGGCACCACCGCATCGGCTCCGTCCGACTTCTCCGTTTTCCGCACGCTGTCCGCGTCCACCGCGACGCTGGCGCGCGCGGCCTCGCTGGGCGAGGGCATCGCCATTTCGCAATGGGGTCGCAGCGCCCACGAGACGCTCGGCTACGACATGCCCGGGCATCACACGCTGTCGCTGTACCTGCATGGCGGCGAGAAATCGTTCCGCGTCGGCAATCCGCTGCACGGCGGCGCCGGCAAGTTCTGCGTGCTGCCGGCCGAGCACTATTCGCGCTGGTGCATGAACGACACGGTGCACTTCCTGCATCTCTACATCGCGCCGGAGCGGCTGGCGCGCGAAGCCGTGATGCGGCTCGACTGCGAACCGCGCTCGCTCGAACTGCGCGACCGCACCTACATCCACGACGACTCGCTGACCGACGTCTGCCGGGCCCTGCTCGACACCGACTGGAACGCGCCCGCCGACCGCCTGGCCGCCAGCAGCGCGGCCGAGACGGTGCTGCATCACCTGCTGCTGCAGGGCGTGGCGCGCAAGGCCGCGCCGCCGGCCCGCGGCGGCC
>ERZ1739169.163-NODE-163-length-17726-cov-15.968027_pt1 | contig 17726 bp, 16 predicted proteins | sample MGYA00581756_ERZ1739169 | MGnify/ENA primary metagenome ERZ1739169 (study PRJEB40789, sample SAMEA7425667) | Salamandra salamandra | biome: salamander skin | place: Germany | collected 2020-03 | study: cvxcv | reverse complement strand
CCTCGAGGAAATATCCACTCGGGCGCTTTAAATCATGCCCGAAGCGGGTACATTTAGGAACACTGATGAAACGCATCCTGAAGCGAAAACGCTTTGCCCGATGGCAGGCAGAGGAACGCCTGCCTGACGCCGCACTCTGCATGGCGGTCAGGGCAATGGAACACGGCTTGATCGACGCCAGCCTGGGAGGCCTGCTCTACAAACAACGAGTGGCCCGGCCAGGCGGGGGAAAAAGCCATGGATATCGCGCATTGCTTTCCGCTCGCCTTGGCCACCGCTATGTGTTTCTGCATGGCTTTTCCAAGAGCGACCAGGAAAACATAGCGCCGGAGGAACAGAAGGCACTGCAATTCGCAGGACGGGTATTCCTCGAACTATCCCCCGACGCCATCTCGAAAGCGCTCGGATCCGGCATCCTATTGGAGATCCATTGTGAGCAAGATCATTGAGGACATCCGTGACGATCTGGCCGCGTTGCACGACGCGGGCGCGGTCGGCAAGGTCACCATGCGCGAGTTCGACAGCCTCTGCCCTCCGCCGGTCCGTGACCTCGATGCGACGGACATCCGCCGCCTGCGCGAATCCCTGAACTTCAGCCAGCCGGTATTCGCGCTGCACCTGCACACCACCGCCTCGACCGTGCGCAAATGGGAACAAGGCCAGACCCGCCCCACCGGGCCGGCGCTCAAGCTGCTCAACCTGATCGCCGACAAAGGGCTGCAGGCCATCCTCTGAGGGCACGGGCCAGCCCGGCCCCCTGACGACAGCCGCCGGCCCCGGGGCCGCTTTCCCGCACGCCACGGACAGCCAGCGCAAAAAACGGATAGTCCCATGCCCGCCGGGACGGGTTTTCCAGCAGTCCCGCGCGGGGCGCGGCGTTTTACTATGAGGACCATCATAAAGGCGCGCCACGGACGTGGCCGCCAGGGGAACCGGCGGCCGCTGCCCGCCGGACATCAGGACCTGAGCAAGGAATCCCGGCCATGCTGAACACGACGCAGTCCGATGCCGAGACATCATGGCAACCCGCCGAGCCGCGCCCGGCCGCCGGGGCAATGGCCGGCGCCGCGGGGTGGCGCATCGACACCATTCTGGCGACGCCGGCGCAACAGCTGTTCGCCTCGGGCGACCTGGACGAGGCGCGCGCGATGGTGGGCCGGGTGATGCGGCCGCACCACCTGGGCGTGGTCGGGTCGACGCAGCGCCTGAACGCGCGCATGCATCACCAGCCGCTGGGCGAGGTGTCGCTGAACCGGCTGCGCTACGGGGCGAACGTCGAGATCCGGCCGGGGCCGCTGGAGGACTTCTTCCTGGTGCAGATGCCGCTGTCGGGCACCGCGCTGATCGAGAGCGGGCCGCAGCGGGTGGATTCGACGCCGGACGTGGCGTCGGTGGTCAGCCCGGATGACGACCTGGCGATGCATTGGGCCGACGACAACGATCAGTTCATGTTGCGGGTGGGCCGCTCGCTGCTGGAGCGCACGCTGGTGGGCCACCTGGGCTGTACGCTGGATCGGCCGCTGCGCTTCCAGCTGGGGTTCCGCTGGCGCGAGTGTCCGGCCTGGCGCTGCCTGATGGCGTATCTGCTGGATTGTTCGTCGCAGCACGCCGACCTGGCCCAGCACAAGCTGATCGTGCTCCAGATGGAACAGCTGGTGGCGGCGACGCTGCTGTCCACCCTGCCCCACAACTACAGCGCCACGCCGGCGGGCCGCCGCGGCGCGGTGCTGCCGCGCCACGTGCGCTGCGTGCAGGATTATCTGCAGGCGCATGCGCACGAGCCGGTCAGCGCCGAGCAGCTGGCGCGCATCGCGGGGGTCAGCGTGCGCAGCCTGTATGCCGGTTTCAAGGAATTCCTGGGGATCAGCCCCATGCACTATCTGCGCGACCTGCGCATGGAGCGGGCGCGCGCCGAGCTGGTGGCGGGTGAATGCCAGAACGTCGCGGGGGTGGCGCTGCGCTGGGGTTTCGCGCATCTGGGGCGTTTCAGCGCCGGCTACAAGGCGCGCTACGGCGAGAGCCCCAGCCAAAGCGTGCGGCGCCACGGCTGACGCGGCACGCGCGGCGGCACGGCTGAAGCGGCAACTTTGTCAGGACTGGCCAGGCCTTGCGTTCAAACAACCCTGGGGATGGCCAATCGCAAACGATCATCCGCTCGCGCTGATGACGTTCAGTGCGGCATTCAGCGCGACGTTCAGCGCGGCTTCCAGGTCAGCCCGTCGGTCGAGCGGTATTCCGGCGTGCCGGTGCAGCAGCCACCGGCGCCGAACGCCTGGCGGCCGATGAAGGCCTGCACGAAGCCCTTGCCCGCCGTCAGTTCCTGGCGCACGCAGGCGGTGGGCAGCAGATAGAAATCGCCTTCCAGCACCAGCGTCCAGGCGACATTGCCGCCTTCCGCCGGGTCCACCTTGTAGACCTTGCATTCATGCATGAGCAGGTGGATGGGCTTGCCCGCCAAGGCGCCCTTGAACTGGAGTTCGGGCGGCGTTTCCTGGGTGGCCAGGGTTTCCGCCGTGAGCCTGGACCCGGCGGGCGGCGGCGGCAGCGACGAGTCGCAGCCCGCCAGCGCCACGGCCGCGCACAGGGTCAGGAGAGCCAGGCGGCGGGCGGGGCGTGTCATGAAGCCGCCGCGTCAGGCCACGTTTGCGTAGCGTTGTTCAAGGTAGGCGATGATGTCGCTGGACTCGTACATCCAGCGCGTGCCGCCCGCTTCCTCGATGCGCAGGCACGGCACCTTGACCTTGCCGCCGCCGGCCTGCAATTCGGCGCGCGCCTGCGGATCCCCCTTGGCATCGCGCAGCGCAACGGGCACGTTCAGGCGGTGGATGGCGCGCCGCGTCTTGACGCAGAACGGGCAGGCATGGAACTGGTAGAGCGACAGCGCGGCCGCCTCGCGGTCGACGGCGGCCTGGCCTTGGGCCGAGCGTTGCTGCGGGCGCGGGCGCGTCAGCGCATCGCCCAGGACAATCAGTTGACCCACACCGACACGCAAGGCTTTGACAATCATGGATGGCTACTTGAAACGAAGAGAGCCTTGAGTCTAGCCCATTCGCGGCGACGGGCGGGCGGCGCCCGCCTTGCTGCCGCCCCCTTCCCCGCGGCGGGCCCGCTGCCGGGCCGGCCCGCCGCACGCAGCCCCAGGGCCTGTCTATCCTGGAAGGAGCCAGGCGCGGGCCCTAGAACGGAATCGCCAGTTTGACGTACAGCTGCGCGCCCTCCGGCCGGTTCTTGACCTGGAATTCCTGCTGCCACTTGGCGGTGAACAGCCAGCCGCGGTCGTTCATGTAGCGCACCGACGGCCCCACGCCGAAGGCGCGGGCACGGCCGGCGGCGCTGTTGGGACCCTTGTCGTCGGTGACCTGCTGGAAGGCATGCCCGCCCACGCCCAGCACCCAGCCCTTGCCCACGCCCCAACCCACCGCGTAGTCGGCGTGGATGGCCTGGCCCGAGCGGGTGTCGGTGGCGGCGTTGCGGAAGTTGAAGTCGTACATCAGCTTCAGGTCGGCATTGAAGCCGTCCGGGCTGATGCGGCTGAGCGCGAACACGGGCTGGGCGGTCCAGTAGTTCTTGCCGAGGCTGGACGGGTCCTTGCGGTCGTATTCGCCGGTGGGCGCGTACATGTCCAGGCCGACCACGTAGTGCAGCGATTCGGACAGGTGATAGCCCAGCGCCACGCCCAGCGTCATGTCGCCCAGGCCGGTGCTGCGGTAGCGCTGGCCGCCGGCCTTGAAGGTGACGTCCAGCAGCGGCGCGATGGCATGGAAGGCCAGCTGGCCGCCCAGCACCTGCTGCGGCGTGACCCAGATCAGGCGCGGGGCCAGCACGTTGACGTCTACCTTGAAGTCCGGCACCGGCAGGCGTTCGCCATCGTTGCCGCGCAGCTTGTCGTAGCGCGCGCCGCCGCCGTAGACCAGCATGTGCACCCCGGGCGGCGGCAGCGCGCCCGACATGAAGTTCTCCAGGCCGTCCGGATAGATGCCCAGGCCGCCGCCTTCGGTGGCTTGCGCCACGCCGCCGGCCAGCGCCAATGCCGCGGCGCAAGCCAGCCGGCGTGTCAGGTGTCTGCTCATGTTCCGCTCCTGCCCCCGCGGGGCGCGAGTTGTTGTGCGACGAGATAGCCGGAACCGCCGCCCAGTCCGGGACCCGGGTGGGTGGCGGCGCCGATGTGGAAAAGGTTGCGCAGCGGCGTGCGGTGGCCGCGCGCGCCCTGGCTGCCGGCGAACGGGCGCAGCCAGAAGAACTGGTCGGGCGAACAGATGCCCGCGTACGGATCGCCGCCCACCAGGTTGCAGTTCAGCGCCTCCAGGTCGGCCGGCGAGTAGCTGCGACGGCCGACGATGCGTTGCGCCAGGCCGGGCATGACCGGTTCCAGCCGCGCCTGCACGCGGTCGGCGACGGCCTCGCGCAGGGCCTCGGTCCAGCGGCCGTCGGCGGGCGTGTCGATCAGGCCGGCGGCATCGCCCTTGACGCGCACCGGCAGCTCCTGCATCTGCACCCACAGGATCCAGCCGCCGGCCGGCGCGCGCGACGGATCGACGGCGACCGGCTGGCCGATGGCCAGCGTCGGCCGCGCCGGCAACAGGCCGTTGTTGGCCTCGGTGACCGAGGCGCAGACCTGCTCCATGCTCTCGGTCAGGTGCACCAGCGGCACGTGGCGCAGTTCGGGCGTGCGCCAGTCGGGCGGCGCGTCGAGCGCGAAATGGATCTGCATGCCGCCGCGGCCGTGGCGGTAGCCGGCGGCGCGGCGCCGCACAGGCTCGGGCGCATCGGGCAGCAGCGTGCCGTACAGCTGGCCGGGCGTGACGTTGCAGACCACGGCCTCGCGGGCGCGGTAATCGCGGCCGGCGGCCACGACGCCGACGGCGCGGCGGCGGCGGCCTTCGCCATGCGTCAGGATGCGTTCGACGGCGGCGCCAGTCTGCAGCCGGCCGCCGTGGTGCTCGATGACCTTGGCCAGGGCGTCCACCACGCCCTGGCTGCCGCCCTTGACCACCGGCATGCCGCCGGCCACCACCGCGGCGAAGGTCAGCTTGCCGATCAGCGCCGAACAGGCGTCGTCCGGTCCCAGGCCGGTGTGCAGCACCCAGGGCGCGATCAACGCGCGCGCCGCGTCGGATTGCAATTCACGGTCGGACCAGCGGCGAAAGCTCTCCAGCGAATCGGCGGCGAACGCCATCAGCCCGTCCAGGCCGCGCCGGCGCCACTCGCCGAACAGCAGCTTGAGCATGCCGGCGCCATAGGGGTTCTGGCCCAGCAGGCCGAAGGTCAGCGCGGCGTCTTCGCCGAACAGGCGTTGCGCCATGGCGCCAAACGCGGCGCCGTCGCCGGGCGCCCAGGCGTCCAGGCGCCGCGCGCTGTCCGCGATGTCCTGCTTGAGGGCGATGCCGCTGCCGTCGGGCAGCGCCAGGCCGGTGGCGTAGTCGCACTGGGCGAATTCCAGGCCGGCCGCCTGCAGGGCCGGCTTGAGGGCGGCGTAGGCGGGGCCGCCGACGAACAGCGGATACCAGCTCGACAGCACGTCGTGGCGGTAGCCGGGAAACAATTCCTCGGTGCGGATGCAGCCGCCCAGGCGGTCGTTGCGCTCCAGCACCAGCACCGATTTGCCGCGCTGCGCCAGCAGCGCGGCGCACACCAGCGAATTCATGCCGCTGCCCACCACGATGATCTGGGCGTCGGACGCGGAAGATGAGGGCATCATAGGGTCAGCGCCGTGAAGCGCCCCGCATGGAACACCAGCGGCGTGGCCTCCAGGCTGGCCACGCGCAGCACCCGGCCGAACAGCAGCAGGTGGTCGCCGGCCGGGCTCTGCTGGTCGTTGGCGCAGACCAGCGTGGCCACGGCGCCGGCGATGGCGGGCACGCCCTCGGGCACCTCGTGCAGCTCGGCGCCTTCGAACTTGTCCGGCACCGCCGGATCGGCGAAGCGCCGCGCCAGCGCCTCCTGGCCGCAGGCCAGCACGCTGATGGTGAAGTGGTCGCAGTCGCGGAACGCCGCCAGGTTGGGCGAGCGGTTCACCAGGCTCCACAGCACCAGCGGCGGATCGAGCGACAGCGAGGCGAAGGAGTTGATGGTCAGCCCGACCTTGCGGCCGTCTGGACAGCGCGTGGCGACGATGGCCACGCCGGTCGGGTAGCTGCCCAGCACGCCGCGCAGGACCTTGGGGTGCAGGTCGGTGCTGCCCCAGTCCAGGGCCGCCATCACGCCGCCGCCCGGGTGGATTTGGCGGCGATGAAGGCCTCGCAGGCGGTGGCGTCGGTCCACCACGGGAAGAAGTTGGGCGGATGGTTGAAGCCGTTGGCGACGGCGCTGGCCAGGGCGGGCGCGTCGCCGGCGGCCTGCAGCAGGTGCAGCAGATGCGGCGGCGGCGGCAGCAGCATCGAGTTGGTCCAGTCGACCACGGCGCTGGCGTAGTCCCAGAAGCGCTCGAAGGTCTGCTGCATCCACTCGGCCGTGAAAGCCTGGTCGCCGCGCGCCAGGATCGCCTCCAGATAGACGGCGCAGGCCTTGGTGGCGTTGTTCGAGCCCTGGCCGGTGATGGGGTCGTTGGTGACCACGGCGTCGCCCAGCCCGAACACCAGGCGGCCCGACGGCAGCGTCATGACCGGCTGGCGCACCGTCGGCGCGAAGCTGCCGGCCAGGATGCCGTTGGCATCGGTCAGCTCGACCGACGCGCAGCGCTCGGCCTCCCAGGGCAGGAAGGTGCGCAGGATGTCCAGGCTCTTGGCCAGGTGGTCCTGCGGCGTCTTGATATCGCGCCAGCAGTCCATCGGGCCGCCCGGCACGCCCTCGAACACCATGATTTCGCAGGGGCCGGTGGTGGTAAGCGCGGGGAACACGAAGTACTCGCCGACGCCGGGGATCAGGTTGAAGGCGACCCGCGAGAACACCGGCGCCGGGCGCATGCCGTGCACGTAGGTCAAGGCCAGCGCGCGCTGCGGCTTGTCGAAGCGCGAGCGCGCGGTGTCGCGCTCGAACAGCTTGACCACGTCGCCCTTGCCGGCGGCCAGCAGCACCAGGTCGTGCGAGGCGGCCAGCAGCTCCAGTTCGGCCACGCCGCCATCCTGGATCAGCAGGCGGCCGCCGCGGGCGGCGAACAATTCCATCCAGGCCGGCATCTTGATGCGCTGGTCCACCGCCTGCGCCGGACGGTCCAGGCGCGCGGCCCAGTCGATCAGCTTGTGGCCGGGGCGCTCGGGATGCGGCACGGCCAGGCCGATGCCTTCGACCGGCGGACAGTCGGCTTCCCACTGGTTCAGGCCCAGGTCGCGCTCGATCTGCAGCGAGGCATCGAACAGGCACTGGCTGGACATGACCTTGCCGCGGCGGATGTCATCGGGCTCGCGGTTGGTGACCACGGTCACCTCGTAGCCCTTGTCCAGCAGGCCCAGTGCCAACGGCAGGCCGGCCTGCCCTCCTCCGACGATCGCGATTCGACGCATGATGGATCTCCTGTTTGGTGTGCGGGTCCGCCGGGTTCCTGGCGGGCCGATGGGCGGTAAGGCCGGCCTTATTCGGCCAGGCGCGGGATGGCGGGACGGGCCTGTTCGGGGCCCATGGCGGAATAGCCGCCGTCGACGGCGTAGTCGGCGCCGGTAACGAAGCTGGCGTGGTCCGACAGCAGGAAAGCGACCACCTCGGCCACCTCGGCCGGATCGCCGGCGCGGCCCAGCAGGTGGAAGTCGGCGGCGACGCGGTCGGTCTTGGCGCGGTCGCCATGGGTCAGTTCGTCCATCACGCGCGACCAGGTCCAGCCGGGCGAGACCGAATTGACGCGGATGCGGTCGCCGGCGTAGTCCATCGCCAGGCTGCGGGTGACCTGCAGCAAGGCGGCCTTGGAGACCGGATAGAGCCAGCGGCCGGTCTGCGCGACGCGCGACGAGATGCTGGTGAAGTTGACGATGGCGCCGCCGCCGGCGGCCACCAGGTGCGGATGCACGGCGCGGGCGGCCATGACGGCGCTGACGACGTTGATGTCCAGGGCGCGCAGCCAGTCGGCGCGGCCGGAGGCGGCGCCGTCGTCGAGGTAGGTGGCGGCGAGGTTGACGAGGTAGTCGATGCGGCCGAAGTGGGCGGCGACCTCGGTGACGGCGCGGGCCAGCTGGGCGTCGTCGGTAATGTCGAGCGGCCAGGCGCGGATGCCGTCGGGGTCGGTGGCGGCGACGCGGGCGGCGCCGTCGGCGTCGATATCGAAGATGGCGACGCGCACGCCCTTGGCGCGCAGCGCGGCGACGACGCCGGCGCCGATCAGCGTGGCGCCGCCGGTGACGATGGCGGTTTTGTGGGCCAGTCCCTTCATTTGCTTGCCTCTTGGGTTGCTGAGATCGTGAGGCGGATGTTGAGGGCGGGCGCGGGCGGGGCGGTAGCCGGATTTGGCGGCGGGTATCCGGGGAGTGCGGGTATTGCGGGGTGGGTTGACGGGGATCCAGGGGGAGTGGCCGGTGGCTGCGGTGGGTATCCGGTTTTTGCTTTGCTTTGTTCGCCTGGGGAAGGGGGTGATCGGGGTGATGGGCTTCGTAGGCCGGCTCTGCTTCGTGGGCTGGCTCTGCTTCGTGGGCTGGCTCTGCTTCGTGGGCTGGCTCTGCTTCGTGGACTGGCTCTGCTTCGTGGACTGGCTCTGCTTCGTAGGCCGCCCCTCGGTCGGGCGCAGTCGGTGGCGGGCGCCCACGATTGCGGTCCGGAGCGTTCGCTCCGGACTGCCCCGTTGTCATCTTCGTTGTCGCCTGCGGCGACTGCCTTCAGATTCCCTCGGGCGCATCGAGGTTGCCCGCCACCGACTGCGCCCGCCCGAGGGGCTACGTGCGTCTTGGTCTGTCGCGCTGCTGGACCTATGGTCGGGGAATGGAACTTTCAGGGCTGCCAATCTTGGCCGCGCGGGCGGCCAAGATTGGCGTCCGGGCGTTTGAGGGGGTGGCGAATGCGCTGCGCGCCGGTGATTGATGCATATCCATCTTCCGCAACTTGCTGGGAGATAGAGAGATGCTGGCCATTCCACCGATGCGCGGAGCGGAAGGTGACGCGTGTATCGCGTCGTGCGGTCAGTCCGCCCTTCTCCACACACTGGCGAGCCAGGGTTGTTGTTCGCGTGGCAGGCCGTCGGGGCGGTAGTAGTGTTCGAGTTCTTCGAAGCCTGCGGCTTGCAGCAGGGTGCGCCAGCCGTCCAGGTCGTGGTAGGCGCCGTAGCGGCCGCGGTTCCAGCCTTCCTGGTTGCCGCCGCGGGGGTTGGAGCTGAAGAGGACGCCGCGGGGTTTGAGGGTGGCGCGCAGGTCGCGCAGGACGCGGGGCAGTTCCTGGGTGGGGACGTGGAACAGGACGGCGTTGGCGAAGATGCCGTCGAAGCGGGCGGCGGGCAGTTGCAGGCGCAGGAAGTCCTGGTGCCAGACTTCGCAGCCGCTGGCGGCGCGGGCCATGGCGACGAAGCTGGGGGTGCCGTCCAGGCCGACGGGGCGGTGGCCGAGGGCGGCGAAGGTCTTGAGGTCGCGGCCGGGGCCGCAGCCGAGGTCGAGGATGTCGCAGGGGGGCTCGCCCTCGATGTGGCGCAGCAGCGCGGCGATGTTCTGGCTGACGTCGTGGTCGCGCGTGCCTTCCTCGAAGGACCGGGCGCTTTCTTCGTAGTGGGCCAGGGTCAGTTCGGTGATCTTGGCGAGGTCTTCGGCGTCGAGTTTCATAGGGCGATTGTGCCGTAAAAAAAAACGCGCACGTCACCGTGCGCGGGTTTGTGGTCGAGCGCGGCCGGCTAGGCGCGGCCGGCCAGGCGCCCCCGGCCTCAGGCGGCCAGGCGCCCTTCGATCTTGACCTTGGTGGCGGGCAGGTCTTCGGGCAGGCCCTGGGCCAGCTGGCCGAACAGCTCGTCGTGCAGCGCCAGTTCGTCGCGCCAGGCGCCGGCGTCGACTGACATGACCTGTTCGAACTTGTCAGGGCTGAACTCCAGGCCGGTCCAGTCGATGTCCTGGTAGCTGGGCGAGACGCCGAACACCTGGTCGACGCCACTGGCCTGGCCGTCGATGCGGCCCAGCATCCAGCGCAGCACGCGCATGTTCTCGCCGAAGCCGGGCCAGACGAACTTGCCGTCGGGGCCCTTGCGGAACCAGTTGACGCAGTAGATGCGCGGCAGCGTGGCGCCGGCGGCTTCGAGCTGCTTGCCCAGGTTGAGCCAGTGGTTGAAGTAGTCGCTCATGTTGTAGCCGCAGAACGGCAACATGGCGAACGGATCGCGCCGCACCACGCCCTGCTGGCCGACGGCGGCGGCGGTGGTTTCCGAGCCCATGGTGGCGGCCATGTAGACGCCTTCGACCCAGCTGCGGGCCTCGGTCACCAGCGGCACGGTGGTGGAGCGGCGGCCGCCGAAGATGAAGGCGTCGATCACCACGCCCTGCGGGTTCTCCCACTCGGGGTCGATCGACGGGCACTGCGCCGCCGGGGCGGTGAAACGCGCGTTGGGATGGGCGGCCTTGCGACCGGTCTCGCGGGCGATGGCCGGGGTCCAGTCCTGGCCCTGCCAGTCGATCAGGTGCGCGGGCGGCGTGTCGGTCATGCCTTCCCACCAGACGTCGCCGTCGTCGGTCAGGGCGACGTTGGTGAAGATGACGTTGGCCTTGAGCGTGGCCATGGCGTTGAAGTTGGTCTGCTCGCTGGTGCCCGGGGCCACGCCGAAATAGCCGGCCTCGGGGTTGATGGCGTGCAGGCGGCCGTCGGCGCCCGGCTTGATCCAGGCGATGTCGTCGCCGATGGTGGTCACCTTCCAGCCGTCCATGCCCTGCGGCGGGATCAGCATGGCGAAGTTGGTCTTGCCGCAGGCCGACGGGAACGCGGCGGCGACGTGGTACTTGCGGCCCTTGGGCGAGGTCACGCCCAGGATCAGCATGTGTTCGGCCAGCCAGCCCTGGTCGCGGCCCATGGTGGAGGCGATGCGCAGCGCGAAGCACTTCTTGCCCAGCAGCGCATTGCCGCCGTAGCCCGAACCGAAGCTCCAGATCTCGCGGCTCTTGGGGAAGTGGACGATGTACTTGGTGGCGTTGCAGGGCCAGGCCACGTCGGCCTCGCCGGCGGCCAGCGGCTTGCCGACCGAGTGCACGCACGGCACGAAGTCGCCGTCGGCGCCCAGCACGTCGTAGACCTGCTTGCCCATGCGCGTCATGATGCGCATGTTGACCGCGACATACGGGCTGTCGGACAGCTCGACGCCGATGTGGGCGATGTCCGAACCCAGCGGCCCCATCGAGAACGGCACCACGTACAGCGTGCGGCCGCGCATGGCGCCGTCGAACAGGCCGTTGAGCGTCGCGCGCATCTCGGCCGGGTCGGCCCAGTTGTTGGTCGGACCGGCGTCCTCGGGACGGTCGGAGCAGATGAAGGTGCGGTCTTCGACGCGCGCCACGTCCGACGGGTCGGAACAGGCCAGGAAGGAATTGGGCCGCTTGGCCGGGTTGAGCCGGCGCATGGTGCCGGCCTGCACCATGAGTTCGCACAGGCGATCGTATTCTTCCTGCGAACCGTCGCACCATTCGACGCGATCCGGTTTGGCCAGCGCCACCACACTGGCGACCCAGTCGATCAGGCCGCGGTGCTTGACGTACGCGGGTACGTTCAAGGCCGCCAGGCCCCCGTCCAAGGGCTTATTCATTAGGGTTATCTCCATACTAAGGCTAATGGCGATACGGCCCCTTTTGAGTGGGGCCGTATACATGTTTGCGCCATCATACTTGCAGCGGCCGGTCGGCCGTCAACCCGACCAAACGGACGAGTTTGTCACCGGGTTTGTCATCGCTTTTTTCAATGGCCGGCGCGGCTCAGGCATAGCTGCCGTCACGCAATGCGCGGCGGATGATCTTGCCGGTGGCGGTGCTGGGCAAACTGGTTACAAAGCGGATGCGGCGCGGGTATTCGTGCGCCGCCAGGCGGGTGCGCACGTGCGCCTGCAGGGCCTTGACCAGCGCCTCGTCGCCCGTCACGCCATCGTGCAGCACCACGTAGGCCATCACCACCTCGGTGCGCTCGGCGTCGGGCACGCCCACCACGGCGGCCATGCGCACGGCCGGGTGGCCCAGCAGGCAGTCCTCGATCGGCCCGGGGCCGATGCGGTAGCCGGCGCTGGTGATGACGTCGTCGTTGCGGCCGACGAAGCGGATGAAGCCGTCGGCGTCGCGCACGCCCATGTCGCCGGTCAGCAGGTAGTCGCCGGCGAATTTCTCGGCGGTGGCCTGCGGGTTGTTCCAGTAGCCCAGGAACATCACCGGGTCGGGCCGCAATACGCCGATGTTGCCTTCCTGGCCATCGGCCATTTCGGCGCCCTGCTCATCCACGATGGCGACCCGGTGTCCGGGCGCGGCGCGGCCGATGCTGCCGATGCGCGGCGCGAACAGCGACGAGCACGACGACACCAGCATGTTGCATTCGGTCTGGCCATAGAACTCGTTGATGGTCACGCCCAGCACGCGGCGGCCCCAGTCGATCAGCTCGGCGCCGAGCGATTCGCCGCCGCTGGCCACCGAGCGCAGCGCCAGCGCGCCGGGCGCGGGCGGGCTGGCCACGCCGCGCATCATCTTGAGCGCGGTGGGCGGCAGGAAGGTGTGGGTAACGCCATGGCGCGCCATCAGGTCGAAGGCCGAGGCGCCGTCGAATTTCTCGAAGCGCCGCGCCAGCACCGGCACGCCGTGGTGCCAGGCCGGCAGCAGCACGTCCAGCAGGCCGCCGATCCATGCCCAGTCGGCCGGCGTCCACATCAGCGTGGCGTGCTCGGGAAAGAATTCGTGCGACATCTCCACGCCCGGCAGGTGGCCGAGCAGCACGCGATGGGCGTGCAGCGCGCCCTTGGGCTTGCCGGTGGTGCCCGACGTGTAGATGATGACGGCCGGGTCGTCGGCCGCGGTGGGCTCGGGCTCGAACAGTTCGGACTCGGCGTCGAGCGACGCGTGCAGCGGCAGCGCCCCGCCCTCGCCCGGGCCGTCGATGCAATAGACCGTCTGCAAAGCCGGCAGCGTCGCGCGGATCTCCTGCAGGCGGCGGCAGCCCTCGGCGTCGGTGACCAGCGCGGCGGCGCCGCTGTCGGCCAGGCGGTACTGGATCGCGTCGACGCCGAACAAGGTGAACAGCGGCACCGCCACCGCGCCCATCTTGTAGACGGCGATGTGGGTCACGGCGGTCTCGGGCGCCTGCGGCAGGTACACCGCCACCCGGTCGCCGCGCCGCACGCCCTGGCGCCGCAGCGCGTTGGCCAGCTGATTGGCGCGCGCCTTGATATCGTCGAAGCTGTAGCGCGTCTGGCTGCCGTCGCTTTTCTCGTGGATCAGCGCCAGGCGGCCGCTGCCGTCGGCCCACTTGTCGCAGGCGTCCACGCCGATGTTGTAGGCCGCCGGCACGCGCCATTGGAAGGAAGACGCCAACTGCGCGTAGGTCTCGGTTCTGGACAGCATGATGCTCAGGTCTCCGTGTCGCTGTTCTTGTGGTCGCGGTTCTTGTGGTCGCGGGTCTCGTGTTCGCGTGTCTTTAAGGCGCGGCGCCGCGGGTCGTTATGATAGTAAGCCCCGGCCACTTCCCATCGCCCCGCCTCCACCTATGCAGAAAACCGCCGCCGTCCCGATGCGCCGCCCGCCGGCCAGCGCCAAGTCCGAGCAACGGATACGGGACATCCTGCGGGTCGCGCGGCAGGTGTTTTCCGAGGCCGGCTTCCAGGCCGCCACCACCACCGAGATCGCGCAGCGGCTGGGCGTGTCCGAAGGCACGGTGTTCACTTATTTCGGCGGCAAGCGCGAGCTGTGCGTGCGCGTCATCAGCGACTGGTACGACGAGATCATCGCCAAGGTCGAGGACAACCTGCCGCTGGTGCAGGGCACGCGCGCCCGGCTGCATTACCTGGTGCATGCCCACCTGCGCCACCTGCTGGCCGAGGGCACCGGGCTGTGCGCGTTCATCCTGTCCGAAGGCCGCGCCCGCAATGACGATTTCGGCGAGATCTACGCCGGCCTGCAACGGCGCTACACCGCGCCGCTGATGCGCATCCTGGCGCAGGGCCAGGCCGACGGCCATATCCGCCAGGACATGCCGCTGCGCCTGCTGCGCTCGGCGGTCTATGGCCCGATGGAGCACGTGCTGTGGGACGCCATCCTGGGCGGCGCGCGGGTCGACGTGGCCGCCACCGCCGACCACCTGGTCGACTTCCTGTGGCAGGCGCTGCAGCCGCCGCGGCGCGATGCCCTGGCGCTGGCGCAGTTCCGCGGCGAGGTGCAAGACGCCCTGCATCGGCTTCAGTCCGCCGAGAACAAGGACGGCGGCGCGTACTGAGGAAAGCCGTCGTAGGTGTCGCCGCGCGCGGCCGGCGGCAGGGTCCAGGAATGGCGCGCGTTGGGCACGCCGCCATCGACGCGGATGACGCTGCCGTTGATGAAGGCCGCCGCCGGCGACAGCAGGAACACCACCGCCGCCGCCAATTCGGCCTCGGTGCCGAAGCGCTGCAACGGCACCTTGGCGGCCAGGCCGCGCAGCACCGCGCGGTAGTCCTCGTCGTAGCTGTCCATGCCGCTGGAGGCGATCCAGCCCGGCGCCACCGCGTTCACGCGCACGCCGGCATGGGCCCATTCGCAGGCCGCCGTCTCGGTCAGGTTCCAGACGCCGGCGCGGGCCGCGCCGGAATGCCCCATGCCGGGCATGCCGCCCCAGATGTCGGCCAGCATGTTGACGATGGCCCCGCCGTGCTGGCGCATGTGCTGGGTGTAGACCTCGCGCGCCATCAGGAAGGTGCCATGCAGGTTGTTCTGCACCACCGCGTTCCAGCCGTTGAAGCTGATCTGGTCCAGCGGCGCCGGGAACTGGCCGCCGGCGCAATTGAACAGGCCGTCGATGGCGCCATGCGCGGCCAGCGCGTCGGCCACCGCGCCGCGCACGCCGGTTTCGCCACGGATGTCGCAGGCGTGCAGCGTGATGCGGTCGGCGGCCTCGGGGTAGATGCGCGCCAGTTCATCGCGCGCGGCCTCCAGCTTTTCCGGCTTGCGGCCCACCAGCGCCAGGCGCGCGCCCAGCGAGGCCAGTTCGTGCGCGGTGCAGCGGCCCAGGCCACTGCCGCCGCCGGTCACCATGACGGTCTTGCCGTCGAACAGGCCAGGCCGGAAGACCGACGCGTAGCGCGCCGCGGCGCCGGCGGCGTCGGGGAAATGGCTCATGTCTCGCTCCATCGTTATTTTTTTGAGGATAACTCAATATCCTCCAGATAAATATCCTGACTTGGCGTAATACCCTATATCTGCGCTCAATCAGTCCGGGTTATTAATTGAGTTGAAATCAATATCTGGAGACACGCATGACGCCGGACAGTCCGCTGCTGGAGACCCGCGATGGCCCCATCGCCCGCCTGACGCTGAACCGCCCCGACCTGCGCAACGCCTTCGACGAGACGCTGATCGCGGCCCTGACCGCCGCGGTGCGCGCGGCGGCGGACGATCCGGCGGTGCGGGTGCTGCTGCTGACCGGGGCGGGCAAGGCGTTCTGCGCCGGCGGCGACCTGAACTGGATGCGCAAGATGGGCACGCTGACGGACGCCGACAATCGCGCCGACGCCGCCCGCCTGGCGGAGATGTTGCGCGTCATCTGGACCTGCCCCAAGCCGGTGGTGGCCGCGGTCAACGGCGACGCCTACGCCGGCGGCTTGGGCCTGGTGGCGGCCTGCGACGTCGCCATCGCCGCCGACCACGCGCAGTTCTGCCTGTCCGAAGCCCGGCTGGGCCTGCTGCCGGCCACCATCAGCCCCTACGTGATCCGCGCCCTGGGCGAACGCGCCGCCAACCGCTATTGCCTGACCGCCGAGCGCTTCGACGCCGCGGCGGCCTACCGCATGGGCCTGCTGCACGGCGTGGCGCCGGCGGCGCAATTGCAGGACGAAGCCGAGGCCGTGTGCCGCGCGCTGTGCGACAACGGCCCGCAGGCGGTGCAGGCCAGCAAGCGGCTGGTGCGCGATTTCGCCGGCCAGCCGCTGGATGCCGCGCTGATCGCCGATTCGGTCGAGCGCATCGCCACCGTGCGCGGCTCGGACGAAGCGCGGGAAGGCGTGAGCGCCTTCCTGGAAAAGCGCCCGCCGGCCTGGCGTGCCGCATGACGCGCGGCGCGGGCGCCCGTCGCGCACGCGCCGCCGCGATGTCCCGCCCGGGCCAGGGGAAATATCCGGGTTAACCCCGAACGACGTTTAAGATGCGGGCTTCGTCCACAAGAGAAGCCGCATGCCCGCCCTTCGCCGCGCCGCCTGGAAACGTGAAATCGTCGCCACCCTGCTGCTGAGCCTGCCGCTGGTGCTGACCAATCTCGCCCAGATCGCGATGACGGTGACGGACGTCATGTTCATCGGCCACCTGGGTTCGCAGCCGCTGGCGGCGAGCGCGCTGGGCGCCAACCTGTATTCCGCCATCGCCTTCTTCGCGCTGGGCCTGGTCAGCGCCACCGCGCCGATGGCGGCGCGGGCCGAAGGCGCGCGCCGCAATTCCGTGCGCGACGTGCGCCGCACCGTGCGCCAGGGCCTGTGGACCGCGGCGCTGGTGTCGGTGCCGGGCTGCCTGGCGCTCTGGTATGGCGAGCAGATCCTGCTGTTGCTGCGCCAGCCGCCCGAACTGGCGGCGCCGGCCGGCCAGTACCTGCGCGCCCTGCTCTGGGCCATGCCGCCGTTCCTGGGGTTCCTGGTGCTGCGTTCGTTCGTGGCCGCGCTGCAGCAGGCGCGCTGGGCCTTCATCGTGGCGGTCGGCGCGATCCTGTTCAACGTGCTGGGCAACTGGGTGCTGGTGTTCGGCAACCTCGGCTTTCCGGCGCTGGGCCTGATCGGCGCGGGCGTGGCCAGCGCGGTCGCCAGCCTGAGCCTGTTCGTGGGCATGGTCGTGGTGGTGCTGCGCGACCGGCGCTTCCGCCGCTATCGCCTGTTCGGCGACCTGCTGCAACCCGACTGGCCGCGCCTGAAGGCGTTCTGGAAACTGGGCCTGCCGATCGGCGTGGCCACCGCCTTCGAGGTCACCATCTTCAACGCCGCGGCCTTCCTGATCGGCTGGCTGGGCGAGGCCGAACTGGCGGCGCACGCCATCGCCATCCAGATCGCCAGCGTGACCTTCATGATTCCCTACGGCGTGGCGCAGGCGGCCACGGTGCGGGTCGGCTACGCCCAGGGCGCGGGCGACGGCGCGGGCGTGACGCGCGCCGGCTGGAGCGCCTTCGGCCTGGGCATCGGCTCGATGGTGATCGCCGCGGCCCTGATGCTGACCGTGCCGTACGCGCTGGTGTCGGTGTTCATGGACGTGCACGATCCGGCCAACGCCAAGGTGCTGGCCTTCGCGGTCAGCTACCTGGCCGTGGCGGCGGTGTTCCAGATCGTCGACGGCGCGCAGGTGCTGGGCGCGGGCATGCTGCGCGGCCTGCACGACACGCGCGTGCCGATGATCTACGCGGCCATCGGCTACTGGGGCGTGGGCCTGCCGTGCGGCGCCTGGCTGGCGTTCCGCGCCGACTGGCGTGGCGTCGGCATCTGGAGCGGGCTGGCGATCGGCCTGGCGGTGGTGGCGGTGCTGATGATGCAGCGCTGGGCCCGGCGCGCGCCGCTGGGCCTGGTCGGGCGGCGCGTGTCCCACATGCCATAATCGCCGATGCATTTCCTGGAACCTCCATGCCCACCGCCTTGCCCGCTTTTCCCCCGTTGAACGCCGAACGCCTCTGGTCGCGCGTCGAGACCCTGTCGCGCTACACCCTGCCCGACCAGCCCTGGACCC
>ERZ1739169.162-NODE-162-length-17836-cov-15.580114_pt1 | contig 17836 bp, 17 predicted proteins | sample MGYA00581756_ERZ1739169 | MGnify/ENA primary metagenome ERZ1739169 (study PRJEB40789, sample SAMEA7425667) | Salamandra salamandra | biome: salamander skin | place: Germany | collected 2020-03 | study: cvxcv | reverse complement strand
ACCGAGATCTACACTCTAGCCTACACTCTTTCCCTACACGACGCTCTCCGATCTGCCTTGTCCGCCCCCGGCGCGGCGGGCCCCGGCGCCGACGGCAGCCAGCCGCCGCCCAGCGCCTTGAACAGCGTCGCCAATGCCGCCTGCCGCTGCGTCGCCACCTCGATGTACGACAGCTGGTCGGCATAGGCGCGGCGCTGCGCATCCAGGTAGCGCAGGTGGCTGTCGACCCCGCCGCGATAGCGCGCCTCGGACAGCTGCATGGCCTGCGCGCTGGACTGCGTCAACGCCAGCCGCGAAGCCTCCTCGCGCCGCAGCGTGTCGGTGGCGGCAAGCGCGTCGGCCACCTCGCGGAAGGCCGATTGCACGGTCTTCTCGTACTGCGCCACGGCAATGTCCTTGCGCGCGTTGGCCAGGTCCAGGTTGGCGGTGTTGCGGCCGCCGGCGAAGATCGGCAGCGTGATCTGCGGCGCGAACGACCAGGCGCGCTGGCCCGAGTCGAACAGATTCGACAGCTCGGCGCTGGAGCTGCCGAACATGCCGGTCAGCGAGATGCTCGGAAAGAACGCCGCCCGCGCCGCGCCGATGCTGGCGTTGCGCGATTGCAGCTGGTGTTCGGCCGCCAGGATGTCGGGCCGCCGCTCCAGCAATTCGGACGGCGCCCCGGCGGCGATCTCCTGCACCAGCATCGGCCCCTCGGCCAGCCCCTTGGGCAGGAACGGCCCCAGGTCGCCCACGCCCACCAGCAGCGCCAGCGCATTGCCGGCCTGGCGCGCTTCGCGGTCGATGCGCTCCAGGTCGGCGCGCGCCTGTTCGGCCAGGCCCAGCGCTTCCTGGTAGTCGAGCGCCGTGGCCGAGCCGGCCTGGCGCCGCTTGGCGGTCAGGCCGAGCGAGGCCTCGCGGCTTTCCAGGGTCTGGCGCGTGACCTGCAGGCGGCGCAGCGCGCTGTCGCGCGCCAGGTAGGCCTGGATCACTTCGGCCACCAGGCTGATCTGGGCGCTGCGGGCCGTGGCCTCGGTGGCCAGGTATTCCTGCAACGCCGCGTCCGACAGGCTGCGCACGCGGCCGAACAGGTCGATCTCGAAAGACGTCAGGCCGATGCCCGCCTGGTAATTGCTCTGCACGCCGGCGCTGCCGCTGCTGTTCAGGTCGCCCGGCACCCGCTGGCGCGTGCCGCTGCCCTGCGCGTTGATGCCCGGCAGGCGGTCGGCGCGCTGCACCCGGTACTGGGCCCGCGCCGCCTCGATGTTCAGCAACGCCTGGCGCAGGTCGCGGTTGTTGTCCAGCGCCAGCGTCACCAGCCGGCGCAGGCCGTCGTCGGTGACGAACGACTGCCAGTCCAGCGTGGCGGCGGCCGACGGCGCGCCCCCCGCCGCGGGCGCGTTCCAGGTCGTGGGCACGGGCGCCTCGGGCCGCTGGTAGGTCGGCGCCATCGAGCAGCCGGCCAGGACGGCGGCCAGGACCGCGGCGGCCAGCCGCGAGAAGATAAAAGTCGGTTTCATCAGATTCACTCCTGCGTCGCGGCGGCGGCGGCCGGCGTTGCCGCCCGCTTGGCCTTGATCCACGACAGCACCCACACGAAAAACACCGGCACGAAGATCACCCCCAGCAGGGTCGCGCTCAACATGCCGCCGATCACGCCCACGCCCAGCGCGCGCTGGCTGGCGCCGCCGGCCCCGCTGGCCAGCGCCAGCGGCACCACGCCCAGGATGAAGGCCAGCGAGGTCATCACGATCGGCCGGAAGCGCAGCTTGGCCGCCTCGACCGCGGCGTCGATCAGCGTGTGGCCTTGCTCGCGCAGGCTCTTGGCGAACTCCACGATCAGGATGGCGTTCTTGGCGGCCAGGCCGATGATGGTGATCAGGCCGACCTTGAAGTACACGTCGTTGGGCATGCCCAGCACCGTCACCGCCAGCACCGAGCCGAGCGCGCCGATCGGCACGATCAGCATCACCGAGGCCGGAATGGCCCAGCTTTCGTACAGCGCCACCATCAGCAGGAACACCACCAGGAACGCCAGCGCGAACAGCATCGGAGCCTGCGCGCCGGCGAACTTCTCCTGCAGCGACAGCCCGGTCCACTGGTAGCCGATGCCGGCCGGCAACTCCGAGGCGATGCGCTCGATCTCGGCCATGGCCTCGCCGGTGCTGTGGCCCGGCCGGGCGTCGCCCGCGATCTTGAACGACGGATAGCCGTTGTAGCGCGAGATCTGCACCGGCCCGTTCTCCCAGCGGGTCTGGACGAAGGCGGACAGCGGCACCATGCCGCCCGACTTGTTGGGCACGTTCAGCTGCAGCACGCTTTCGGGCGTCATGCGGTCGCGCACGTCGGCCTGCACCACCACGCGCTGCAGGCGGCCGGCATTGGCGAAGTCGTTCACCGTGGCCGAGCCGTAGGCCGACGAGATGGCGGTATTGATCACGTCGAAGCCCACGCCCAGCGCCTCGGCCTTCTGCCGGTCGATGTCCAGGCGCAGCTGCGGCGCATCGGCCAGGCCTTCCATCATGGCGTAGGCAATCACCGGCGAGCTGTTGGCCTTGGTCAGCAGCTCGTCGCGCGCCGCCGTCAGCGCCGCCCGGCCCACGCCGCCGCGATCCTGCAGGCGCAGCGCGAAGCCGCCCGAATTGCCCAGGCCCTCGATGGGCGGCGGGTTGACGGCCATGACCGCGCCATCGTCGATCGCCGCGAAGCGGCCGTTGACGCTGTCGGCCACGTCATTGGCCGATTGGCCCTTGCCGCGTTCGGACCAGTCCTTCAGGGTCGGGAAAGCGATGCCCGCGTTCTGGCCGGTGCCCGAGAAGCTGAAGCCCATCACGGTGAAGGCGTCGCCCATGGCGTCCAGCGACATCAGGTGCTGCTCGACATCCGCCACCACCTTGTCGGTGCGCAGATGGGTCGCGCCTGGCGGCAGCTGCATGTCGACGATGACGTAGCCCTGGTCTTCCGGCGGCACGAACGATTCCGGCAGGCGCGCATACAGCACGCCCAGCATCGCCACGATGGCGCCGTAGACCACCATGTAGCGCCCGGTGCGGCGCACCAGCCGCGAATTGAGCGCCTCGAAGCGGCTGGTCAGGCGCGTGAAGAAGCGGTTGAAGGCGCCGAAGAAGCCGCGCTTCTCCTCGTGATGCCCCTTGGGGATCGGCTTGAGGAAGGTGGCGCACAGCGCCGGCGTGAAGGTCAGCGCCAGGAAGCCCGAGAACAGGATCGACACCGCCAGCGACAACGAGAACTGGCGGTAGATCACGCCCACCGAGCCGCTCATGAAGGCCAGCGGCAGGAACACGGCCGCCAGCACCATGGTGATGCCGACGATGGCGCCCGACACCTGGCCCATGGCCTTGATGGTGGCCTCGCGCGGCGACAGCCCTTCCTCGGCCATGATGCGCTCGACGTTCTCGACCACCACGATGGCGTCGTCCACCAGGATGCCGATGGCCAGCACCATGCCGAACATGGTCATCATGTTGACCGAGAAGCCCAGCACCGACATCACCGCGAACGTGCCCAGCAGGCAGACCGGCACCACAATGGCCGGAATCAGCGTGTAGCGCACGTTCTGCAGGAACAGGAACATCACCAGGAACACCAGCACCATGGCTTCCAGCAGCGTGTGCACCACCTTCTCGATGGCCACGCTGACAAAGCGCGAGGTGTCGAACGGCACCGAATAGGCGACGTCCTCGGGGAACGAGGCCGACAGCTCCTGCAGGCGCGCCTTGACGGACTTGACCGTGTCGATGGCGTTGGCGCCCGGCGCCAGCTGCACCGCCGCGCCCACCGCCTTGCGACCGTTCAGGCGGGTCTCGAAGTCATAGCTCTGGCGCCCGACCTCCATGCGCGCCACGTCGGCCAGCCGCACCGACGAGCCGTCGGCGTTGGCGCGCAGCACGATGCGGCCAAATTCCTCGGGCGTGTCCAGCGTGCCCTTGACCGCCAGCGTGGCGGTCAGCTCCTGCTCGGGCGAACCGGGGCGGCTGCCGAAGCTGCCGGCCGGCACCTGCACGTTCTGCGCGGCAATAGCGGCATTGACGTCGGCCACCGACAGGCCCACGCCGAGCAGCTTCTGCGGGTCGATCCAGACCCGCATGGCCGCCTCGGCGCCGAAGAACTGCACCTTGCCCACGCCGTCGACACGGCGGATCTCATTGTTGACGTGGCGCGCGGCGTAGTCGGACAGGCCCACCACGTCCTTGCCGGCGTCCTCGCCCTTGTAGGTCAGGGCGTAGATCATCAGGAAGTTGGAGCTGGCCTGCTCGACCTGCAGGCCCTGCTGCGTCACGGCCGTGGGCAGGCGCGCCTCGGCCTTCTTGATGCGGTTCTGCACGTCCACCTGCGCCAGCGCCGGATCGGTGCCGGGCTGGAAGGTGACGGTGATCTCGGCGCTGCCGCTGGAGCTGCTGGACGACTCGTAGTACAGCATGTGCTTGGCGCCGTTCAGTTCCTCCTCGATGACGCTGGTCACCGAGTCCACCAGGGTGCTGGCGGACGCGCCGGGATAGGTCGCGTTGATGGTCACCTGGGGCGGCGCCACCACCGGGAACTGCGCCACCGGCAGCGAGGGAATCGCCAGCAGGCCGGCGAGCGAGATGAAGAGAGCCACCACCCACGCGAATTTGGGGCGGTCGATGAAAAACCTGGACATGATCTATCCTCGGAAGGATGAGCGGCGCAGGGAGACCGGCCGCCGCAACGGCCGGCCCTGCGGGCAAGAGGAAGGAAGGGGCGACATGGCCATCAGTGCCGCGCCACGGCGTCCGCGACCGGCGCGGCCGCGACCTTGTCGGCCTGCGGCACCAGCGTCACGCTGACCTTCTGGCCGGGCACGGCGGCGCTCACGCCGCCGACGATGACGCGGTCGCCGGCCGCCAGGCCTTCGACGATGTGCCAGTCGGCGCCGCGCATGGTGCCGGTGCGCACGGCGCGCGTCTCGACCACGTCGTCCGGGCCCGCCACCAGCACCTGCGGCTTGCCGTCGGTGCTGCGCACCACCGCGCGCTGCGGCACCAGGATGGCGTCGGGGTCCACGCCCTGGCGGGTCTGCACCCGCACATACATGCCCGGCAGCAGCAGCACGTCGGGATTGGCGAACTCGCCGCGCAGCGACACCTGACCGGTGCCGCGGTCCACCGCGATATCCGAGAACAGCAGGCGGCCATTGCGGCTGCGGTCGGTGCCGTCGATGCTGATGGAGATGGCGGCGCCCTCTTCCTGGCCCAGCTCGCCGGTCTGCATGGCGGTGCGCGTGCGCAGCATGTCGGCCACCGGCTGGGTGAAGTCGACGTAGATGGGATCGAGCTGCTGGACCTTGGCCATCACGGTGGCCTCGTTCTGGCCCACCAGCGCGCCCTCGGTGACCTGGGCGCGGCCGATGCGGCCCGAGATCGGCGCCTTGACGGTGGCGTAGTCCAGGTTCAGGCGCGCGGTCTCGACGTCGGCCTGGGCCGAGCGGCGCGCGGCCTGGGCGCTCTTGAGCGCCGCGGTGGCGGTGTCGAAGTCCTGCTGGCTGACGGCCTCGATCTTGACCAGCGGGGTATAGCGCCGCACCACCGCCTGGGCCTCGGACAGCGCGGCCTCGGATTTGGCCAGGTCGCCCTCGGCGCGCGACAGCGCCGCCTTGAACGGCGCCGGGTCGATACGAAACAGCACGTCGCCGGCCTTGACGTCGGCGCCTTCCTCGAACTCGCGGCTGAGCACGATGCCGGCCACCCGCGCCCGCACCTCGGCCACCCGCACCGGCTCGACCCGGCCCGGCAGCGAACTGGCCAGCGTGTAGCGCTGCGGCTGCACCGCCACTGCCTGCACGGCGCGGGGCTCGGCGGCGGCGGTCGGCCCGGCCTCGCCGCCGCAACCGGCCAACAGAACGGCGGCGGCCGCCACCGCGACAGGCCAACGCCAGGGTTGATGCTTGCTCATTTCGATACCTCCCGCCCACGGCGTCTTGAACTCAATAAGAGTCGAATGGTATCTTGAAGATCATTTTGAATCAATAATGATTCATTTAATTCTGTTAAGTACCTTTTGAGTGCTTAACAACTCTTAACTTGTCAGTTTTGCGGAAATTTGCGCAAATTGAATCGCTCATGCTCCAATAGCTATCCCATGAGCGGAACAATGAGGAAGGAAACGCGATGTCTGAGGATATCGGGCACGAACGGCTGTTGATTGCGCTGGCCCAGGCGATGGTCGACCACCCCCGCGGCACCTTGCAGGAGCTGGCCAAGGCGGTGGGGGTGAGCAAAGCGACGCTGTACCGCTTCTGTCAGACGCGCGATCAGCTGGTGACGCGGCTGATGACGCATGGCGCGCAGGTCATGAAGCAGACGCTGGCCGATTCCCGGCTGGACGCCGCGCCGCCGCGCGAGGCCTTGCGCAACCTGATCGAACAGCACCTGGCGCACAAGGAATTGACGGTCTTCCTGATGTACAACTGGAAGCCCGACATGGAGATGCAGCCGGACATCATGGACAGCTGGTCCGGCTACCAGGAAACGCTGGACGCGTTCTTCCTGCGCGGCCAGCGCGAAGGCGCGTTCCGCGTCGACGTGACGGCGGCGGCGCTGACCGAATTGCTGATCACGGTGATCACCAGCATGGTGGACGCCGAACGCCGCGGCCGCATCGCGCGGCTGGGCATCGCCGGCGTGGCCGAACAGATCCTGCTGCACGGCATCAGCGCCGAACCGGCGCCGGCGGCGCGCTGAAAGCGCCCCGCCCAGGCGTCACCAGGCCTGCCGCCTGACAGGCCCCGGCGCCAGACCCGCGAAGGCGCCAGGCGCGACATCTGCGCGCGCCCCGCCCTTCGCCGGAATTCAGCCCGCCGCGACCGGACGGCCGTGGAACGGATAGTTGGGATCGTTGTAGCCGTGGGTCGAGGCGTGGCCCGGCGTGACCCAGCTGTCCACCAGCGCCTCGTCCTCGGGCGTGATCGTGACATCCAGCGCCGCGTAGTAGTCGTCCATCTGCGCCAGCGTGCGCGGGCCGGCGATGACGCCGGTCACCACCGGATTGGCCAGCACCCAGGCGGTGGCGAAATGGCCCGGCTGCACGCCACGGGCGGCGCTGTGCTCGACCAGCCGCTGCGCGATCTGCAGCGACTCTTCACGGAACTCGGTGGCCAGGATGCGGCGGTCGCCGCGCCCGGCGCGGGTGTCGGCGGCCGGCGCCTGGCCCGGCAGGTACTTGCCGGTGAGCACGCCGCGCGCGATCGGGCTGTACGGCACCACGCCCAGGCCGTAGTGCTGGCAGGCCGGCAGGATCTCGACCTCGGGGCCGCGATTGAGCATGTTGTAGTACGGCTGGCACACCACCGGCTGCGGCACGCCCAGCTTTTCGCACAGGCGCAGGGTTTCGGCGATGCGCCAGCCGCGGAAGTTCGACAGCCCGAAGCTGCGCAGCTTGCCGGCGCGGATCAGGTCGCCCAGCGCCCACAGCGCCTCTTCCAGGTTTTCCTCGTGGTAGTCGCGGTGCAGGTACAGGATGTCGAGGAAATCCGTGCCCAGGCGCGCCAGGCTCTGCTCGACGCCACGGATCAGCCACTGGCGCGAATAGTGCGACTGGTTCGGGCCCTTGCCCACCACGTTGCCGATCTTGCTGGCCAGCACCCAGTCGTGGCGCTGTCCTTGCAGCAACTTGCCCACCACTTCCTCGGAACGGCCGTCGTTGTAGACGTCGGCGGTGTCGATGAAGTTCAGGCCGTGGTCGCGCGCGGACGCGACGATGCGCGCGGCCTCGTCGTCGGGCGTCTGCTCGCCGAACATCATGGTGCCCAGGCACAGGGGCGATACGCGAAGATTGCTTGATCCGAGACGGCGGTAGTTCATGGCGAAATCCTTGGTCGGCGCGCGAGGTGCGCGGGGAAAGCGTGACAGGAAGCGAAGCGATGCGGCGCGCCCGGGGCGCGGCGGGCAAAGGGGCATGTTGCCAGAAGCCGGCCGGCGCGCCGCTGAAAATCCCTGCGCCCGGCAGGGAATCCACCCACGGCGCGTCAGGCCGGCGGGGCGTCCACCGCCGCCAGGATCTTGCCGAACAGCGCGTCGGCATGCGCCGAATCGAGCCAGCGCACGATCACCACCAGCTTGCGCTCGGGCTCGACCCAGGTGAACGAACTGCCCGCGCCGACGCCGAAGAAGCTGGACGCCGGCACGCTCGGAAACACGCGGCCCTCGTGGTTCAGCCAGATCAGATAGCCATAGTACGGCGCGATCGCGCAAGGCTGGCGCATGGCGGCGATCCACTCGGGCGACAGCACCTGGCGGCCGTCGGCCGCGCGGCCCTGGTTCAGCAGCATCTGGCCGATCAGCGCCTGGTCGCGCGCGCTGATCGACATGCCGCCGCCCCAGTGCGAGCCGCCCGGCACCGACGGCATGCGCTGGCCGTCGATCTCGACCCAGGCGTTGTCGTAGCCGACCCATTGCCAGTTCTCGCTGGCGCCCAGCGGCCGCGTGACGGCCTCGCGGAACACCTCGGGCAAGGGCCTGCGGAACAGGTGCAGCAGCGCATATGACAGCTGGTTGATGCGCACGTCGTTGTATTCCCAGTACGCGCCGGGACGCTGCAAGGGCCGCGCATCGCCCTTCTTGCCGTCCGGCGGCACGCCGAAGGTGACGGCGCGGTAGCGGTCGGCCTGGTCGGACACGCCGAAGCGCTCGCCCTCCCATTCGCTGGTCTGCTGCAGCAGATGGCGCCAGGTGATGTCGGCGTTCTGTCCATGATCGAAGCCGATGCCCGGCACGCGCTTGCCGACGGGCTCGTCGACGTCGGGCAGCAGGCCGCGGTCGTGCGCCAGGCCGGCCAGGATCGCCAGGTACAGCTTGGCCACGCTGAACGTCAGGTCGGCGCGCTCGGGCTCGCCCCAGGCCGCCAGCGTCTGGCCGTCGCGCACCACCACGCCCGACACCGGGCCGCGGTCGTGGATCGGGCCCAGCAGCCGGTTCCACGGCGGCGGATCGTTCTGGTGCACCCCGAAGACCCCGTCGACGCTGCGGTCCCAGGCGGTTTCGTGGTCGTTGGCGAACTGGATCGCCTGCTGCATGAGCGCGTTCATTGCATTCCCTTGTCTTGTCGTTGGCCGATGGCTGATCGCTGATGGCGCTAGCGAGTATATCCATCCCCGCCGCGCCGCCAACGCCGGCGCAGCCATCCGGCCGCGATATGGCCGCCGGCAATAAGCAACGCGGGAATCAATCGTTGGCGCGCGCCGCCGCGGCCGGTAGAGTCCAACGCCCCACATCCCCGGACCACATTGCCGCCTCATGCCTGATCGCTTCACCCCCTTCGCTTCGCGTGCCCCGCGCGCGCCCTCGTCCGCCCCGCGCGGCGCCCGTGCGCGCCTGGGCGCCGCATTGCTGGCCCTGGCCGCCTGGAGCGGCGCCGCCCACGCCGAATCGCGCGTCATCCGCGTCGTCGTGCCGTACGGCACCGGCGCGGTGCAGGACACCATCGCCCGCGCCATCAGCGACGAACTGGGCCGCGCCCTGGACGCCTCCATCGTGGTCGAGAACCGCGCCGGCGCCGGCGGCACCGTCGGCACCGCGCAGGTGGCGCGCGCCGCCCCCGACGGCAACACGCTGGTGCTGGCCGCCGCCAGCCACCACATCGCCGGCTACCTGTACAAGAACCTGAGCTACGACCCCTACAAGGATTTCACCGGCGTCGCCTACCTGGGCAACACCGGCTACATCCTGCTGGCGTCCTCGACACTGAAGGTGGCCAACACCGCCGAATTCATCCAGGCCATCAAAGCCAGGCCCGACGCCTACGACTACGCCTCGGCCGGCAACGGCAGCGCCTCGCACCTGGGCATGGCCTCGCTGCTGGCCGCCGCCGGCGCGCGGATGCAGCACATCCCGATGAAGTCCACCGGCGACGCGGTGACCGAGCTGCTGGCCGGCCGGGTGCAGGCCGTCACCGCCGCCACCATCGGCGTCACCGGCTACCGCAACGATCCGCGCGTGACCTTCCTGGCGTACACCGGCAAGCAGCGCTCGCGCTTCGCCCCCGATCTGCCGACCGTGGCCGAAAGCGGCCTGCCCGGCTATGCCTTCGATTCGTGGCTGGGCCTGCTGGCCCCGGCGGGCATCGCGCCGGCCGAGCGCGACCGCATCAACGCCGCCGTCAATCAGGTGCTGGCCGATCCCAAGGTGCAGGCGCGCCTGGCGGCGCTGGGCGTGGAGGCAGAAGCCAAGTCGCCGGCCCAGTTCCAGGATCTGTTGAAAGCGGATTGGGACGCCACCGGCGGCTTGGTGACCGCGTCCGGCGCCCGCGTCGAATAAAGCGCCAAGCGCGATGTCCCTGGCGCGCCGCCCGCGGCGGCCGCCAGGCCGGGACAGGCCCGGCTAGCGCTGGCGCACGCCTTCCAGGAACATGTCGGTGATGAAGTCGGCCAGCGCCTCGCGCTCCTCGGCGTTGGGCTCGCGGCGCGTGAAGCGCTCGATCACGCCCATGAACGCGTGCGACAGCCATTCCGGCGGAATGTCCTTGCGGAACACGCCGGCGCGCTGATCGATGCGTACATTCTCGGAAATCATCTCGACCAGCTCGTCCTTGAGCGCCTCGGCCGCGTCGACCTGAAAGAAGCCGATGCGCGTGAGATTCGGGTCCTCCTGCAGGATCGCCAGCCAGTTGCTCACGCCGCGGCGCACTCGCACCTCGACCGGCAGATCCTGGTCGTCGGACAGCCGCGCCTGGCAAACCTCCTGCCGCAGGCGCTGCGCGAACATGCCCACCAGTTCGTCGTAGGCCGCCTGCTTGCCGGCGAAGTACTGGTAAAAAACCGGTTGCGTCACCCCCGCGCGGGCAACAATATCGCTGATCCGGGTGTGCTGGAATCCGCGCTCGGCGAACTCCGCCGCCGCGACTTCCAGAAGTTGCAACCGGGTGCGCTCACCTTTCGTCAAACGCCTTTCTTGCGGTACAGATGGGGGTAGTGCCGTCGTCATCGCGTGAAAATACTATCCTTCCAGTTTTTTTGCCATACATTCCTGCATACATAGAAACCCTATGCCCCGACTGTCGCGCCCGCTTCACGCTTTCTGCGCCGCCACGCTCCTGTCGGCCCTGCCGGGCTGTGTACCTTACCCCACTTACAAGACCCTGCAGCCGCGCGCGGCCATCACGGTGCAGGACGAGACCGGGCAACCGCTGGCGGATGCCCGCGTGGTGCTGATCGCCGGGGCCTATCCCTACGGCTACGACCGCTACCGCGTCGAGCAGCGCACCGGCGCCGACGGCCGGGCCGGCTTCGAGGCGCGCCACGAATGGCGCGTGGAAGTGCTGGCGATCCACGGCTCGGAACTGTTTTTCTGGAACTGGTGCGTCGAAAAACCCGGCTACGAGACCTACGCCACCCACGACCGCAATGCCGACGCTTTCGACCCCAAGGCGGTCGTCCAGCTCAAGCCCGGGGTGTCGCAAACTTGCGACAATCCCAATGCTTCGCCCTTCATGCGCGAGACCCGTCCAACCTCCTGAAATCACTTGAAATCTTCGTAATTCTTGACACAACTATTGCGCCGTGGCGGCAGTACAGTACGGTATCGCCGGTCGCCGCAGCACGTGGACGCCCGGCGGCTCAGGAGCAAGATCATGAAGCGGTTTACAGGTCGTATGGTCGGCGTCGCGCTGGCACTGGCCTTGGCAAGTTCCCCCGCGCTGGCGGGCGGCTATCGTGGCGGGTATCACCATCACCACGGCGGTGGCGGCGGCAGCGGCTGGTGGATCGGCGGCGCGGTCGCGCTGGCGGCTACCGGGCTGATCCTGGCGGCCAACAATTCCGGTCCGAGCTATGTGCAGACCGGCGTCTACGCCCCGGGCGTGGCCTACTACCCGCCGCCGGTGTACGCGGCGCCCGTCTATGAAGCGCCGCCGGTGTATGCCGCGCCGCCGGTCTACCAGGCTCCGGCCCAGTACGCCCCGGTGCAGTACGAGCCGGCCGCGCCCGTCAACAAGGCCCAGGCCAGCGCCTCGGCCGACTGCCAGCACTGGGCCATGAACCAGAGCGGCTATGACCCGGCGACCATTTCGCAATGGACCACCCAGGTCATGGTGGACACCTACAACCGCGCGCTCGATTCCTGCATGAACAGCCGCGGCTACCGGGCCAACTGACAACCATCGCGCCCACCGCGCGTCACCACGGGAGGAGCTCCGCCAGGGCCTCCTCCCTTTTGTTTTCACGGCAGCGGGCGATCCGCCCCCAGACGGACCTCAACCGCGCCGGCCACCCCAGCCGCGCCAGGCGAAAAACGCCCCGGCCAGCAGGGCCAGCACGGCCGGCAGCACCCAGACGAAGCCGCTGTCGGTATAGACGACCCCGTCGACCGGATCGTAGTAGCGGCCCAGCTCGTTGAAATCCCACTTCAGGTACTGCTCGTACCAGAGCCAGAAGCAGAACGCCGACACCGCCAGCGACACCACCGCCCCGACCCGCGCCAGCAGGCGCCCGCGACCGGTGCCGGCGATCAGGCGCCAGGCCGACAGCACGCCGGCCGCCACGGCCACCAGCACCAGCCAATCGCCGACGTTAAAGCCCATCGCCCGCCTCCAGCCGCGCCAGGCAGGCCGCGGCCTCCGTCCATTGCCATTCGCTGAAGACGCGCACGCCGGCATCGGCCAGCAATTGCGCGGTCACGCCCACGCCCGGCTGGCGCTGGCCGGAAAAACTGCCGTCGTAGACATAGCCGCTGCCACAGGACGGGCTGCCTTCCTTGAGCACCGCGATGCGGATGCCGCGCTCGCGCGCCGCGGCCAACGCCAGCTGCGCCCCATGCACGAACGGCACGGTGGCGTCCTCGCCCGACACCGCCATCACGCGGGCGCGGCCGCCCAGCACGGCGGCGGCATCGGCGCCCGGCTCGATCTCGGCCGGCGGGCGCGGGATCGGCATGCCGCCCGCCACCTCCGGACAGACCGGCACGATCCGCCCTTCATCGCGCCAGCGGGCCAGCACCTCGTGGTCGCGCGGCGCGGAACGGCCGTCGTAACGCACAGGGTGGCCCAACAGACAGGCGCTGATCAAAACGTATTGCATGTGAACCAGAACTCCCGGAGCCTTCGACAGCTCCCTTGAATTGCGAACAGGCCCTAGACCGCGGTGCCGAACAAGGCGCCGACGCCGGCCGTCGCCGCCATCGCCAGCGCGCCCAATATCGTCACGCGCAGCGCCGCCGGCCCCTTGGGCGCGCCCCCGGCGCCTGCCGCCAGGGCCCCCAGACAGGCCAGACAGGCGACCGACGCGCCGATCACCCAGCCGATCAGCTGCGGCAGCGGCGCCACCGCGGCCACCGCCAGCGGCAACGCGGCGCCGCCGGCGAACGAAGCGGCCGAGGCCACCGCCGCCTGCACCGGCCGGGCGCGGTTGTGGATCGAGATGCCGAGTTCGTCGCGCGCATGCGCATCGAGCGCGTCATGGCGCGTCAACTGCCGCGCCACCTGCTCGGCCAGGTCGCGCGACAGGCCGCGCTCGACATAGATCTCGACCAGTTCCTCCAGTTCTTCGCCCGAGTTGCGCTTGAGCGAGCGCTGCTCCAGCCGCAGGTCGGCGGCCTCGGTGTCGGCCTGCGACCGAACCGAGACGTATTCGCCCGCCGCCATCGACAGCGCGCCGGCCACCAGGCCGGCCAGGCCCGAGGTCAGGATGGCGCCGTGCCCGGCCTGCGCCGCCGCTACGCCGGTGATGAGGCTGGCGGTCGAGACGATGCCGTCGTTGGCGCCGAGCACGGCGGCGCGCAGCCAGTTGCTGCGGAAAATCCGGTGATGTTCTTTGGAAGGCATTGCCGTGGACCCGTTCAAGGCGCGACAAAACTGGCGGCGGACGGCCGCCGCCAGCGGCTCAACGCGGCGTCACGCGCACCGCGGTGAGCAAGCCTATCACGCAAAGGGTGGCCTGTTCGCCCTCGTAGGCATGCACTTCGACCTGGCAGATCGACAGGCGCTTGCCCGGCTTGACCACGCGGCCGCTGGCCACGTAGCGCTCGCCTTTGGCGGGCGCCAGGAAGTTCATCTTGAACTCCGAGGTCAGCACGTCCTCGCCCGGCTGGAACAGGCTGAAGGCGGCATAGCCGCCGGCCGAATCGGCGATGGTGGTGGAGATGCCGGCGTGCAGGAAGCCGTTCTGCTGGCACAGGTCGGCGCGGTACGGCAGCACGATGTCCACCCTGCCCGGCTCGACCACGTCCAGGCTGGCGCCGAGCAGCCGCATGATGCTCTGCCGCTCGAAGCTCGCCTGGACCCGCCCGGCCGGATCGACACAAGTCGCGGGCGCGGCCATGTCAGTCCTGGTCGCGCTTGACCAGGTTGACGATGCTGGAGAAGTCCAGCCGGCCCGAGCCGCCCGCGCTGTGCAGCGAGTACAGGTTGCGCGCCAGCTCGCCCAGCGGGATCGAGGCGCGCGCCGACAGCGCCGCCTCGGCCGCCAGGCCCAGGTCCTTGAGCATCAGGTCGACGCCAAAGCCGCCGGCGTAGCCCTTGGAGGCCGGGGCGTGTTCCATCACGCCGGGCCACGGGTTGTACAGCTCGGTGGCCCAGTTGCGGCCCGAGCTCTTGGCGATGATGTCCGACAGCACCTTGGGATCGAGGCCGTTGGCCACGCCCAGCGCCAGCGCCTCGGAGGTGCCGGCCATGAGGATGCCGAGCAGCATGTTGTTGCAGATCTTGGCGACCTGGCCGGCGCCCGCCGGCCCCGCGTGGAAGATGTTCTTGCCCATCTTTTCCAGCACCGGGCGGGCGCGCTCCAGCGCGGCGGTCTGGCCGCCGACGATGAAGGTCAGCGTGCCCGCGGCCGCGCCGCCGGTGCCCCCGGAGACGGGAGCGTCGATCATGGCGATGCCGCGCACCTCGGCCGCCTGCACCACCTTGCGGGCCGAGTCCGGCGCGATGGTGCTGCACTCGATGACGAGCGCGCTGGACGGGATCTTGCCCAGCAGGTCCTGGTCCAGGTACAGGCCTTCGACGTGCTTGCTGGCCGGCAGCATCGAGATCACCACCTCGGCGCCCTTGACCGCTTCGGCGGCCGACGCCGCCGACTTGGCGCCCGCATCGGTCAAGACCTTGACCGCCGCCGGCACCAGGTCGAAGACCGTCAGGCTGTGGCCGGCCTTGACCAGATTCAGCGCCATGGGCGAGCCCATGTTGCCCAAACCGATAAACGCGATACTGCTCATGATGTCCTGTCTCCTGTTGCTATTGCTGTAGGTGTGAAATCAGTGTTGCGACGCGATGCCGGCCCGCTCTGCGGCGGACGTCAGCGGCCTTCCTTGCCCAGGTCGTCCAGCGGATGCGGCTGGCCTTCGGGCCAGGGCTCATCGAAGAACTTCTGCACCCAGGCCTCGGTGGCCATGTCCAGCACCGCGGGGTTCCAGCGCGGCTTCTTGTCCTTGTCGATCAGCAGCGCGCGGATGCCTTCGGCGAAATCGCCGTGCGCGGTGCAATGCAGCGCGGCGATGTACTCGGCGCGGAACACGTCGTCCAGCGACCGCAGCCGCATGCGCTGCTGCAACGCGAACGACAGCCGCAGCGAGCCGGGCGAGGCGGCCAGCATGGTGGTGGCGGCGCGCGCCAGCCACGGATCGGCGTGGTCCTTCAGGGTGGCCAGCTCTTCGCAAATCTCGTCCAGCCGGTTGCCGCTGCACAGACTGTTGATCAGGAACGAATGCTGGCGCAGATTGCCGCCTTCCAGCGGCGTCTGCGGCTCGAGCGCGGTCAGCGCGCGGCGCAACAGGCCGTCGTTGATCGAACGCGGCGGAATCGCGTCCTCGGCGGCGCCCGTGGCCTGGCCGGCCCAGGGCTGTTCCTCGAGCGAGGCCAGCAGCTTGGGCCAGTCTTCGTGATTCAGGCGGAAATCCGCCAGCCCGGCGAAGAAGGCATCGGCGGTGTTGATCTGCGCGCCGGTCAGCGCCAGAAACACGCCGGTGCGGCCCGGCATGCGGTTCAGCAGCCAGCTGCCGCCCACGTCCGGGAACAGGCCGATGGACACTTCCGGCATCGCCAGGCGCGAGGTCTCGCTGACCACGCGGTGGCTGGCGCCCATCATCAGGCCGATGCCGCCGCCCATGACGATGCCGTGGCCCCAGCACAGCACCGGCTTGGGGTAGCTGTGGATGCGGTAGTCCAGGCGGTATTCGTGCTCGAAGAAGCGGCGCGCGTAGGCATTGCCCCAGGCGCCCTTGCCGGCGTTCTCGGTCATGCTGCGGTACAGGCCGTGCAGGTCGCCGCCGGCGCAGAAGGCCTTGTCGCCCGCGCCCTGCAGCACCACCAGCACCACGCCCGGGTCACGCGCCCAGGCGTCCAGGCGCTCGGCCAGCAGGTCGACCATTTCCAGCGACAGCCCGTTCAGGGTCTGCGGCGCATTCAGCGTCGCGATCCCGAACCGCATTCCATTGGCGGCGGCTCTTTCTTCGAACAGCACCGGTGCATTCATCTTATGTCAGCTCCTTTTTCCAACAATTGGCGGGCAATGATCACGCGCATGATCTCGTTGGTGCCCTCCAGTATCTGATGTACGCGAGTATCGCGCACCAGACGCTCCAAGGGATAGTCCCGCAGGTATCCATAACCGCCGTGGATCTGTTGCGCGTCCAGGCAGATCTGGAAACCCATGTCGGTGGCGAAGCGCTTGGCCATGGCGCAGTAGGTGGCGGCGTCCGGCGCGCCGGCGTCCAGCTTGCAGGCCGCCAGCCGCACCATCTGGCGCGCCGCCACCAGGTGGGTGGCCATGTCCGCCAGCTTGAACTGCAAAGCCTGGAATTCCGCCAGGCGGCGATTGAACTGGCGCCGCTCGTCCATGTAGCGGCGGGCCGCGTCCAGCGCGCCCTGGGCCGCGCCGACCGAGCAGGTGCCGATGTTGATGCGGCCGCCGTCCAGGCCCTTCATGGCGATCTTGAAGCCCTCGCCCTCCTCGCCCAGCAGGTTGCCGGCCGGCACGCGCACGTTCTCGAACACAATCGGACGGGTGGACTGGCTGTTCCAGCCCATCTTCTCTTCCTTGCGGCCGTAGCTGATGCCCTCGCTGTCGGCCGGGACGGCAAAGGCGCTGATGCCGCCCGCGCCCTCGCCGCCGCTGCGCGCCATCACCACCAGCAGGTCGGTGTCGCCGCCGCCCGAGATGAAGGCCTTGGCGCCGTTGAGCACGTAGTGGTCGCCCTGGCGCTGCGCCCGGGTCGACAGCGACGCGGCGTCGGAGCCGGCGCCCGGTTCGGTCAGGCAGTACGAGGCCAGCTTCTGGCCGCTGGCCAGCAGCGGCCCCCAGGCCTCGCGCAGGGCCGGCTGGCCCCACTTGCCGACCATCCAGGTGGCCATGTTGTGGATCGTCAGGAACGCGGTGGTCGACGGGTCGACGGCGGCCATTTCCTCGAACACCAGGGTGGCGTCCAGGCGCGGCAGGCCCAGGCCGCCGATGTCCTCGCTGGCGTAGATGGCGCAGAAGCCCATTTCGCCGGCGCGCGCGAAGGCGTCCTTGGGGAAGATGCCTTCGGCGTCCCAGTGCGCCGCGTGCGGCGCCAGTTCGCCTTCGGCGTAGTCGCGCGCGGCCTGCGCGAACGCGCGCTGCTCGTCGGTCAGTTCCAAGTCCACAGCCTGTCTCCTGATGTCATCGGTATTGTCTGTTGGCGTTGCTGCCGTCTCGTGAACGTCAGCCAGGTCATTTTGACATGACGTTGACGTAAACGTAAGGGTGCGGCGCCGTCAATGTTACGCCGGAAGGACCGGCGCAATTTGTCCTGATGATGACAATGTGGCGGCCGCCCGCCCCGCCCGGGCGGCGCGCGCCCGGGGCCAGCCGCTAGGGCATCCCGGCCGGACGCACCCGGCCGTTGCGGGCGGTCTTGGCGCGCCGGTGCTCGGC